>Ga0302136_1000586_pt1 | contig 17662 bp, 7 predicted proteins | sample CBN3_20m_MG_FD_203116 | JGI IMG/M metagenome (GOLD analysis project Ga0302136, IMG submission 203116) | Marine microbial communities from Western Arctic Ocean, Canada - CBN3_20m | ecosystem: Environmental > Aquatic > Marine > Oceanic | place: Canada: Western Arctic Ocean | collected 2017-09-15
TCTTAAAATATTTCAAGAAGTTGTTAAAAAATTTGTAGACTTTCTTAAAAAATTTGTAGACTTTCTTAAAAAATTTCAAGATAATTCTTAAAATATTTCAAGAAGTTGTTAAAATATTTCAAGAAGTTGTTAAAAAATTTGTAGACTTTCTTAAAAAATTTGTAGACTTTCTTAAAAAATTTGTAGACTTTCTTAAAAAATTTGTAGACTTTCTTAAAAAATTTCAAGATAATTCTTAAAATATTTCAAGATAATTCTTAAAATATTTCAAGAAGTTGTTAAAAAATTTGTAGACTTTCTTAAAAAATTTCAAGAAGTTGTTAAAAAATTTGTAGACTTTCTTAAAAAATTTGTAGACTTTCTTAAAAAATTTCAAGATAATTCTTAAAATATTTCAAGAAGTTGTTAAAAAATTTGTAGATTTTCTTAAAAAATTTCAAGAAGTTGTTAAAAATCCTTCTAAATATTTTAACATCATTGTATAAGTATATTATATGTTATCATAATATGGACCAATCTATATTTTTTATTTATGGATGTTTATCCAAGACCCATGCTGAGTACGGAGATATGCTCCGTCTAAAAGGAGCCAAAGACGTGAAGAACCACCTTACAAAATCGGTGACACATATATTGGTAGAAGACGTTGATAAATTTCCGCCTAAAATTGATGCTTTAAAAGGAGACAAAATGATTGTGGATGAGGCATGGGTAGAATCATTGCCTTTTGTCTCAGAGTTGAAACCTAGACTTGCGTTTCGTGTGACGTTGGCAAAAAAGTTTAAGGACCAAGATGTTGACGGGTGGTTATGTTCAGAGAAGTTAGACGGTATTCGTGCTGTTTGGGATGGTTATAGGTTCTGGTCTCGTTCTGGTAATCCTATAACTGTCCCACCAGAATTTACACGTGCATTTCCTCAGGTAATATTAGACGGTGAAATATTTGGGGTGCGAGGTCAATTTGATTCAACTTCTGGTATAGTTCGCAAAAAAGTTCCTGAATATTCAGAGTGGTGTAATCTAAATTACTGTGTATTTGACTGTCCACGCATGGCCCAATCGCCCTTTGTTGAAAGATACAGCTATCTAGAAAAACTTATTCGTGGCCAAGTTCATCTCAAACTTTGTGAACATGTTGTCATTCAAAAAGAAAACATCCCTGCAAAATTGTCAGATATTGTCGATAAAGGCGGAGAAGGACTCATGCTTCGTAATCCACAGTCGTTGTACGAATTTAAACGCACATCATCACTACTAAAGGTCAAACAGATGCATGATGCAGAAGCCGTAGTTATTGGCTATGAAGATGGCACTGGAAAATATAGAGGTCTCTGTGGTTCGTTGATGTGTGAATATCGCGGAAAAATGTTTAAATGTGGCTCTGGACTTACCGATGAGCAACGGGCCAATCCTCCAAAAATTGGCACTAAGATTACATTTGGGTATTTTGAGATTGGAACATCTGGCGTTCCTCGGTTCCCAACCTTTAAACGGGTTTTCGAGGGAAGAGTCTAAACGTATAGATATTATACTTGCCCAACACAGAAAATACAGAAACCCCATCTACAAACATGGCGAAATAAAAGAAATAGGACCATTGACTAGTTTCCAATTCACCCGCAAATGATAAACATATAGTGAAACACCACATACCAATAGCACCGAGACCATCTTTGACACGGGCTATAGTCCACGGATAATCATAGATATAAGAATAACAAGAAAATATAGTATCCGTTAAACACCCCAAAGAGAAAAATAAAGCTAACAAAGACCTCGAATTATGGATGTAAGGGTCCAAAGCTATTAAAATAAATATAGGAACAGCCAGGAAATCTTTTAAAAATTGATAATTAAAAGGTGACATTCTATACCAGAAAATAAACATAAATATATGTCGTACAACGATTTGCCGAAAAATCCTATTTAATCTAGAGAACTATAAAAGAACCAAACATATACAAAATGTTAAAAAGTAAAATGTTAAAAAGTAATTTAGTTTATATAAATAATTCAGTTTCGAAAAAAAAGCTTGCGGATATAGAGATTATACCATCTATTCAAAACCAAGAGCTAATTAGATCCATTCTAGTTGAAAAAGAGAACGCCTCTTTAGTATCTACTACTATATTCGATCTGTTAGAAGATCAATTACGACCACAAAGAGCCGGAACTAGATGGAACATGAATGATGGAGAATATATAATAAATCCACAACCAGAATTAGTAGCGGTGATTCCACTTACAGGTCTACATTTCAAAAAAGGCTTTGACGTAGAAAACAAAACAAAACAAGAGAAACAGGATCATATATTGCAGCAACTCGTGGAAAATTTTGAGCCGGTACCCATTGAGAGTGAGATTTTTAATAGAAAAATCTCCTTTGGGGGTACTGACGAGTTCAATTATCTTTTATTGTTCAATAAAAAAACCAAAAGATTTACTCTGAATGATACTGATGAAAACGGCGGAAAGGACACTGATATTCAACCATATATTATAATTAGAGATTCAACTTTCAGTATATGGACATTTTCTACCGAAGCAATTAACAACACAAAGATTCGAGACCAGATTGAAGAACTCTTGAACGCTGAGTCGTTTGATCCAGAACAGGAGGAACCGATAGGGTTTAAGCGTATTGGAGGAACAGAGTGTATGTATATGCCCGATATTAAAAAGGAAGAGCCCACTATCCGTGCTGATAATGCCAAAGATAACACTTTTTTATGGAAAGTTATTCCAACGGATGGTAGTGAGGATTTCGAACCATACGGTTATGTGGTCATGGAGGATGCTGCTATTAGACGACATGCGGATGAAGAAAATGAAAAAAAATTTTTGATCCAATTATTCCTGGAAAGAAAGTATGAGTCTGATGATATAGATTGGGAGAAGTCCGATATTGAGAACTGGTTTGCCAAACTAAAAAACTCTGACAAAGCCGAAACAGTTCGTGAGAAAGCGAAATTATTAGATTTGTCACGAACTGTTTCGGTAAGAAACATGGACCAAAAAAACGACCCTGATCCAGCCAAACGCCCTGAATTTGATATTGACAAATTAAAAGCCAAGGCCAAAGAGGGTATGAATGTCCTTGCTCCGACTTTTAAAGAAAAAGAAATAAGTGATACTCAGTGGGTTTTAGATAAATTAGATGAACTTAAAGAACAAGAAGAGGAGCGCTCTCAGGACACTTCAGAAGACCAATTGCGCGATATTCGTAAAAAAATGGCGGCCCTTAGAGACAATAATAAGCTCGAGGACAAACAGTCTAAAGAATATAAGTTCCTAAAAGAGTGGATCAAAATACGTTCCACCGTAATGGACAATTTCGACTGTAAGACGCCTTCTGCTGTATCTGTTATTGAAGAAACCAGAGAATTGATTCAAAGACATCTTGAAAAATTAAAGGCGGAAAAGGAGTCCTTGGAATGTGATCTCGAAGATAAAATAGCGGCAACTCTTATGACAGGCGTTGGTGCAGTTCTAAGTTACTATTTTGCAGATAAAATAATGAGCTCTGCGTCTGGTTTCCATAGTATGTTGACTGGCACTGGCACTGGACATGTTACTAAGTCCGCGTCAATTGACGACAAAGGAAAGGCCAAGGTCCTAATTAAAGTGGGTGATGTGCTCGCTAAAATAAAAAAATATGTTAAAAACAAAAAAGACAAGCGCAGTAAACAAATCACAATATATCTGGATCCGATAAAAGGCGGGCTTAACCGTTTCTATAATATGGAAATTCACAACTATATATTTCAAGATTTTAAGGCCGCAGCGGAAAAGAAGAAGGACGCAGCGGCCACGGGAAAGGACGCAGCGGCCGAAGCGGAAAAGGCCGCAGCGAAAAATCTCGGTATTACAGTAGAAGAGGCCAATTCCGTTGTCACTTGTCTTACAGATCAAACAATGATTGATGATATTGTAAATTCTGGAAGTAAGAAAGGAGCTGCTGAGATATTTAAAGCTTTCGAGGGGGCCGCCCTCCGAAAAATGAACATTCTTCAACGTCGCCATGAGGCACGTTCATTACAAAATTTCAAAGATACTAAACAATGGCCAAATAATTGGACTACTAAATTCGGAATCGGTTCAAAAATAATATATGGGTCAGTCAGAGAAGATTACTGGTATACTCAAGATGACACAGAACCAGTTCAATCAAAGAAGAAATATAACCCGGAAAATTCGGTTATTTATATTGGCATGGGTCATTCATTTGTATCTCTTTATGACAAAAAAAATGGTGTTGTAGTTGTCCCTAAACACATGATTGACAATTGCATTGAAGAAATGACGATTGAACGTGATAAAGAGTGGCGTCCAGCGAAAGCATTAAAGAAGAAGGAAGCCTTGAAGGGCGTCAGCCCTCTGAATTTTAAAGCCGCCGAAAATGCCTGGAACACTCAGTACAAAAAGCTGGAAAAAATATATAAAAATCAAAAAAAAATGGCCGATATATACTATGGACTAGATTTTACAAGTCCTTGGAAACGGCCACCACCAGACTTCGCCAAAATCGCCCCAGGTGATGAAATTATACTCAAATATACATTTGAAGAGGTTGAAGTCATAGAACCGACACATCCATTGTCGGATAATCAAAGATTAAATATCGCAAAATGGCTCGTATCGATGTGTTTCAGGCCCCAAATATCAAAAACTAAAACGGCTTCCCATAAGGAAGCCGCTATACAAAAAGCAATGGAACTGTATGAAAACCTGTCAATCAAGGTCAAGGACACACTTTACACTGTTTTATCACCAGCTCTGTCCGTCAAGGGGTTTCGAGAGGGCAATGTAATGGAAATTAATGCTAATAATGCGGGATATTGGGCCTCTGAGGGACAAATGGACGATCAACTTCGTAGAATCATTACCGGACCCCCCAAAGCAGCAGCATGGTTCGTTACTATACAAAAAAGCAATGGCGATAGGGACCACATCCAACTTGCGAAAGACTTTGATTTATCCAAAGTGGAAAACACAGCTATACCGGTATGGGCAAAAAGGCTAGGGACTGCTGTTGTTGCTTTTGCCGGTACCATAGCCGCTGTTAAAGCGGGGGAAAAAGCCACTGGCAAAACCCTAAACAAACATGCGACATGGGGCGGCGCTGCTATTGTTGGTATTGCCAGTGGATACGCCACTGGCACGGTTCCGGAAGCAGAAAACCCTATAAGCGTATACAATCTATTCGGTGCGCCTCTTTCGTATGGAGTATCTAATGTTACATACTGTACACGGAAATTTGAGCATCTCAAAGAAGGGACAGAAAAGGACAAGGAGATGGCGGCCTGCGGAACCAAAAACGACAGTATGGAATCGAACGATTGGAGTTTTTATGGCACTGTTGCTCTGAATAATGTTAACATTATAGACAAACAGCGCGCTGAATTCGACGAGAGAACAGACAGACTGGAACCATTGACTATTGACTTAGCAGAAAGTACGTTCCAGTTAAAAGATGAAGAGAGCGGTCTTTTAACGCAAATACCAGGCATTGGATATTTGAGGAAAGAACATAGCGAATTGTTTGGAATGCGTGAGGTAATCGGCGGATCTTGTATGAAAATGGGCCTTGCTGGCATCCTATCTAAAGAAACACAACAATGGGCCCAGGGACTGATCAATGCGTGGACTTCATACGAAAAATCAATTGCTCAAGATGAAGAAGAACTCAAATGGTCAAAAGAATACTCTAAAGAGCTTAAAGCTGTCAAGGAAGAGAGTATAAAGAAGTCGAACCTATCTGCTTACAAATATTGGTATTTGCAACATAGAATACCTCATATTATGGGGGTTCGAATGCTCGAGTTTGCAAATCATGCGATGTCGCAAAGATCAAATGACGGAGCCGACGCACGCAAAAATTGTCTGAAGACAATCGAATGGGTTAAAAATGCCATAGATAAACCCGGCTGGCTTCCCGTAGAGCCTAACCCTTCAGTCTCTGCACTAAGAAAAAAATGTAAAGTGTTGCAACATAGAGCAAGTAATACACAAACTATGTCGGCTACTGGAGATATTGAATTGGATGTTGATCTAAATCCAGTCTACAACGAAGCTACATTTTTTAGAAAATTTCCGAACGTCGTAAATCCCACAGATCAGCGCACTCTAAGAGAAGTTTATGCGAGTTTATTTTCACAAGTGAAGAACGAAGCTATATCAGAGATTGGAAAACAGCCTTCAAATTGGCTGGAAAGTCTTACGAGTATATTCAATCTCTATTATTACACCAATCCAATGACTGGCGTAGTTGAAATAGCATTTAAAACTGGTATAGGTGCCGGTATGGTTTCTATGATGGGAATGGGTGGTGGAATGGGTGTCAGCGCGGGTGGTGTCCCCCAAACCTCGATGATGCCAATGGGAGCTACGCCTGATTTATCTGGAGGAGCTGAAACATGGGCATTGTTATTAAGATCCGGAAATATGATACCAAGAGCTCTCGCAACGGATTGTGTCCAGTTAAGTTTTCAAACAGCTATGGCCGTTGGAATTGAATGGATTTGGTCTTTCTTACCGTTCCCAATGAGAAAAATCATTTGGGATTATACTGTGAATCGCATTAAACAATTTTTTGGAGGCACGCACGACTGGAAAAGTCCAAGGACAATCGTGGCTGTAATTGGTATTTTGGGTGCCGTAGGATATTTCGTTATTCATTGCACAGACGATGCGAAGACCGTTGTGCAAGAATCGTTTTTGATTCCACAAACACTAAGAAACAAAACTTTTTACGGCACCCGCGAACAAGCTGATGAAGCACTAAAAACATGGATTCTAAACGATCTGGCGAGCGATGACCCGCAGTTAGTTCCAGATCAATATCACGAAGAAAAATTTGAAGAGAAAGATGTATCGGATGACCAAAAATCTAAGCAAAAACAGGAAATGAAAAAACTAGAAAAAAAGAGGATATCAGGGTCATTGCCAGCGCTGATTCAAAAGAAGCCGAAGCCTGAGGAGTGGCGCCAGCGTGCCTCCGACGCGCTGGGGGCGAAATCTTTGCAGGACGAGTGGATCTTGGATCCCATCAGTTCCAAGATATTTACAGAGCAGGTTCTTCTTAACCGAGATTTGCGCAATAAAAAGGTTATGAAAGCGGCGTCAAAATACTTCGAAAAAACATTCGGGGCGGTATGGAATCCAATTAAAAAGTTTTTACAAACAGTGGCAAAAATTTTCCAGAATGGAATCGATTTGAGGAATATTCAGAGTTGGATTGCAGACAATCCACTTGGGACGATAAAATTAGCGGCTGCGGCGGCTACTCTTGTTTACGCATATTACCATATTGATAGTATTACATGGGGAATCGGAGAAACATATGAAAGATTAGGCAACCACAAGAAGGACGCCTTTGAAAAACTCAAAACAGTTATTCTTGGCAAAAATGCGGTAGATATGACTCCTTTAAAAAATTATTACGAGAACCGTCGCAAATTTTGTAGAGACATATCAGAAGAAATGCAGAGTAAGTTTGCGGTCCGTTTTTCCAAGAAAGCTCAGTTGGTGAATCATGTCAAGTGTATTGATGTATTGGACAACTTTTTTATATCAAAAGTCGGTATATTAACTGTGAAGCGAGCTTATCTCGAGATTTATAAAAATGTAATTCGCATGGAAAAGGAAACACCTGGAGCCCGACCAAATTTGATCGAGTCATTGAATTTCTTATTTTTGGGCAATCCTGGTACAGGAAAAACAACAGCAGTAGAAACGTTGGCGAATCTTCTTCGTTATACAAATCTCAGACCTGCTGCCTCTGGAAATGATGTCAAATATCCAGAGATGATTGCGCCGTCTATTGATAGTTTAGATGCTCTTGTAAAAAAAGATAAAGAAGGTATCACCAATGTTGTGTCTTCCATTCTTTCTATTCAGCACGCTATACGTACAGGTCATGTTGGCGGTGTCCTTATGACCGTTCATAATCAAACAAAAGTGGCAAAATTAAGCCAAAAATGGAATGAGGATACCCCAGAAGATTTGGACAAGATTATAGAAAATGGCGCCCTTCAGAAAGGTATGAAAGCTTGGGATAATTTCGAAGAGAATTTTTGGGGTGAATGGATGAATGTACATGATTCTGAAAAGCAATCCAACTTAAAATTGACATCTGCTGTAGAACTCCTCATTGAAGAGAAACCAGCGGCCGCATTTAAAGATTTGGTGGAAGGATATGCGAAAACATCGGGTATTATTTTCATCGATGAAGCATATTCATTAAATCCGGGCGCCCCTGATAATAAAGATGGGCGTAAAATATACGATTTATTACTGCTTGCGGCTGAAAACCACAGAAAGAATATTACATTCATTCTTGCGGGTTATAAGGACGATATTGAGCGTAAATTAATTTCTTATAACCCCGGATTAGCTAGGAGATTTCCAAGAACCATCCAATTTGATGATTTACAGAAAGAAGAAATACGCAAAGTGATTCAAGATAAATTGCGTCGAACACGCGAAGATCAAGCCGCCGGAAAACAAGTTCAAGGATGGGTAATGAGCCAAAAAACAGAGGATGTACTTGTAAACAAACTTTATAGACGATCGAAACTACCAAATTTTGGAAATTTTGCCGTGGTGACACAAGCAGTGTCCGATGCAATTTCAAAAGCCCAAAAGAGATATCCACAATTAGTCCAAACGGTGGAATGCGTTTCTTGTAAAAGAAACTCTCGGACTGTCGAACGGCTTGAATTGATAACGGATCAATCCAGATCAGTGAGTGCAGTCCAAACATCTGCAGTAGCTGCTGGCTACATGTATACAAAGAAGAGAAACTTTTATGAAGAGGGTCCCTCCGTGCTCGCCGGTATGTTCTGTCCAACCTGTCAAACGTTCCAACCAGCTGAAATGAAAATAAAAATTGAAAATAAAAAAGTATATGAAATGGAAGACAATGGTGAGAGGGGCAAAGAAATTGGTGATAGTATAGATTTTTCGCATTGGCTTGAAATAAAAATGAAAGACGTTATCGGTGAAAACCCAGATCAAAATAAAAAGCTACAAGATTTAATAAAGAAATATATAGGCAAAAAGGACTCTATTTGGCCCGAGGCCGGGACAGCTGCTAACGCAAAGAGAATTCGCGAACATCAATTTCAACTAACCATTAAAGGCGACGTCGAAGGTATCGAAAAGGGTATGCAGTTCCATTATGAAGACAAGAAGGGTGATAAGGTATTAATTGGTACTGTTAGGAAATGGGATAAAAACACTGGAACGATTACGACCAACAAACCTTATCTAGACCCAAGAAAATGGAAATTGGATGATGTTGAACCCCGTCAAATTTCTTTATCTGCACCAAACTATTATACAGGTGGACAGTTTGTTGGTATGCAAAATATCAAAGCCGAATTACAACAATTGATAGATGTTGCAAGATATAATTGGCTCCAAGAATCGGAAGGCTATCCAGCAGTTCCAATTATGTTAAATAAACTATTTGTCGGCAAGCCTGGTACAGGTAAAACGAGCATCGCAAAGGCATGGGGTCTAATTCTTAAAGAATTAAACATTTTATCTGATGGTTCTTTTATTGAAAAGGCTGGGTCCGACTTTGTTGGAAATGTCGTTGGGGGATCACAAGTTAAAACAAATGCCATTCTTAAGTCCGCCGCCGGTAAAGTTTTATTTATTGACGAAGCGTACGTGCTTGCAGAATCTGATTTTGGACTTGAAGTTTTGAATACTATCGTTGAACAGGTGCAAGCCAAACCAGGTGCGGATATATCAGTGGTTATGGCTGGATATGAATATGAAATGACCAAAATGTGTAGAGAAGTCAATCCTGGTCTTGGGAGACGATTTGATTCAGATCACCCTATTATATTCCATGATTATACTGATGATGAATTGGGAGCTATTTTAGATTTAAAAGCGGAGGACCAATCTATAGAAATTCTACCAAAGGCTCATGAGACTGCTTTAGAAAAAATTATAAGAAAAAGACCAAGGAAAGATTTTGGTAACGCTGGTACAGTGGAAAACTCCTTAAATTCAGCCGTCAAAAAAGGTATGACTAGATGTTTGGGGCGTTCATTCGTCGATAATAAAAAGGGAGAGGTACAGGGTTCAAACATCTTCTATGTATTCCCTACAGATTTCGAAACTAAAGCACTGCAGATTTTCAAAAATCCAGAAATAAAAGATGCCGACCTTGAGAAAAAAATTTATGGAGATTCTCCATATTATGAGGCTCCTAAAACTCTACCGTGGTTTAAGTCCGAGACTTCTGCAAAAGTTAAAGTGGGTGATGAAGACTATGCATTAGTTGTTGGAGAGATTACAAAAATTAAAGATAAAACGGTCCAAAAGTTGTTGCAAGTGGCCGCCGCCAAGAAGACCAGCGTCAAAACAGCGGCATATTACGTCTCAGAAAAATTGCGAATAACGAGGATAAAAAGCGAATTTGGGATAAATATACTGTTTAAAAATGTTATATCAACATTAAATACAGAACTGACCCAAGTGGACAAAGATTTGCGCGATCTCGCAGCCGCAGAGGAAAGATTAAAGTCAAAACAAGAAAATAAATACGCCCCTAAAATTGTCGATGACGTGGCAAATAAGCTTGTTGTAGTCATTGGCATTGGTAAGAATGGAGCCAATGCTATAAGACGGGGAAATATGATGACGGATAAAAAAGTCGAATATTATAAAATAAGTGGCAAGGAAAAAGAGAAAGCCGGCGCTAATGACGTATTCAAGACCGGTATAACGTTTAACAAATACGAAAAGAAGAATAAGGGGATTACAAACACCGTTGCATGGGCCACTACGGTGTATAACAAGTATCTGAAAGATCCCAAAAAATTCAATCCAAGAAAGTATCCACACACAGTCCCGCCGTTTGACGCTTTTACGGAAGAGAAGAAAAAAGTCGAGTACGCTGAGAAAATAATCAAAGTGTGTAAGGAGGCTGAAAAATTTGCGAATGCACGCGCAAAAATAAAAGTCTCCACAGAAGAAAAAGCAGAACTAGGGAAACGGAAAGAAGCCATGTCGCAACTGAAAAAACAGGTAAAAGATTACGAAGACAAGTTTGTCACATCTGTCAGACCCAAACATCCACTCATGCGCCCCGAGGAACTCAATGATTTAGAGTCATTGAAAGGGGATTTTAAAAATTTGGAATCTAAATTGCGCATATATTGGCGCGAAAAGGTGTATCTAAAACTTTTGGGAACAGCCACTAAAAAAGCCAAAAAAATATTTGAAACTGAAAAGTTAACTCTTATAGAAGAGGACATAGAAAAGGCGGAATTATTTACCAAGTGGGAACCTAGCCCACTAACGCTCATTAAGCAAGATTTTGACTGGGAACCTGAAGACGACCCAATAAAAAAGCTTAGAAATGAGTTGGAAGGCGTTGATGAAATTTGTAGTTATATCCAAAATGTCAGTGATGAATACAAAGCTGCCAAAGATATTTGGCCAGGTGACCGTTCAAAATGGCCGGTACTTAGCAATTTGATCTTTAATGGCAATTCCGGAACGGGTAAAACCACAGTTGCTAATTATATGGCAGAAGCATTTAATAAGTGTGGACTTTTAGCAGTGCCGAACACAGTAATCAAGTCTGCGAGTGATTTGGAGGGTACTGTTGTTGGCGAAGCTCAAGAATTAGTTCAGAAAGCCATGGAACAGGCCCTTGGTGGTATTTTATTAATTGATGAAGCCTATGAATTGGGCAAGTCTGAATATGGTCGTCAGGCCCAAACCAAATTGATAGCTATGTTGGAAGAAGAAAAGTTCAACAAAGGAAAAGTAGTTGTTATTTTATGCGGTTACAAACCAGATATGCGAAAAATGCTTAAAAGAAACCAAGGTATGGCTTCAAGATTTGGAAAATCTTTGGACTTTGAAGATATGAGAGACGATGTAATTTTAAGACAGATTGTCAAGATTTGTGCCAAATCGTGTATTCAAATCGATGGTATCGATGGTATCGATGGTATCGATGGTATCGATGGTCAAAGTTTACATAGTAACTCAGAAGCAGGAAAGCTTTTAAGATGGTTTATGAAAAGGATTAAAAGTTTTGACGGTTGGGGAAACTTTAGAGATTGCAAAACCATTGCCAGCAACATTCAAAAAGAAGTATATGCAGATTTTTGGCGGGCGCCTGACAAAGAAAAAAAAGAAAAAGAAATCCACGAACGCATGGTTAAATACAAATCTGAATATAAAACGTGGGAATTGGACTTCAAAAAATGGAAAAATGATTGGAAAAATGGCTCCAAGCTGACAGGAAGCGACCCCAAAAAACCAAAAACCCCCGCCACCTTATTGTCGTGTAATATCAAACATATTGCCTTGGCATGTGGTACGGTCTATTTAGATCGAATCGGGCCTTCGAAGCCAAATCGTAAAAGATTAGGCCTCAATTATGAACATGCAAAAAAGGAATACGATAAATTCTATAATGGCGATCAAAACACGCTGAAAAAATTAAAAGATAAAATCTTTCATGACTTTGAAACGGCCGCTCAATTGATACGCGATTTAGAATCTGAATCCGGCTACAACTCAAAAGACATCAAATCGGCTAGGCAGATATCCAAAGACAATGACCTGTCTGGCAAAGTTTTTTCGGGAGCACAGACGGATAATGTTATAAGCAAAAAAGGTCTTCTAGTCGAGGACCCGTCTGACGAAGGTTCTTTGGGAGCACAGACGGCTCGTTTTATAAGCAAAAAAGATAATTTTATGGAAAGTAGGAAAATTGGAAAAAAATTATTACGCACTAGAGTTGGTGTTGGTCTAAAAACAGGTACTAGTCTAAAATTTTAAATAAAATACGTATTTAATGATATTAATTATTTTTATATAATGTCATCAGAGTCAGAATCAGAATCTGATGACTCTATAGAGTTATCAGATTCCGACTCAACTAATGAATCCGATTTTGAATCTTCAGACTCTGACTCCGATTATGAATATTATCGTCACAAAAGAGAAGAGCAGCGTCAATCTATAAGAAATGTTACTGTAGCCATAGACGAAAAGAAGCCTAAAGCATTGCTGCCATCAGTAACCATGGCAACAATCGACTCTGATTTTTCGATTGTTCCAAATGAGACTAAGACCAAAGTAGAAAAACAAACCGAAAAAACGGCACATGACCTACTCGTTAAACTTGAAACCCATCCACACCTTATTTTGGCAAAAGAGACCTCGAATACTATAGAAGCCTACCAAAAAAACTATATAAAACAACAGCGCTTACATGCAAAACAAAGAGAGCAATGGACAGAGTTTGCTATGGATGCGGTTTTTCGTATATTTAATTCCATTGAAGGCAAACGCACGTTAGATCGTTATAAAAAGTTACTGACAAAAAAAGAATTGGAAGAATTGAACGCATTAAAAGACACATTGGTACAGATTAATATTGGTCAATCGAAAGACAAGATTAAAGAAAAGGAATTTAGGGAGAAGAGACGTGTCGTAAGAAAAGTCTTAGTGGATAATAAGGTAAAACTGGAAGAGTGTCTGGCTGACTCTCCTACCGCAGGTCCCGCCCAACCACCCGTCAATAATATCACAACTACAGATGTTGAAAAACTTGCTAAACGTGTAGAAATACAAACTCGCAAGGGTGAGGTCTCTAAATCAATAACAGAAATTAAAAATGAACGCGATGAAATCACAAAGAACGTGACACTCTTACAAACAACCGTTAGATCTGTTGCCAAACAGCTAACTAAACAGAAGAAAACAAAACAAGTGCTGAAAGTGCAACTTGAGACTGTAAAGGAGGAGCATAAAAAAGAGATCAAAGCGACAATCAAGGAGCTTGCGCTTAACATAGAAAATGCTAATAAAGAGTTTGCTGAAGCACAAGGAAAAGTAAAAGCTATAGAGTCTAAATTAAAAGATTTGGAACAGCGCGAGGCAGCCGATCGCAAATTATTAGTCGAACTGGAAGACCAATTGGCCGAAATTGACGAAGATGCGGATGCGGCCCTTGAAACCCTTAAAAGCCTAATGAAAGATTTAATGGAAGATTTGGACATGATTGAAATGTTGGATAAAGAGCTTTTGTATATCAAGGCATATGGTAAAAGATTGGACAGTATATATCAAAATTTGTTGGATAATAAGCCTCCTACAAAAGAATTGTTGATGGTACCCACGTTGTTTTTCACGTGTAAGAATGCTGGTATCGCTAACAGACCTGGTTCCGCTTTTGTCTTGGACAATATGATACGATTTTTAATTTCATTTATACCCGGGTTCCAAACATGTTTTTTCCAAAAAAAAATAGATAAAACGTCAATAAAGATAAAGGAGAGTCGTATGTTGGCAGAACTTAGAAGTGATCCTACATATTTGGACAAAACAGCAAATCATTTCGAGTCAGCAGCTAAAACAATTGAAACAAGTGAAGCTGCTGGCTGGTCGGACCAAATAAAGCATAACGAGGATATGTTGGGCGATCAGACCGGTCGAGTTGGACAGGCGGCCGTTAAGGCCAATAAAGCATATCGTATATATAAAAATAGCAAAGGTGTGTGGGACACGGCGAATAAAATTAAAGATCTATCCACAGTAGCGTCTGCGGCTCAAAGTTTAAATGTGCATTGTCGTATTCCTATGACGATAATTAATGCTCTTTTTGGCAAATTTGAGGATAAAGAATGTCAAAGATCTGAAGATATTCCGTTATTCTTTACATCAATGGACAACGATGAAGAAAAAAAGTTTGAAGATGAAGATACTGCAAATACTTGGTATGGGAAAACAGATATCCCACTAGATAAGGCTCCAAAATCTATCTATGATATAAAGAGTGACCCACATGATTCAATGAGTGTAAATGCTCTTAAAATGAAGACCAAAGATAAACTTTCGTCTATTTCTACGAATCTTGGTCTGAAAAAAGATCCTAAGATTGCCGAAAGGGAATTAAGGAAAGCACAAAACGACAAGCGTTTAGCGGAAGAATCTGATCAACGGTATAAAGATCTCAATAGTGGCAAATTTACGCCCTTGCCGGAGTCTACGCCTATGTTTATGAAAAGAAGAAGGGAACTCCGCAAATATATGGATCAATTGCCAGATTTGAATGATAAACAATATACACTGGCAAGATTGTCATTTCTTTCAGACTATTCGCCTTTTGCAGAATTGCCAGAGTATGATAAGTCTAAAATGGGCTCCGTCGCCCAAAAATTTCTCGCCAGTCTTGATTTGGCATCGAGCGCATGGAACGCTGCAACAGATGGGATCTCTAGAATAGGTTCTGGGATATGGAACACCTTCATTGGCTCCACAAAAGAAAAGAAGCCGAAAGGACCGCCAGTGGATCCTGAAATTAGTTTGGGCCAAATTGTATTTAGACTGTCTAGTAAATACACCATGCTACACGTTTCATACTATATGATGGGCATGAGCGCCGAAACAATTATGGGTGGTATAAATGCAATTTTAAAGTTTTTTGGCCAAAGTGAGCTAGACGCCAGTGGTAGTTTCGCACCGTACTGCAAAGACGGGTGTAATAGGAAACGATTTATGGGCGTTTGGATGCGGCACATGAATATAAACGTGAATATGGAGCCTAATTTGCCTTATGACCATATTGGAAATTTGTTATATATTGATATTGAGGGTGTTAAGACTTGGCAGCCGTATTATACCAGAGATCCAAGTGTAAAACCAGAAAAGGATGTAAAATCAGAAAAGGATGAGGTCCTTGCTGATCAGGCCCGCTATAAAAGATCGACTTATATAGAAGACGTTGTAGAAAAGAAAAGGGACGCCAGAAAAATAAGAAAGAGCGAACTTCTTATTTACCAAAGGATGGTTAAGGCTGGTTTTGCCGCGACTTTAAAATCCACTGACGATGTGATTAAACAAGATAAGTTATTAACAACGATTTCTGCGAATTTTGTATCTTTTACGAAAGAGAAAAAACGTTTACAAAAATTACAACGAGAAAATACGGATAGACTTCAGTCAACCACTTTGGCAAGAGATTCATTGCAAAATAATATCAACTCTAAACTTTCGAATATTGAGCAGGCGAGCGAAGTAGTGAAAGACTTGAAAAACAAAAATGATGGTCTCAATACAGATTTGGAGACTACAAAGCGCGGTCTAGAAACGACTAAAGAGAATAAAGATAAACTACTATCAGAAGTCGCGCAACTGAATGGTCAAATTTCGTCCATATATGATGGTGGACTAATTCGTTTATATGATGGAGAACTAGTTGATTTTGAAAGCGCGGAGGCGAAAGAAAATGTGAGGGATCGCTCCGAAGTGATTGGTATTCGTAAATATCTAAACATCCAATATGAAACCGAATACGATTGTTTAACCAGTTATATTCGGTTTGTTCAAGGGGTGATGAAGCTTAGAAATGAACGTGTACGTGAAATTAATGCGAGTCTACACGAAGCTCGGCAAAAATTTGCGGATCTCCATCGTAAAATTGATGAAAAAATCGATAATTTTTATGTTACATATGTAGGTGAGATAATTAAATATGAGAACTTATATAGGGCTATAAATTCATTATAATTTATTTTTTGGATCCTGTTGACAAAACAGCTCTTAAAAGAAAGTTTTCTTCCATAAGGGATTTAATGATGTTACACGTTGCTTTTTTTGGTAAAAGTGCTAAAACTCTATCTGACGAGTCTAGTAAAGAATCGCGCCAATCTGAGGGAAATGCAGTTTGAATAAGTAATGCGTCTATTTGCAATTGTTTTTTCTCTAAATCTTGTGTTGCTGTCTTTACCAGTAAGTTTTCCGCAATTGCTTTAGAAATATTTTTGGATTGTTCTACAAGTATTGTCATTAATTCAGAAAATTCTGGATCTGCAGCGCGTTGACTTTGCATGGTTGGTCTTTCCATTATGTTAATAATTCATTTGTTTTTATAATACAATAAAACCGATTGCTTCAAATCCTGCCAACATACGACTTGCGCGTTTATGTTCTTCTATGACTTGCGAAGAATAGTGTAGTAATTGTTCTTTCTTTTGTTTATTGGATGTTCCTTCATTGAACTGAAATAAGTCAAAGTAAATGTTTTGTGACTCGTCTGAACATCGAAGTATTAATGATATTCCAGTTATAAAATACATAAACTCTTTGTCCTTTTTTAAGTTTTCAAACCGGCTAAAATATTCGGGCACTACTCCTTCTACTGTATATGCATATGTGGTTACAGTTTGAGAATCAATCAAGATAATTCTGCCTACTTCTGTATCGGGTCCAGAAGCCTGTACCAGAATGGTGTCTGACGATCTGATCAGATCACTTAAACGAGTCATTCTTTTATTTGGTGTATCTCCTTAAATAATGCTATTATACTTTCCAAAAAATGTCAGTATAATAGTTGCTTCATGTTATCCATAAAATGCCATACAAAAAAGACTTTATTGGTCAAACACCTTACTATGTAAACCAAGATATGGATAGATTTTTTCAAAGAAAACATTGTCATAAAATAACAAAAGCCATGGACAGAATTAATATAAAGTACGAAATAAAACAATTGCCGCTTGGATGTAAAATAAAATACCAAGATAATTATGACGCATGGTTAAGTAGATTAACATCCAAGTAAAATTAGATTATTGTACCATATTTTCTTTTTCCATAACCATTCCCAAATAAT
>Ga0302136_1000589_pt1 | contig 17643 bp, 14 predicted proteins | sample CBN3_20m_MG_FD_203116 | JGI IMG/M metagenome (GOLD analysis project Ga0302136, IMG submission 203116) | Marine microbial communities from Western Arctic Ocean, Canada - CBN3_20m | ecosystem: Environmental > Aquatic > Marine > Oceanic | place: Canada: Western Arctic Ocean | collected 2017-09-15
ACCTTGTTTAAGTTTCCGGTAGTCAATTGCATCTTATAGATAACTGGCCTTACACCGCCATCTCTGCGCTTCCAAGGATACAAACTGACCAGTATATTGTCCTTGTCATTCGGAAGGACTGAAATGATGCTGAGACTTCCAAAGGTTTTTTCACCGCCTCGACCTTTTAGGTAGTTACCTTTCCATGACCAGATTCGCTCATTGACGGGCTTGTCCATATGCAGGAGGAACATATCTCCTCCGTAGCCGGGACGATATTTACCATCTTCGATGAAGACGCGATAAACGAAGATATCACCACTGAGCCATTGGCCACCGGCGACTTCCATATTATCTTTTTCGTCATATCGGATACTCTTCCCATCAATGGGCGCACCGGTTTTTCGGTCTAATATTACCAATGTGTTACGGTCGTCCCGACGGAGTATGGCACTTATATAATTTCCGGACGGTGATACTTCTACTTGGCTAAATTCACTTCTGCGCAAGTCTAAGATCATTTGAGCGTCATCAGGGAGCTTCGCCGCTGCGGATGGTGCAATAATTGCGACAACCAGCAATGCCATTACATGTTTGAAAATATTTCTAGCCATTATTTTAATCTCCTTCAAGATCATCCTTAACCATTTGAATTTGCCAACTGAAGTCTAGTCGGTCAGTACCAACGTGTAAACCTTTTGAACAAAGGTTATCTGCTGATGTTTTGTAATCATCGTTTTAACGTTTAATTTCTTTTATTTTTATTTTGGTACCATCTTGGTTGATCAAAAATTGAGCGGCTAAGAAGCCTTGCTCTATCTTTACCTGATCATTGACTCTAAACGTTACTGTTCGGTCAGTGTTTTTTCGAAAGACCCTTCCAGTATCAGTATGGTAATAAACGTTTTTACGTTTATTGGTACTCACCTTTACGATTTTCATCGTTAAGGAATTGGCAATGACCAAATCATAAGCCTTTTGTGCTGCGGTAACGGTCACCTTCTTGGCAACGGGTCTTTCTGCCGGCGCGGGTGTTGCTATTGTTGCAGTCTGCATAGTAATTGCTTTGCTAACGACTTGCTCAGCAGTGCCATCTTTATAACCAAACGCTTGATCATAGCAGGCGAGGCGTGCACTGCTATTGGTTATTTTTAGGCAGTGGTTAATCTCATTTGACTGCACCGCTAGGGACATCAATAGTCCCGCTAATAGCGCTAAGTTGCGTGTATATTCCATGCTACAGGTACTCCCTCATTATTAAGCGGTTTTATAATTATGTTTGTAAATCCAGCACCACTCATCTGACGTTTAAAATTATCTATTTGCTGCTTGTTTCGAGCGACATCTACCATTTGAGTGAAACGCTCTCTAGAGGCATAAAAGTCAGGTAAAATAGACGTGATTAGTTGACTTCTCTCGTCGGGAGAGAGTCGAATTTTTTTAAAGAATGTCAGTAATGCTTGGCAGAAATCGACCAAAATAGGGTTGCGATCGGCAGCGGCTTTATTCATCACTGATGAAATAAAAGTATTAACTGATTCCCTCGCGGCCTCGGCCTTAGCTGACTGAGTTAATAAGCTGAGGTCACCATTTAGCCTGTTTAGCTCAGCGTTTATATCGGTGAGGTAAGCAATAGCGGTTTCCATGTGTGCAAAATCAAACTCTGTTAATGCTTTGGCGGACATAGCAGTAATCACCGAGTCCGCATGATGCATCAAAAGCCTTAGTTGCCCATTAGGTGCGAGCAGTTCTTTAAGTAGCGGTAACGATTGATTTAGGGGAGAGTATTCAAGGCCATATACAGAAGCAATAACGTCAAATTTCTGAGTTGTAGTAAAAGATTCAATGCCAGTCTGACTCTTGAGTGTGATTTCTAGTAGTTCATTTTTACGTTTTTCTACAGCCTCGGGTATTTGAACTTCTGCTGCGTCCACGCCGGTGTAAGTGCCGGTGATATTTAAATCTAGTAAGCCCGGTAAGAGAGAGGCATTACCGCAGCCTACTTCAAGAATATTGAGAGTTTTATTGGTGGGGCCAGCTACAATGTCTTTCCACCAATTAGCGATGTAGCCTTTGGTATAGCCATCAGCATAATATTCGCCAAAGGTCGTGCTATGACCTTTACCCCAAAAATTTCCCCAAGCTTCCATTTCTCTCTCCCAAAAAAGAGCCCGCATAAGCGGGCTCTCGACTTGCTTTGTAAAATGATACCTTACATTTCGATCGTATACTGCAAATAAACAACACGACCTAGAATCGGGTATTGATACTCATCTGCCATAGAACCAGATGCATCAAGCAGAGGATCTTCGTTGAGTAGGTTGTTAGCACCAAGAGTCACAGCACCATATCCGCCAAAGTCATAAGAGACGTTTAGGTTATGCTCTTTCCATGAATCCCACTGTACTTCACCGGATCCACTTTCAGACTCACCAATATAAGATGTGCTGATGTTCGCACCCCAGTTGCCCATGTTCCAGCTAAGTAGTACACCTGAACGCCACTCTGGGAAGCCCAGTGAATCAACTGCATCACCTAAGATACCTGAACCAAACTGAGCTTCTGTTTCATAAGTCAGATACTTAGTCGCTTCGCCTCTGAAGTTAAAAGTACCAAACTCATCAGATTCCCAAATAGTACCATCTAATGCAAAGTCAACAGACTTGCGCTGTACATCATTAACCGCGTTTTGGTAGCCTGCAGCAATTTCAGTAACAGAACCTGTTGCAGTACGCGTTACGTTTGGGTTTAGACCGCCAGTATTGAAGTCAACATTCAACATATCTTGAGCAGATACATATTCAACCGCGTTTTGCAGATCTAACACAACATAGTTAACTTTTCCTACCCAGTTATCGTTGTAGGTATACACAGCACCGATAGACATAGTCTCAGATGTTTCTGCACCCAAATCTGGATTTGAACCGATGTAAGTATCAAACTGACGATCAGGACAATCAGCTTCAGAGACACCATCTAACTGGCAACCGTAGTAGTCAGTCGCACCTTCTGCTGAGAACGATGTTGCACCATAGAGATCAGACATATCCGGCGCTCTGAATCCTTGGCCATAAGAGGCTTTAAGAACCAGGTTGTCGACCATAGTAAAGGTAGCACCAACACGCGGTGATACTTCACTACCGAAATCATCATAATCATCGTAACGAACTGCTAGATCGATTTCTAGGTAGTCAGTGACAGGAAGAATCGCTTCAGCAGACACAGCATTGACCGATCGATTTCCTTGCGCAGAGTTACCTGCTGAACCACCTACAAGACCAGCTTCAGACTGAGCATCAACATCTGCTTGATAAGTAACATCAAACGTTTCTACAGCAAAGTAGGATGATGCTTGACCACCGGCCATCTCGAACATGTTCCACTGCATACCAGCGAAGATTTTCTGCATGTTTTGACGATCATCATTAAGTGTAGTTGTCTTCAAGTTAGCATTGTAAGTATCAAGATCAGAGACTCCGTACAATACATTCTCAGCAAAACCACCGTAGCTTAAGTAGTACTTACCAATCGACGTTGAACGATAGTCAGAGAAGGTATAGTAGGCTTCAAATGACAGGTCATCATTGAGGTCTGCTTTCATACCGACATTGACGTCAATTAAAGTATCGTTAACGATGTTGTCACGAGTACCAATATCCGTCCAACGGAAGTACCCACTAACATCTTGGCCAAACGGGTTCTTTGGGTTAGATGCAAGCATGGTTCCTGGTGCAGCTGGAGGTGCATAACGACCGAAAGACTCGTTGTTAGACATTACAGCATCAACGTAGATTTCAATATCATCGCTGACATTGTAGTTAGCATTAACAAATGAGTTGATACGCGTCATTGACGCTCGGTTAGCAGAGACGTTGGCATAGGCATAACCACAGTAGAATCCTGTGTCAGGGCCAAATACTAAATCAGATTTCATTTGGCCAACAAATGCTCCGTCATCAACACAGTTATTACCTGGGTTAACATACCAAGAGTCTGGATTACCTTCGCTATAAGGTATCGCTGGATCATAGTTAGGATTGATTAGTGAGGTCGCATAGAATGAAACACCTTCTGTTTCAGCATAACCAGTAATGTATCCGTCACCATTAAGGTCAGAATAGCGAGCCGCAGTGAAATCACGATCTTTATCAAATACTGGATCACGCTTGTCCATCTCAATACCGAAAGTAACAGACCCTTTATCGCCCTGTGCACCGGTTAAGAAAGAGAAGGAGTGCTCAGAACCATCGTCTTTAGCGCGATCGCCATAAGACACACTAAACTGGGCGCCGTCATAGCCTTTCTTCATAATAATGTTAACTACGCCTGTTACCGCATCAGAACCGTAAACAGCAGAAGCACCATCAGCAATAATGTCGATACGCTCAACAAAAGACATTGGGATTAAGTTAAGGTTAACCGAACCGCCACCGCCTAAAGATGGAGAACCAACAGTACGTCGACCATTGATAAGGACAGCTGTTCTAGATGCACCAGCTCCACGCAAGTTAAACGTTGCGTTTGATTGTGCAGAACTACCTGATGACTCACGGAAAGAGCCTAGTGAGTTAAGTGTTGATGAACGCAGTGCGTCAGCAACAGAGACTTCACCTGTGAGCTTCATGTCCGCTGCAGTAATAGAAACAACATACTGAGACTCTGTGTTGGTGGTACGCTTGATGCGCGAGCCTGTTACTACGACTTCTTCGACTTCTATCTCTTCCCCATCTGCGTCTTGTCCAAAAGCAAGACCCGCTGACATTGCACTAGCAACTGCCACAAGGCCAAGAGCAGATTTAACTGCCATAGACATTTTTTTATTAAACATATTATTCTCCCGAGACTAAAAATTAATGTAGTGATCGCTCTTAAATCAGTACTTCAGAGCTAAAAAACATCATTTATATTTTTCAAATATGGCCTAAGATCAATCAATTTTTGATTTAAAAAGGCCACCGCCTAAACATGATCAAAAAAGCAGCAATAACCGATACCCTTTGTTAATTGGGCATCTCAAAGTCAAACCCTACTCTTAAGAATTCATATAATCGAAGTTACACCAATCATTGATATGTAAATGTATGGATTACGTATATAAGTGAATTGATAGGCAATAAAAGTGAATAATTTTGTGTCGGTATTTAGGATTTTTGACTAGAAGGCTAAGCTTTTGTAGTTTTTAAGTGACTGATATATATGATTTATTGTTTTTTTGACGCTTTAGCTCGGCAGTAAGTCGAATTGGTTAGTTGCTATCGATATACAAATGCATGGATTGCTTATATAAGTGGATGAATTGCTTATATAAGTGAATAGAAATATGACGAAAAATAGATTTTTTAAGGGCAATATTTGTTTTTTTGTTATTTTAAATATCTGATAAATATAGCTTTATTGTATATTTTCGTTATTGTCTGGGAGGTGAAGACGAATAGGCCCTTAATAGCAATCAATATGATGGTGATGCCATTTTAGAGGGTTAATTAAAAGCTACTGAAGGTTAGTTTTGAGCTAAATGAACAGCGCTAGATTATACCTTTAGTATGTAATTCAGTTAGTTGGCATTCGGAGTATTCTAAATAGTCCTGCAGAACATCATTAGTCTGACCACCTAGCTGGGGTGGGCTAGCAGGGTATTCAATTTTAGTGCGGCTGTATTTAATCGGATTGCCCACCATCTTCAGGCTACCACTGCGACTCTCGATAACATTAATGAGCATTTCTCGAGCAATAATTTGAGGGTCATCAAACACTTGATCAATAGAATTGATGGGGCCACAGGGAACATCATTGGCTTCAAAAGCCGCTAGCCAGTGCCGACTGTCTTTTTGGCTCAGGCTCAAGCTAATAGTCTCGCACAGTAACTGGCGGTTATTTACACGATTGGCGTTAGTGACATAAAGAGGATCTTTTGCCATGAGCGGAATTTCTATCACTTGGCAAAAACGCTTGAACTGCTGATCGTTACCCACAGCTACAATGATATGACTGTCAGCGGTAGCAAAAGCTTGATAGGGAACTATATTGGGATGTGCATTGCCAAGCCGTTGGGGGACTGTGCCACCAATAAGATAGTTGCTAGCTTGATTAGCCAATACCGCCGCCTGCACATCCAATAACGCCAGATCGATATATTGACCTTGTCCAGATTGGTGACGTTCTAGCAGAGCACCCTGAATTGCATTTGCCGCATAGAGTCCAGTAAATAGGTCGGTCACGGCAACGCCAACTTTCACCGGGCCGGCAGCCTTATTATCGAGGTTATCGGGCTCGCCAGTAACACTCATTAAGCCGCCCATACCCTGAATAAGAAAGTCATAACCAGGTCGATTCGCGTAGGGCCCTGTTTGGCCAAACCCGGTGATCGAGCAGTAAATCAGTTTTGGATTAATCTTTTTCAGTGCAGGGTAGTCCAGGCCGTATTTGGCTAACCCCCCAACTTTGTAGTTTTCAATTAGCACATCGGATTGCAAGGCCAGCTGGCGAATAATCTCTTGTCCTTCGCTGTGAGTAATATCGACAGTAACGGATTTCTTACCTCGGTTTGCACAAAAGAAGTACGCAGCATCTTCAGTGTCATTGCCATCCTGATCTTTAAGGTAGGGAGGGCCCCAATGGCGAGTATCATCACCGCTATTGGGGCGTTCAATCTTGACCACTTCAGCGCCAAGATCAGCCAATAGTTGTCCTGCCCAAGGACCCGCCAAAATCCGGCTCATGTCGAGTACGCGATAACCTTTGAGTGGGCCTGCCATAGGGGTCCTTTTTGGTCGCTATTAGCTAAACGCTTGGATGCCAGTTTGTGCTCTTCCTAGAATAAGAGCGTGCACATCTGCTGTACCCTCATAGGTATTAACCACTTCTAGATTGAGCATATGCCGCATTACCGGATATTCGTCAGAAATACCATTGCCGCCATGCATGTCGCGAGCGTGACGAGCAATTTCGAGTGCTTTAGAGCAGTTATTGCGCTTAAGCAGAGAGATCAATTCAGGTGCAAGGTTGCCTTGCTCTTTTAACCGACCCGCGCGCAACGAACCCTGTAGCCCGAGGCTAATATCGGTTTGCATATTGGCCAGTTTCAATTGAATTAGCTGATTCGCCGCTAGTGGACGATTGAACTGAATTCTGTCGAGAGTATATTGTCGAGCGGCATGCCAGCAGCTTTCAGCGGCTCCTAAAGCACCCCAACTAATGCCATAACGGGCCGAGTTAAGACAGCCAAAAGGCCCCTTGAGACCTTGGACGTTGGGCATTAACTGCTCTTCGCTAACAAACACCTCATCCATAACAATTTCACCGGTGATGGATGCACGCAGCGCGAGCTTACCTTCGATTTTTGGCGCGGACAGGCCTTTCATCCCTTTATCGAGAATAAAGCCACGGATAATGCCATCATCAGTTTTAGCCCAAACCACAAAGACGTCGGCGATTGGTGAATTACTAATCCACATTTTACTGCCGGAGATAAGATAACCACCGTCGACACTTTTGGCACGGGTTTTCATACCGCCAGGGTCAGAGCCAGCGTCAGGTTCGGTCAGACCAAAGCAACCCACCCACTCGCCTGTTGCCAATTTAGGTAAATATTTTGCTCTCTGTTGTTCAGTACCATAGGTATAGATGGGATACATGACCAAGCTCGATTGGACGCTCATCATTGAACGATAGCCTGAGTCAACCCGCTCAACTTCACGTGCAATTAGCCCATAGCTGACATAACCGACACCGGAACAGCCGTAGCCATCAATGGTTGCGCCCAATAATCCAAGTTCGCCCATCTCATTAAAAATCTCACGATCGGTGTGCTCATTGCGGAAGGCATTAGTGACTCTGGGCGCCAATTTTTCTTCAGCAAAGCTTGCCGCAGATGCTCTTATTAGCCGCTCTTCTTCAGTCAGCTGGTCATCCATATTGAATGGGTCTTCCCAGTTAAATTTTCCCCAATCACTTGCCATTACAATATCCTATTTTTACTATTAATGGGTCTCTAGCCTGACGACCCTACTTAGTGTACGCCAGACTTTAGCTACTGTATCTTAAACCGAGTAGTATTCTGCGGTTTGGTCCAGGGATTTGGTTGCGCGAGCGATTAACAAATCGATTTCTGCATGGCTACTGACAAAGGGTGGAGAGATAATCATTGAGTCACCCACCGCTCGCATAATAAGTCCATTAGCGACGCAGAATTCTCGGCAAATACCACCTGATTTTTGATCGCCCTCAAGACGCTCTCTGCTTTCTTTATTGCGCACTAACTCGATTGAACCAAGCATACCAACCCCACGAACATGACCGACAATAGGGTGATCGCCAAGTGCTGACCACTGTTTTTGTAAGTAGGGCCCAACATCATTGGCGACATGATCTACAAACTTATCACGTTCCATAATATTTAGCGTTGCCAGTGCGGCGGCGCAGGTAATTGGGTGGCCAGAATAGGTAAAGCCATGTCCAAATTCGCCACCATCAGCGGTAATAACTTCTGCCACCTTGTCACTGACCATAACGCCGCCAAGCGGTTGAAAGCCGTTAGTCACTGCTTTAGCAAAAGTCAGTAGATCGGGTTCCATACCATAGGTCTCACAACCGAACATATTGCCAGTCCGCCCAAAGCCACAGATGACCTCGTCACTGACAAATAGAATGTCGCGTTCATTTAAAATGCGACGAACTTCGGGCCAGTAAGTATCTGGCGGCACAATAACACCACCTGCACCCTGAATGGGTTCAGCAATAAAAGCCGCAATATTTTCTTCGCCCAGCAGGTCAATTCTCTTTTCTAATTCACGCGCTGCATGCAGGCCAAACTCGTCAGAGGTTAAGTCACCACCATTGTGATACCAGTTCGGATCAGTGATATGTTGGACGTAGGGAAGCGTTTCAAATTGATCGTGCACAAATTCAAAACCACCAAGGCTTGCTGACGCAATGGTACTGCCGTGGTAGGCATTGGTGCGCGCTAAAATTATACGTTTTTTAGGCTGCTTTTTAGTATCCCAATAGCGGCGGATCAATCGAATATTAGTGTCATTTGCTTCAGAACCAGAATTAGTAAAAAACACATGTGTGAATTGTTTTGGGGTCATCTGGACTAGTTTTTCAGCCAATTCGACGGCAGGTGTATTACTGCATTGGAAGAAATTATTATAGTAGGGCAGTTTTTGAAACTGAGCATGCACCGCCTCGGCAATTTCAGGTTGACTATAGCCTAGGCTGCAACACCAAAGACCAGACATCGCATCGAGCATCTGCTTACCATCGGTATCGTAAATATAAATATGCTCAGCGCGCTCTATAATTCTGCCATGGTTATTTTGATAATCATTAAAATCAGTAAACGGATGCAGGTGATGATTTGCATCTAACTGTTTCCATTCTGCGGTTGTTCTAAAAGTGCCCATAATTAATCTCATTATCGCTGGTTATTTGCTGGTTGATTAAAGCACCTGGATTGGTGGCTCGACTCAACTGGCAAGAGTGCGGTTTTAACAACACTATAAAGGCGGTATTTGATCACATTCTTGATCCGTGGTCATTCACCCAAAGGGGTGGGAAAATAGGCTTGCTTATGATCGCTCAGAACGAAATACTAGTAACATAAATTGCTATAAAGTTGAGAGTCGGTATGTCTAAGAATTTACCCATTGTTGGTATCGCGTGTGATGTCATTAAAAATGGCCTTCATCAATTTCATGGTGCGGGAGAGAAATATATCAACGCCGTGGCGCATGGCGCTGGTGCTATGCCGCTATTGTTGCCTGCATTTGGGGAAGGCACAGATATGCGAGATCTTAATGCGTTATATAACGTGCAAGATATTGTCAGTGGGTTAGATGGTTTGTTCTTGACCGGCAGTCCTTCCAATATCCAACCTCACCATTTTAATGGACCTAAACACGAGAAGGGTACGCTGGAAGATCCTCAGCGAGATAGTCTTACACTCGCGTTAATTAATGAATGTGTTGCTCAGTCAGTGCCAATATTGGCTGTATGCCGCGGATTTCAAGAGCTCAATGTTGCTTTGGGCGGTACGTTGCATGCAAACGTTCATCGCATCGATGGATACCAGGACCATCGCGAGGATAAAACTAAAGATCGAGATGGCCAGTACGGATCTTCACATTCAGTAAATTTTAGCGATGCAGGTCGACTACACGGACTGACGGGTGAAAATCGTTGGCCAGTGAACTCACTGCATAGTCAGGGTATTGATGTTTTGTCCGAGCATCTAGTCGTCGAAGCGGTGGCCGATGATGGATTGATCGAAGCGGTATCGTCGCGCTCCGGTTCTGGTGATTGTGACTGCTGGATTCTGGGTGTGCAGTGGCACCCAGAATGGCAATTTGAGTCGAACAAAGTCTCTAAAGCTATCTTTTATGAATTTGGTCAGCAGGTGAGAGCGAACATGGTCGCCAAATCACAGTAGCTACAGAATATTGCATTTTTAATGTATCTTGCGATAGTTTAAGTCACTAAAAAGGCGCTATTTTTTTTCATCAGACATAGAGTATATTTCTCGGCCATCAAACCAAGTAGACAGTATTTTAGTGTCAGAAATTCTATGGTTGTTACCCCCGGCCTCTAATGCCAGCAAGTCTTGGTCAAGAATAACAAAGTCGGCTTTCTTGCCCACTTCTAATGAGCCGGTAATATCGGCTTGCTCGAGCATTTGAGCGCCGTTAATAGTGTAGGCATCTAAGGTGTCGCGAACCGAAACACGCTCATCGACGTTAAAGATGCGGCCTGTCGTGTCATTTGTCCGGGTAACCGCTTTTTCGATATTCAGCATTGGGCGTGGGTCGCGCTCTTCAACTGGGGCATCACTCCCAGCGACTAGTATTCCACCAGCCTTGAGTACAGAGGCCGCAGGGTAAGTATTTTTGTAGACATAACCCAGAGGATCATAAAGATCTTCTTCGCTAAAAGTGGGTTCAATAAACGGTGTTACATACATTTGATATTCTGTCGTGGGCTCGATCCATGAGTAGGTAAAGGCTATTGCTACATTTAGATCAGCAATACGCGAAATATCATCGGGATGAATGATTTGCGCGTGAGCAATAGAAAATTTAGCGTCAGAATCTGGGCTGGCCTCTCTGGCGGCTTCAAAGGTATCCAGAGCAACACGAACCGCGCGGTCGCCAATAGCGTGACTGTGAACATTGATGCCGGCAGCATACAAGGCCAACGTGTAGTCGTGTATGAATGCATACTCCTTTTCAAGAATACCGTTACTTTCAAAGCACTGGGACGCCAAAAAGCCATGTTCAGATAGAAAACTCTGCTCGAAGGATCCCGAGACGCTCTGCGCGCCTTTTTCTCGCACTGCCACACAGGTGTCAGAATTTGTATCTACATAGCCGATCACGTTAAGGACGTCACTATCCTCATCAATCGCGAATATTGGTTGAAGGTAGTTGTTTAATGAGGCGGCATTGGGGAGCATGGGTGGAAACGAATAGGGATCGCCTTCTATAACGCCATCAACAAAAATTTTGGCAGTATCAATTTTTAGATTGAGGATATCCTCATGACGCTTTTGTATTCGGGTTAAGTCGGCCATTAATGCATCAACGCTAATCGGTTGGTCTGCGCTTGGCCTGTAATTGTCGAAGTCCGCATAAAAAGCGGCAGTCATACGATAGGTCAGTGGTGACTGCTCTGCCCATTTAGCAAAATTAGCAATTTCATCTGCCCGTAGAGCCGCATCCATCGCAGAGGTAATACCCGCCGCTGCCAGTCGCTGTGCGATCTTGGTATAAACATTGAGATCAATTTCAGGATACCCCCAAAGATTGGGAAGGTTGACAATCTTGCGCGCATCTTCATTGATTACTCCATTGGGCTCGCCAGTATTATCAACACCAATCAACGCTTGTAGGTGGGCGAACTCATTGTTCAATGTGGTTTTACTGAGACCAATATTGAGACCGTTTTTATCCGTGGCAAGGCTCATGGCAACACTGTTGACTGCACCATGATGGCCATCATCAGCGAGTAAAACGATAGGGTGTGTCTGCGACACTTTATCAAGTGCAGAGCGTATCGTAGGAAAAGTCTCGGAAGGCTCATTACCGGAATAATAGGGCCATTGAGCAACGGTCAACCATTCACCGTCGGGAAGATTTAAGCGATTAATGCATTGCTTTAAGCGGGGCACCATGTCGGTTAAAGAAAAAGGCTGGCCGGCAAGATCACAATTATCAGTCTCGACAATGCCTGGTAAATGGATGTGCACATCATGTAGGCCGGGGATAATCATTTTGCCGTCGAGATCGACAATCTGGGTATCAGCAGAGGTGACTGCCTTCGCACCCTGAGCATCACCAACGTAGACTAATCGATCGTTAGTGATGCCGATAGAAGTAACCACTTGTTGGGTCGGATTGGCAGTGTAAACAACCCCATTAGTAAATAGTTTTTCGATAGGTACAGATGGGTCTTTTGCACAGGCAGTGAGAAATATACTGGATAAAAGCATGATTACACTACGTTTTTTAAACATTATAAATCACTCCCATTCTTAGGTTAATAATCTAATTTGCTCTGTATAAGCCGTGAATACCCTCTAAGGGTAGCTATGAACCTGCTGAACGACTCGCGGTTATCGGATACTATGCCTTACTGATTCTAGTAATGATTATAGAGAACCTAACTTATGACACCACTTTTAATGCTTGAGCAATTTCTGCAGGATAACCCAGACATAGAAATGTTCGAAGTTCTTCTTCACGACTTAAATGGCGTGCAGCGAGGGAAATGGTTGCCCAGAGACAAAATACACAAGGTGTTTACTGGTGGCTATAAGATGCCATTGAGTAGTTGCTCTTTAGATTGCTGGGGTCGTGATCAAGAAGAATTGATTGCAGCAACCGGTGATGCAGACGGTATTTGTGTGCCACATCCTGAAACGTTGGCGCGCGTGCCCTGGGCAGATAAGACTACCGCGCAAATAATTGTCTCAATGGCTAATGAAACCGGTGATTTACCCTATGCAGGAGATTGCCGCTCAGTATTGCAGAGTGTAGTCGACCGATTTGCTGAGTTAGGGCTGACTCCAGTGGTTGCGAGTGAAATGGAGTTCCATCTGTTGAGCTTAGAGCGAGATAAGTTTGGTGTTCCACAGCACACTCAAACGGCGCTTGATGGGAGTCCAGCGATTGGAGGGCATACCTATGGTATCGATACTATGCGTGATAGTGCACCTTTGATGGATGCCATTATCGATGCGACTAAACAGCAAAATTTGCCAGTGGACACGCTAATTACGGAGTTTGGTCCCTCTCAGTTTGAGATCAATTTATACCATCAAGATTCTGCTGTCAGAGCTTGCGATCAAGGCAGTATGTTAAAAAGAGCAATACGCAGTGTCGCTCGTCAGCATGAGAAGGTAGCTTCGTTTATGGCAAAACCCTTTGCCGAACAAGTGGGTAATGGCATGCATATCCACTTTAGCGTGTTAGATCAGCAAGGTAATAATGTGTTTGATAACGGCACACCAGAAGGCAGTGATCTGTTGAATCATGCCGTTGCCGGATGTTTGACGACCATGGCCGATAGTATGGCAATCTTTGCGCCGAACATTAATTCCTTTCGCCGAATGGTGCCCGGGTGTTATGCGCCCTTGACCGCCAACTGGGGTTATGAAAATCGTACTACTGCTGTCCGCATTCCTGGGGGTGATCATCGTGCTATGCGTATTGAGCACAGAGTTGCAGGTGCTGATACAAACCCTTATCTAACCGTCGCGGCTATGTTGGCAGGTGCGTTGTACGGCATAGAGAATAAATTACAGGCGCCATCCGCGGTTGTGGGTGATGCTGGTGATGTAAAGCCAACGTTACCGCACTTTTGGAATGATGCGATTGGCGTATTTGAAAATTCGAGCTTCATTAAAGAGTATTTGAGCGAAGAGTTACAAACCAATTACGCGCGCTGTAAGCGTCAAGAGAAGCATGAATTTGATAGCCGTGTGACGCTCATGGAGTACGATGCTTATCTCTAAGCCTATAAATAGTTTTTAGCATATTCCTATTTGATCTAAATATTCTATTTTTTATTCCTAAAATTAATATATCATCATCGAATCGTCATTTGGTCCTATTGCCGCGATTTAAAATAAAGAGCTAAAACGGAAGTCAAACTCCTAGGATTTAACATTAATTAAGTTTTAGGAGGAAGAATGAAATTTTACGTCAACGCACGGTATCTCATCGTGCCATTTATGTCTCTCATCGCAATCGCAGGCATCTTAATTGGAGGTTCTTTTGCGTGGGTGGGTGTAGCCTTATTTGGTCTCAATACCATCATTGATACCCTTACCAAGAATATTCATTTACCAGCTGACTTTGATGAGACTGGCGAGTCTTATGGAATCAAAGGTTTTCAGTACGCAGTCATGTTTCTGATGCTGCCTGTATTTATAGTCTTGCAGTTAGTACTTGCCTACCGAATTTTCCAATACACCAGTTTGACGCCCATCGAAACGGCAGCCTTTTTAGGGGTGAGTTATGAAGTGGGTACCAGCGGATTGAATTTAATTGGCGCGACCCTCTCCAGTGGCCTGTGGGCTGGCCTTGGCATTATTTATGGGCATGAATTATCTCACAACAAAAAAGAGGGGTTTTTTGTCTCTCGGTTAATCATGGCGTTAAGTGGAGCGTCGCATTTCACTTATGCCCATGTATACAACCATCATTTGGACCTTGGGCATGAGGATGACGCAGCCACTGCACCTAGGGGTCGCAATATCTATGCTCATGCATGGCTGTCTCACATGGGGCAATCTCGATTTTCTTACAATCTCGAAAAAGAGCGATTAAGTAAGCGAGGGTCATCAGCGCTCCATTTCGATAATCGCTGGATTCTAGGTTACCTGTATAGCTTACCTTCGATTGTCCTTTTTGTGTGGGCCGGCGGACTGATTGGCGTGGCTGCATTATTTTCAGTGTGGGTTATTGCAAACTTCTTGTTAGAGGCACTTAACTTCATGGGCCATTATGGCTTGATACGCACCGAGGGGGCTGTCGAACACCGCCACTCATGGGATAACGATTCAGTTTTTACTAGCTGGTTTTTCATCGAAATTGGTAGGCAGTGTGATCATCATGTGAGAGGTGAAACCTATTTTTGGGAATTGGATGATGTAGAGGGGCCGAATTATGGCATTGGGTATTTCTCGTTGTTTGTACTCACCCTGATACCGCCATTGTTCAAAGCTTACGTCCAAAAACATCTTGATAATTGGGATGAAAAATATGCCTCTAGTGAGGAAAAAGTGATCGCCGCCCAGTTTTCATAGCGGTGAATGCCTAGGACATTGATAGACCCTGATCTTTGATTAATTAGAGAGTGGCATAACATGTTGAATTTATTTAAACCCCGACCCACTAGTTATGCGGTCCGTTTGTCGGATACTGAAACCACTTTTACCGTTAAGCGAGGGGAGTCTTTACTAAGTTCTGCATTGTCTGCGGGGATAAAGTGGCCCTTCAAATGCAAAGTGGGTAGCTGCGGTACCTGTAAGTGCAAATTGATTGATGGAAAAATAAAAGCGCAACTGGATTTTGGTTATGTTTTGGATATGTCTGAAATACAAGATGGGTACATCCTTGCCTGCCAGAGCATCCTTAAATCCGATATTCAAGTGAGCGTTAACCTAACAAAGTAACAGGAGTAAAAAAATGAACACATTAAAGGCAATTTTATTGATGGCTATTTGGACATCAATTCTAGGCGCAACATTATATTTTTTCGATGCCCATGAGCATTATCGGAATATTTTGTGGGCGACGGTAATAGGGCTTACCTTATTAGTGACACATATGGTCAACATGTTTATTTACTTTAAAGTCGCCGGCGATAAACCCTACAAATGGTTTGACTAAGAACGGGTCTTAACAGGCAATGAGCGCCTTTGATAAACACTTATAACTTAAGTTTAGCTCGCTAAAGAGCTGGGTATTTGATTTTCAGATTGTGCGCCCTAGATTCCCTAAAAGCACTAAAGAGAGACAAAAAAATGAAAAACTATCGTTCAAAGAAAATATCAACATCAGCATATTCATTGGCCTCGGCCTTCATTGTAGCGGCCGCGATTCTGCCTATATCTGATGTCAAATCAGAGGAAAATAGTAACTTTAAATACCAGGGAGCCTGGCTTGTTGGTTTAAAAGTTCTTAATTTAAATCCAGATGTAAAATCCGTAACATCGATAGGCGGTGAAGCACAAGTCGCCGCTGACACCGTACCGGAATTAGATATACGCTATTTTCTAACCGACAATATTGCCATAGAAACAATACTTGGATATACAGAGCACAGAGTTTCAGCAACGGGTACTCAACTCGGTGATGTTAACCTTGGTTCGACAAAGGTGTTGCCGCCCACCATTACTCTTCAATACCATTTTACTGGTGGACGTCGGTTTTTACCCTATGTTGGAGCCGGCTTAAACTATACCGTCTACTTTGATAGTGATCCTGGAGATACCGTAGACGTAAGCTATAAAGATGATTTTGGTTTTGCTTTAAATCTTGGTTTTGATTATGTTATTAATGAAAGATCCTATTTTAACGTTGATCTTAAAAAATATAAGCTCTCCACTGACACTGTTATTGATGCTGGAGACGCAGGAATAGCAACGGCGTCAGTGGACCTAGATCCACTTGCTATTAGTGTTGGTTTTGGGTGGAAATTTTAACTTTGTTTTAACGGCAATGGATTGCAAGATTTGCACAAATTGGATGTGCTACAAAAACCTTCCATGCACCTTGTCATACCTTGGCAGGTGCATGATCCTAACATTTGAAATGAGGCTTTGTTGATGGTTGCGGGGTCTATTATTAACTCACTTAGGGCGTTTAAGTACCAGGCTATCAATATCATTTTGGGCCAGTTTAGCTCTGGCTGAGGCCATTTTTGAGGTGTTAGCAAAAGGCCCTACTGATACACGATGCCAGATCTCGCCATCCTCATTTTTCACGCGTTCATTCTTCGCGGGTAGGTTCAACAGTATTAATTCAACTTTGAAGTTTTCAGCATCCTGAGTCTTCTTAAAAGAACCGACCTGCAATGTATATTGAGAGTCTATCTCACTTTTAACTAGGCTCGATTGTGCGTTTTGGTTATCTGGAATCAGGATTTCGTTGTCTTTGAGTAAGGTATAAAAATCGAACTTTAATTCTTGAATATTTGCCTTATCAACTAGGTCATCAATTGCAGAAGGAGTGACCTGCTTTGTGTTATCAAGCATCGGCGGTACAAAATACATAACCGCGGCTCCAATCAGTAAACCGGCAATAAAAGCCGGGCGGGATGACTTTTCCTGAGCCGCCGGGCGGCGATTGGTTCGGCCTGAGTTATTGTTTGAGGCGGTTCGAGTCATAAAAGTGCGCGCTTCTGAATGAGAGTGAATTGTAGGTGAAATGGTGCGTTGTTGGCAAAATAAACCTCACCTTATATGAGTAATCCTTTGATGCGCTATATTTCTTGAGGATCAACATCAACAGACCAACGCACTTGTCGCGCATTTTTATGTTGAGCAAGTTCTAATATTAAGGCGTCTAACACCACTTGTAGGAGTGATCGTTTATGAGCGTCAATTTGTAAAACAAATCTGTAGCGGCCAGCACGTCGTTCTAACATTGCCGGCAAGGGCCC
>Ga0302136_1000597_pt1 | contig 17535 bp, 19 predicted proteins | sample CBN3_20m_MG_FD_203116 | JGI IMG/M metagenome (GOLD analysis project Ga0302136, IMG submission 203116) | Marine microbial communities from Western Arctic Ocean, Canada - CBN3_20m | ecosystem: Environmental > Aquatic > Marine > Oceanic | place: Canada: Western Arctic Ocean | collected 2017-09-15
CGCCTTACTTTGTAACCAATCCTGAGAAAATGACAGCCGAGCTGGAAGATGTAATGATCTTGCTGCACGAAAAGAAATTGTCATCTTTGCAGTCAATGGTACCGTTGCTGGAACAAGTGATCCAGTCTGGCAAGCCTTTGTTGATCATCGCGGAGGATATCGAAGGCGAAGCCTTGGCAACTTTGGTTGTTAATAAATTGCGTGGTGGTTTAAAAATTGCTGCAGTTAAAGCACCAGGTTTCGGCGATCGTCGCAAAGCAATGTTGCAAGACCTTGCAATCTTGACTGGCGGACAGGTAATTTCTGAAGATCTAGGAATGAAACTTGAATCAGTCACTATGGATATGCTCGGTTCTGCCAAGCGTATTTCGATCACAAAAGACGAAACAACTATCGTTGAAGGTCTGGGTGCAAAAGCTGAGATCGAAGCGCGGGTTGGTCAGATCCGTGGTCAAATAGAAGAAACAACTTCCGATTACGATCGTGAAAAGCTGCAAGAGCGCGTTGCTAAACTAGCAGGCGGCGTTGCGGTGATCCGTGTTGGTGGCATGACTGAAGTTGAAGTTAAAGAGCGTAAAGACCGTGTAGATGATGCCTTAAACGCGACCCGTGCGGCCGTGCAAGAGGGTGTTGTCGTCGGTGGCGGCGTTGCCTTGATGCAAGCTGGTAAAGTTTTGATGGGGATGGAAGGTGCCAACCCTGATCAAACAGCAGGTATGAAAATCATTGCACGCGCAATCGAAGCGCCTCTGCGCCAGATCGCTGAGAATGCTGGTGTCGATGGAGCTGTTGTTGCTGGGAAAGTGCGCGAAAGCACTGATGCTAACTTCGGCTTTAACGCTCAAACTGAAGAATACGGCGATCTATTCGCTTTCGGTGTGATCGATCCAGCCAAAGTTGTTCGCACAGCTTTGGAAGATGCGGCCTCTATTGCTGGCCTGTTGGTAACAACAGAAGCAATGGTTGCTGATAAGCCAGAAAAAGCAGGCGCAGGCGGTGGCGGTGGCGGTATGCCGGACATGGGCGGCATGGGCGGCATGGGCGGCATGATGTAAGCCAGCCGGCTTCTGTGACCTAAAACTTGAAAGGCCTGCGTCTGACGTGGGCCTTTTTGCATTCCAAAAATCTACAGTTGGCCATTTGGAATTTTTTACCTGCAAATAGATTTTGGATTTATGCACCTGGCTAATAGGCCGAAGATTGGGTGCCTTAGGTTTTTCCGCGCTTTGTGCCTGATGCATAAAGTGGATATGTTTTTGCGGTAGTATGTACACTAGTCGCAGCTGTGTTGGCTACCGATGCGTGCTTATAAAGTATTGACCAGGGTTCTGAAGCTTAGGAAGGCGAGGAACGCAGGCTTCGAAAATTGACGTGGCCCATCTTACGGCCTGGTTTGACCTCAGATTTCCCGTATAGATGCAGGGCAGCATCGCTTTTGCGCAGCTCGGCCATGCGGTCCATATCCGCACCAATCAAGTTTTCCATGCGGATATCACTGTGGCGGGCACCATCGCCCAAAGGCCAGCATGCTACTGCTCTGATATGTTGCTCAAATTGGCAGATGTCACAGCCGTTTTGTGTCCAATGACCTGAGTTGTGCACGCGTGGTGCAATTTCATTAACTATGAAGCCGTCAGCTGTCACAAATAGTTCGACCCCCATAACACCTACATAATCCAGCGCATTTAAGATTTTTGCAGCTATTAGAACTGCATCCATACGTTGAGATGTATTGAGATTGGCGGGCACTTGTGTACTTCGCAAAATACCATCTTTGTGTACGTTTTCGCCGGGGTCATAACACGCGACTTGACCATCACTGGCCCGTGCCGCAATCACAGATATCTCATGGGTGAAATCGATAAAGCCTTCTAATATAGAGGCTGCTCCGTCCATAACCTGCCATGCGCTGGTCATATCTGATGCCTCTATGAGACGCATCTGTCCTTTGCCATCATAGCCCATGCGTCGGGTTTTTAGGATGGACGGTACGCCAATGGATGCAATGGCGCCTGTGGCGTCCTCAGCATTGGTTACATCGGCATAGGGTGCGACTTTGAGGCCCAGCCCAGTTAAGAATTTTTTTTCGATCAAACGATCTTGTGATACCGCAAGCGATTTGCGGCCGGGATGGATCGTACAAATTTTTTCTAGGACATCCAGGGCGGAGGTAGGGATATTTTCAAACTCGTAGGTGATCACATCAACTGATTGGGCAAAGGCCTGCAAAGCCTTTGTATCTTCGTAAGACGCGGTGGTGATCTTATGTGCTACTTGCCCGGCTGGTGGATTTGCTCCAGGTTCAAAAATATGTGTGGTAAACCCAAGTCGGCTGGCGGCCACTGATAGCATCCGGCCCAATTGGCCACCGCCTAAAATCCCAATTTTGGCGCCCTGGGGCAATGGATCATTCATCAACAGGCTCCTGCGGAATAGAAGCTGAGAGGGCCGCGCGCCAGGCATCAAGCCGCGTTGCAATCTCAGGATCTTGCGTGGCGAGCATGCCTGCGGCTAACAAGCCAGCATTTGCTGCGCCGGCTGTGCCAATCGCCATAGTGGCCACAGGATAGCCTTTGGGCATTTGTAGAATGGAATATAGGCTGTCGATACCGGAAAGTACTTTGGTTTGAACAGGAACACCTATAACTGGAATGCGGGTTTTGGAGGCCACCATGCCGGGCAAATGCGCGGCGCCACCAGCGCCAGCAATGATCACCTTAAGCCCACGCTCGATTGCGGTTGTGCTATAGTCCCAGAGCCGATCAGGCGTGCGATGTGCTGATACGATTTTGCTTTCATAAGATATTTTTAGAGCGTCGAGAATATTGGCGGCGTGTTTCATTGTGGGCCAATCTGATTGGCTACCCATTATTATTCCGACATGAACCATACTTCTGCTCCGTATTTTAACGCAAGAGAGAGCTCGAATTAACCCATCGTAGAAGATTACGCAATAATATCGGGTGTTAGTTCGTCTTCGAATCTGGAAATTTGATCTTTGAGAAGCAATTTTTTCTTTTTAAGCCTTTTTACTGCAAGCTGATCTATTGCCTTTTCTACCAAAACTGAAATGGCTAAATCTAAATCACGATGCTCTTGGCGCAGCACTTCAAGCTCTATTGCCATTACTTCGTTCTGGTTCAGTTGGCTGTGGGCTGACATTGGACACCTCTTGTAGGTTTCTGAACAGTATAAGGGTTTTACGGCGAATTGAGAAGGCAGCACTTGTGCATGCTACCAGCAAACACCATATTTATCATAATGGGATTGCATTTTAGAGATCTCTAGGGCTGTTGCTTAATAAAGGACCCTAAAATATCTAAATTGACCTCCGGAACGTATCCCGTTTTGGTGGGCTTAAACCAGCTTGAAAGTTTGGTGTAGTGCTCGGCAAAAACGGGCAATGAGAGATATTCCTACTATAACATAGAACATACCTCTAAAGGTTCCTATCGTATTACCCTAGCCGTTGCTGGTTTTGGCGATAATGACCTTTCTATAACGGTTGAGGATAACCAGCTGGTGATCTTGGGAAGTCAATCTGATGACGCTGTGGGTCGGGTGTATTTGCACCGGGGCATTGCAACGAACATTTCTATTGGTCCACGCTGTAGAGGTAGGTGAGGAACTTATGAAAACTGGACTGTTGCATATTGATCTAAAGCGCGCTCTACCCAAGAGAGTGATTCAGAAGATTAAGATTAAAAGAGGATAAGCAGATGAAAGATCAATTTGGCGTTTTGGAAGATCGCATCGTTTACCTTAAGCCGATAGATAAGGCTGATGTGCCTGATGAAGTGTTTGAAGAAACTGGTGACATCGATCAACTGTGGTCGGTTCACAATTCTGAAGGCGAGCAATTGGCGCTGGTTGGGGATTTGGATCAAGCTTATGATATGGCGCGTGAGTTTAGTTATTCACCGATGACCCTGCACTGATGGGATACGATTTTGACTGGGTGTCTGCATTTAGTGATCAAGCGTTTGGTGGTAATGGCTGTGTTGTTGTGCATGGAGCGACTGACCTAAATCTTGAGACACGTTTAAATATCGTTCGTGAAACTTCTTTAAGCGAATGCACTTTCATTGAGCCGTCCGATATCGCTGATTTCCGGTTTCGCATTTATCTGGCTAGCCGGGAGATACCATTTGCGGGTCATCCTACGCTTGCTGGAGTTGCCTCTTTAATGCATCGCGGCTTGCTGCCGGGTCGGAAAATCACAGTTGAAACGCACGCGGGCATTGTGCCACTTGAAGTATTGGACGATGGCCAAATTTCAATGACGCAAATCGCACCTGAGTTTGGCGCGAATGTTGCTGCGCAATTGGTTGCAGACGCTGTGTCTTTATCTGCCAATGATATCATCGCTCCACCTCAAATTGTTTCCACGGGGTTGCAGTTCACAGTGGCGGTTGTTCGAGATCGCGATGCATTAGGTCGCGCGAAACTGGATATTCCAGCGCTGAACCTGATGTCGGATGAGATTGGGGCGCCGAATCTGGATATTATGGAGCCATTCTTGGTCACTTTGGAAGGAGCTACTTCAGCCGGTGACACATTCTCTCGGCTGTTACTTGCACCTCCAAACCCGGCCCAGGATCCTTTTACCGGGTCTGCGACCGGCGCTATGGCTAGTTACCTTTGGTCAAAAGAGCTAATTGAAAAACCTACGTTCATAGCTGAGCAGGGCCATGACATGGGCAGGCCCGGTCAAGCATTTGTCGAAGTGTTGGGCAGCCGTTCTGATATCACGGGTGTTAAGCTTGCGGGCAAGGCTTATGTCACCATGTCTGGCCACATTCACCTTTAGCCGCAAGCTCAGACACTATGCGCCGATCAACCCCACGCTTTCCAGCTTCAAAAGAATCTGATGGGCGCAAGTGTCGACGGCAACACCCTCTGTCTCAAGTTTTAGTTCAGGGTTTTTTGGAACGTCATATGGGTCCGAAATCCCAGTGAATTCTTTGATTTTTCCTGCGCGTGCGAGCTTGTAGAGGCCTTTACGATCCCGACGTTCACATGCTTCAATGGAAGTGGCGACGTGGACTTCGACAAAAGCTCCAAAGGCCTCTACGTCTTCACGTACGGCCCGGCGAGTCGTAGCATATGGGGCAATCGGTGCGCAGATCGCGATGCCACCATTCTTGGTAATTTCAGATGCGACATAGCCTATACGACGAATGTTTAAATCGCGGTGCTCTTTGGAAAACCCAAGTTCTGAGGAGAGATTTTTTCGGACGATATCACCATCGAGAATTGTCACAGGCCGTCCACCCATTTCCATCAATTTAACCATCAAGGCATTCGCGATTGTTGATTTTCCAGATCCGGAAAACCCGGTAAAAAAAACTGTAAAACCCTGTTTAGCGCGCGGTGGGCGTGATTTACGTAATTCGGTAACTACCTGTGGAAAGCTAAACCATTCGGGGATGTCTAATCCCTCAGAGAGCCTGCGCCGTAGCTCAGTGCCTGAAATATTAAGAACGGTGAAACCTTCCTCCACCTTATCGGCTGGCTCATATTGTGCACGTTCTTGCACATAAACCATATTCTTGAAGTCAACCATCTCGACGTCTATTTCATCCTGAAAGTAGCGAAACAACTCTTGTGCGTCATAGGGACCATAAAAATCTTCTCCGGCTGAGTTTTTTCCTGGGCCTGCATGATCGCGTCCTACAATGAAATGTGTGCAGCCATGATTTGCACGGATCAGCCCATGCCAGACTGCCTCACGTGGGCCAGCCATACGCATAGCAAGATTTAAAAGAGACATGGCTGTCGTGGAGGAAGGATATTGATCTAACACCGCCTCATAGCATCGCACTCGGGTAAAGTGATCGATGTCGCCGGGTTTTGTCATGCCCACCACGGGGTGTATTAGTAAATTGGCCTGCGCTTCTTTAGCTGCACGAAAGGTCAGCTCTTGGTGGGCCCGGTGTAAGGGATTGCGTGTTTGGAAGGCGACAACCCTGCGCCAGCCCATTTTGTGGAAATAAGCGCGCAGCTCGTTGGGCGTATTGCGGCGATTGCGAAAATCGTAATGCACGGGTTCTTTAATTCCGGTGACTGGCCCACCCAGATATACTGGACCTGCTTGATTATATAAATAATTCACGGCGGGATGTGCCAGATCATCTGCTCCAAATACCATCTCAGCCTCACGCTTCTTTTTGGGGCGCCAGCTGTCGGTTATGGTAATAGTGCCTAGGATCACACCTTCTTGATCCCGCAATGCGATATTTTGGTCAATTTTTAGACTGTCAGCAAAGTCCTGTGATACATCAAGCGTAATAGGCATGGGCCAAAGCTTGCCATTTTTAAGGCGCATATTTTCAACTACGCTATTATAATCGTCCTCTGTCATAAAGCCTGTTAATGGGTTGAATCCGCCATTCATCAGCAATTCAAGATCACAAATTTGGCGTGGCGTGAGGTCCCAAGATGTAAGTTCAGCAGCTTCCATCTTCGCTTCTTCTAATCTGTCGTACCGGACATAGAGTTCTGGTACTGGTGCCGAATTGCTTTGCATAGTGAGTATCCCGTTGGTAGGAATGTGCGCAGTACGAATTATCGTACTAGTGTGAAGAAAATAAGAAAAGAAAGAAATTAAAATTCCTTATAAATTTTAATTATATAACAGCATCTTAATCTTTAATAACGTAAGCTGATTTACTGCTTGGGACAATATGAAAAATAACCCTCAATTAAAGCGTACAGCTTTATTCTTGTTCTGATAGCCAGCGCTCTGCTTCAAGCGCCGCCATGCAGCCCATGCCTGCACTAGTTACTGCTTGGCGATATTTGTGATCGGTCAAATCGCCAGCGGCAAAAATCCCAGGAATTGAGGTTTCAGTGCTGTCTGGTTTGGTTATAACATAGCCACCCTTATGGGTTTCCAGAACATCTTTGACTAATTCATTGGCTGGTGCATGTCCAATGGCTACAAAAACACCTTTGCAAGGGATATCAGTGATCTCGCCAGTTTTGGTATTTTTTACTTTCACACCCTCCACTCCGAGCGGCATGTCTGCGCCATATACCTCTTCAATTTCGTGAAACCAGAGGGGAACGATTTTTTCATTTTTCATAAGTCGGTCGATCAGAATACGTTCGGCACGTAGTTCATCACGCCGATGAATAAGCGTAACTTTTGAGGCGAATTTAGTTAGAAAAAGCGCTTCTTCCACAGCAGTATTACCACCACCTACAACCACAATTTCTTGGCCGCGGTAGAAAAAGCCGTCGCATGTGGCACAGGCGGACACGCCAAAGCCCTTGAATTTTTCTTCGCTTGCAAGGCCAATCCATTTGGCCCGTGCGCCGGTGGCAAGGATTACCGCATCGCAGGTATATAATTCACCGCTGTCGCCTTGCGCTTTGAAGGGCCGTTTGGAGACATCGAGATTGGTGATGATATCACCAATAATTTCGGTGCCCATCGCCTGGGCATGATCTTGCATCCGTATCATTAAATCTGGGCCCTGAACCTCAGAATCACCGGGCCAGTTTTCTACTTCGGTAGTGGTAGTAAGCTGGCCACCTGGTTCAATCCCCTGCACCAAAATTGGGTCTAACATGGCGCGGCTAGCATAAACACCTGCAGTGTAGCCTGCTGGGCCTGAACCGATGATTAAAACTTTGGTATGGCGCGTGTCAGACATATGATTTCCTACAGATTGATCTTTACGGCAGCCTATATACGGGCCAGCCATTGGGCAAAAGCCTAAACCGGGTTCTTGCCCCAGGAAATGGCCCTACGAATTAATATTGCGCAATGTTGAAATATTATTGCGTTAAGTAGGTGGTTTAGGTATGATTTGAAAGTATTGTGGAGAGGTGGAGGCTTTATGCATCGTTTGGATAACATTGATCGTATGATATTGGCTGAATTACAGGCGGATGGGCGAATGACTAATGTTGAATTGGCTAAACGGGTTGGTATTTCAGCTCCTCCGTGTTTGCGTCGAGTGCGTACGTTAGAGGAGACAGGTTATATTGGCGGATATCACGCAGATATCGCCGCTAGGAAATTGGGCTTTGAGGTGCAAGTTTTCGCGATGGTAGGCCTGCAAAGTCAAGCGGAAGCGGATCTTTCCTCCTTTGAAGCGCGCTGCCTAGGCTGGCCCTTGGTACGCGAATGCCACATGCTAAATGGCGAAGTTGATTTCATCTTGAAATGTGTGGCGCCAGATCTTTCAACCTTCCAATCTTTTCTTACCGAAGAGCTGACTTCGGCTGAGAATGTGGCTTCAGTCAAAACTTCGCTGGTGATCCGTGGCGCAAAAGATCAACCTGGCGTGCCTTTTGAAGTGTTGAAAGAGCGCTTATCCAAGCGGCCCTAAGTATTTGGTATCAATTCCTTACAGGGTAATGCAGGCAATTAACCTTCCGTAATCATGTTCTTTTTTATGCACCGAGTGGCGGTAAGAATAAAATTTACCTGGATTTGAATAGGTGCAGTGGCCTGTCCATTCTGCCTGTCTTATCCCGTTGGCTCGCAGTATTTCTAGGCTATAGCCTTGTAAATCAAACTGATAGCGATCGCCTTTCCCTTTTGCAAAAAACTGCAAGGCTTTGGTGTCATCGTCACAAACATCATCTAGAAAATCTGGCCCAACTTCATAGGCTTTTTGACTAATGCTGGGGCCGATGACGGCGCAGATGTTGCAGCGGTCCGCACCAAGGGTTTCCATAGCTGTAATGGTATTTTGCAATACTCCAGTTTTGGCGCCTTTGGAGCCTGCATGCGCTGCACCTATGACTTTTGCTTGTGCGTCATAGAATAAAACTGGTTGGCAATCGGCGGTCAGAATGCCTAATACCAACCCTGGCGTTGAAGTAACCATCGCGTCTGCCTTTGGTGTATCTAACGATCCAACCTCTACAACCATAACATCTTTAGAATGGATTTGATGGACCGATTGTAGCGAGGCCTCTGGCCCGCCAAAATGTGTGGTAACCGCGCTGCGGTTGGCTCGCACAATTGCAGGCTCGTCTTCTGAGCCGCGACCACAGTTTAAGCCTTGGTATATACCTGTAGAATGCCCGCCAAGTCGGGTGAAAAACCCGTGTTCCACGCCCCTAAGCAGATCAGATTTAAGTGGCTTAAGCATCATTCTGGCTTTGCTTTAAAGTTAGTGGTTCAAGCCCTGCAGGAAGTGCAGCGGTAGTCGATGCGAGGCCCATCACTTTAAACAAGCTACCCATTTCCTCAGGGTGTGTAAGGCGCCGGTGGGCTGCAATATGATTGTTTAAAGCTAAGCCTTTCAGTTGTTGCGCTAAAATTTGTGCGCGTTGAGTGATTCCCAGGCGCTCCAAGAACACTCCCTGGGTGGTGAGGAGAGATGCTGCCACTGGGGCTGCACCCTTGACTATGGCTTCAAAGTCGACATGGGCTGTTATGTCAGTTTTACCTGGGGCTGCTAGAGGCGTAACCATTGCGTGATCGCCAATTGCCTGAAGTGTGTCGCCCTGAGAGCGCCAATTGCCATAGTCAATGATCAAGGCTGCCCCGCCATAGGTATTGATGCGGTTAGAAATTGTGGCCATGATGGGCGGTAGTGCTGGACAATATTCGACAATATCACCTTTTTTTGTGTCTGCTAAGCGATGAGTTAAAAACTTATATTGTTGTGGCGCTGCGCACCCAAAACTAAGGCCACACTCGCGCTCACCGATCAGTATTTCTTCCCAGGCCGAGTCTGACCTTCTAAACTGGCGCATTGGCAGAGCATCAAAAAACTCATTTGCAATTAGAAAAATAGGCGCTTGCGGTAAGGTGAAAATTTCGTTGTGGTGGATCACATTCTGGATGGCTTCACTTTGCACTTTCCGCAGTTGTGGTGAGCTTTCGACCAAATGGATTGGCAAATTTTCAAATCCTGGTATTGCAGTGGATACGTGCATTAGGTCTCGTAAAAGCGTACCTTTGCCAGGACCTAGTTCCACTAAAATTGCATTTTTGGGGCAGCCCTGAACTTGCCAGGCCGAACCAAGAGATAAGCCAATCATCTCACCAAACATTTGGCTGATCTCTGGTGCAGTTATAAAATCACCGTTCTGACCAAACACTTTCTGAGTGGTATAATAGCCATGCTCGGGGTGCATCAAGCATTCTGCCATATAATCTGCAATATTTATTGGGCCTTGAGCCATGATGCGGCTACGTAAAATTTGAGTTAACGGACTCATGGCTTGAGGGATTTTGTGATCAGCCAAAGCCCAATTATGAGCATTGGAAGGGACAAAATCTGTCCCATTGTAAGACCCCATTGGTGCAGTTGCAACGCATAGCCAACTGGGTTTTCTAGCGATTGAAAATGAGCGTCCGGTTGGCGTACCAATTCTACCAAAAATCTTGTTAGGCCATAGCCGAATGCAAATATTCCGGTCAAAAGACCTGTACGCCGTAGGGCAGGTGTTTGGAACGTAAGATATAGTAAAATTATACCCAAAATTAGTCCTTCGCCCAAAGCCTCATAAAGCTGCGATGGATGTCGGGCACAGAGACCCATGATCGCGTTTGAGCAGGTTTGTGCGTCATATCCTGGGAATATGACCCCCCAAGGTAGAAGGGTCTCTCTGCCCCAAAGCTCAGCATTAATGAAATTAGCCAAACGGCCAAACAGCAGCCCAGCTGGTGCCGACATGGCCATCACATCAGCTGCGGGTAAGATAGAAATTTGGTGCTTGCGGCAAAACAAAATACCGGCCAGTATAACACCCAAAAATCCACCATGAAACGACATGCCCCCGTCAAAAATTCGCAGAGCGGCAATAGGATCCTGGAGATAGTAGAGCGGTTTGTAAAAAAGCACATAGCCCAAACGCCCACCAATAATTATGCCAATGATCAACCATGTTATTAAATCCTCTAAGTTTTTTTCAGTGAATGCAGGTTTGCCTTTCGGCCAAATACCGATTTTTCGGATTGCAAGCCGCATCATCCAACTCGCCAGCAAGACCCCTGCAATATAGGCTAAGGCGTACCAGCGTACTGCTAACTCGAACCCACCAAGACTAAAATTTGCATTGCCTAAGTTGAATTGCCACTGCGGAATGTTCAGCGCGAGTAGCACTGGAGATATGTCGGGGAATGGAATCGAAGCTAACATACCCTTTCATTCCTAGACCTGTGCCGTAAGTCAAGCTTGAGAATTTTGATTTTAGCCTTCATATAGAGATGAAGTGCAATACAGCCAGCGAGGGGATAGATAATGCAAAGCAAGAACAAGTTTATGGACGACATTGGCCAAATGATGACGAATGCGATGGGTGTGGCCCAGGGCGCAAAGGACGAGGCCGAGACTGCTGTGAAAGGTTTGGTGGACCGCTGGTTGGCTGATCGTGATTTTGTAACACGTGAAGAGTTTGATGCGGTGCGGGCCATGGCACAAAAGGCTCGTGAAGAAAACGATGCCTTGAACACGCGATTGGATGCTATGGAAGCTGTAGGTAGCAAGAAAAAGAAATAACTATTTTACTTATATTATTTTAAGGGCCGTCCTTTTGGGCGGCCTTTTGTATTTTGTAGTTTTTAAAAAACTGCCCATCTTCTCCACAGTTTAATGACTTATCCCCAGAGATTTTACTGGACAGTGCTGAGACTTTTGACCACCATAGGTTGTATTACTTTGTACACGTACCACAAAGTATTGGGATTCATACAAGGTTTTGTGGTCCCTTACAGATATAAATATCTCCTGGAAGGGACCTGTTATGGGGCTATTGACCCACGCCTTTGATTTTGAAGACGTTCACCCGATTGACATCGTAGAAGACATTGCCGCAACCCAAGAGTGGGAATTTGATCGTACTGAAGAAAATCAGATTTCTGTGTCAGTTGCGGGGCAGTGGCGCAATTACTCGGTCACCCTAGCGTGGTCAGAGATAGATGAAACACTCCGCCTAATCTGTACTTTTGATATGGAACCGCCCGCTCATCGTATGAATGAGCTATATGCGTTGTTAAATGCAGTGAATGATAATTGTTGGGCTGGCAGTTTCACCTATTGGGGTGAAAAAAACTTAATGATTTTCCGCTATGGTTTAATATTAGCGGGTGGGCAAATGGCTAGCCCTGATCAAATTGATACTATGATTTCAGCCGCGGTTATATCTGCAGAGCGTTACTATCCAGCTTTCCAACTGACCACATGGGGCGAAAAAACCCCGGAGTCTGCGATGCAAGTGGCCATTTCAGAGGCTTATGGGCACGCATAATTGTGTTTCAAACATTAATTTTACGGATAATGAACGATGATGTCTAAAAGTATTTTGGAGCGTGGCTTGGTCATGTTGGGCTGTGGTAAGATGGGTTCCGCTCTGCTGTCTGGTTGGCTTGAGCAAGGAGTGGATCCAAAATCCGTATGGATATTAGACCCTAAGCCCAGCAAATGGGTTATCTCGTGTAGGGTGCGTGTAAATGAAATGTTACCAGATGATCCCGCTATTGTTTTGGTGGCTGTAAAACCCCAAATGATGGGTGAAGCACTGCCGCGTTTGCAGCAATTTGGCGCGGGAACCACTCTGTTTTTATCGGTTGCAGCAGGTACGCCGATATCAACTTTTGAGGAAGTCTTGGGAGGCTCTACCCCGATTGTGCGTGCCATGCCAAACACGCCTGCCGCCGTTGGGCAAGGGATTACGGCTTTGATTGGCAATAGTCGAACCACTGATACAGATTTGGCAGAAGCTCAAAGCTTGATGGCAGCTGTTGGACAAACAGTTTTGTTGCAGGATGAAAGCCAGATGGATGCGGTTACTGGCGTTTCAGGTTCTGGTCCTGCCTATGTATTCCATTTGATTGAGACTCTGGCGCAGGCCGGCGTAGAGCAAGGCTTGCCAGCAGGGATGGCTATGCGATTGGCTCAAGCCACAGTGGCGGGCGCCGGAGCATTGGCGGTACAATCGGATGAGAGCGCCGAACAACTTAGAATTAATGTTACTAGCCCTAACGGTACAACACAGGCAGCTTTGGAGGTTTTAATGCGCGACAAATCTGGGCTGCAGTCTTTGATGACAAGCGCTGTGGAAGCTGCAACCAAACGCTCTCAGGAACTTTCTAATGACTGAGATCTCTTTTGATGATTTTATGAAAGTCGATATTCGAGTAGGAGTGGTGATCCGCGCAGACCCTTACCCTGAAGCCCGAATACCAGCTATCAAGCTTTGGATAGATTTTGGTGGTGATTTGGGCGAGAAAAAATCATCTGCACAGCTAACTGACCATTACACGCCAGAGGCTTTGATTGGTACAACTGTTATGGCTGTAGTGAATTTCCTACCGCGCCAAATTGGCAAGGTGATGTCTGAGGTTTTGGTGTTGGGCGTCCCGGATGCTAAGGGCGCAGTTGTGTTGATGCGCCCTGATATGGATATCCCTGCTGGCGGAAGGTTGTTTTGATGCGGGTTCTAATTAGCAGTAACCTTCCAAATAAAATTTAGAAGGTTTGGTTGTACGTCCATGGGGTTGGCTGGATCATAGATTTTAATACGCCCTGCCACAACGCTGGATGCTGTCGGTATTCAAGCGATTTATGCTCCCTTCGTGGTCGGCACCACTGTTTCGTTTGAAACTGAACCACCAAGCGTTTCGGACATGGCTTCGCGCATAGAAGTTAATATAGAAACTTACGGATATTTGTTGCAGAAAGTGCAGGCGTGATTTTGGGCTATGCCTATGGCAGTCAATACAGCGCCCGACAAGCTTATCAAAACTCTGCGGAAGTGAGTGTGTATATTGCCTCACTCGGTCAAGGGCGTGGACAAGGCCAAGCATTTTATAAAGCGCTCATTGAGCATCTGACAGATTTGGGGGTTCATACGCTGATTGGCATAGTCACCACACCAAATTCAGCCAGTGCTCGCTTGCATAAAGCCTGTGGTTTTGAATTGGTCGGCACACATCCGAGATGTTCGCAAAAAATTTGATAATTAGCATGGAACAGCTATTTATCAACTTATGATTGATGATTAAAACACCACCAACAGTTTTGGATAAAGCGACCTACTGATGAGCCATAGTCCCATTCGCATATTGACGCAAAGTGATCCTGCCTTGCTGCAGGTTTTAAAATTAATCCAAGAATCCTTTGCTTTTATGACCGGGCGCATTGATCCTTTAAGCTCGATGCACCGCCTTACGCTTCAAGATTTGACTGAGAAGGCACAAACAGATTGGATTTTAGGGATGGGTGATCCTGTTAAAGCCTGTGTGGTGGCGAGCCCTCGTCACCAGCGCTCTATCTTGGCAAAGTGGCTGTAGATCCTAGCCTCCGCGGCCAAGGCATGGCGCGGGCTTTGGTACAAGCTTGTGAAGGGATAGATGCAGGTCTTAGATTGGATCGGCTTGAGCTGCAAGTGCGGATCGAACTAGTGGAAAACCAAAATGCATTCGCCAACATGGGGTTCGTAAAAACTGCTGAAAATTATCATCCAGGCTATAATTGGGTGACGGAAATCACCATGCAAAAAAAACTTCGTAATGGATAGTTTTACGCTGAGAGTTAAATCAATTTGTGCATTTCTGCTAGCTTGGTGCTGCCCAGCTTCGTGATGATCTTAGCCCTGAGCTTACGCATTGCCCCCAGCCACTTTTTGTAATGTGAAGCTTTGAAAATCATATAGTCTGCTACGTCTGGATGGGGCAGGATCATGAAAGTCTCAACCTCCATCGCATCGGCTACCCGCTGGGCAAGAACAGTTGGGTTCAATACGCCGGGAAGACTACTCGCTTGTGTGGGTTCGTCATAGCCCAACATAGATGTCGCCACATATTGTGGGCAGGCAACTGAGACTTTGATCCCTTGATCGCCGTGGGTGATAGACAAGGCCTCTGAAAATCCCACAGCAGCATGTTTAGTTGTGGAATAGGCGGCATCTCCAATCTGGTTGAGTACACCGGCTGCGGAAGCCATTTGTACTAAATATCCATCCCCTCGACCAATCATTCCTGGCAAAACCGCTCGAGTAGCGTAGACATGAGCCATGACATGAACGTCCCAACAAGCTTGCCACGTGGAGTTGGGTGCTGAAGCCGCATGACCTGGCTCGCCCAAGCAAATGCCAGCGTTTGAGAAGAATATATCAACCGGACCCAACTCTGCCTCAACCAGCGCTACAAGGGCTTGGATGTCTCCCTCTAAAGTTGCGTCACATTTAAAAGCTATTCCGCCAATTTCTTGAGCTACGGATTTGGCTGCGGTTTCATTGAGGTCGGCCACGGCCACACGCGCTCCACGGGCGGCAAACTCTCTTGCAAGGGCGGCGCCAATACCGTGGCCAGCACCTGTAATAATTGCTATTTTCCTATTGAAATCCATGTCTACAATGTCCCATTGTGATCGCCCAACATTGTGTAATGCAACACGGCATGCCTTGGCATGTCCAGCCCCGTTGAAAGGTAAGCCAAATGACCACGTTAGACTATCTTGAAAAGCTGCTGGCCTTTGACACCACAAGCGCCCATCCCAATATTGAGCTGATTGCTTGGGTGCAAGCGCAGCTGGAGGCGATGGGGGCCGTGGTGCAGGTCATTGCCAATGCTGATGGCAGTAAGGCTAATCTCTTTGCCACGATAGGTCCGGCGGACCGGGGTGGGGTTATGCTGTCTGGCCATACCGATGTAGTGCCTGTGGCCTGTCAGGATTGGACTTTTCCACCTTTTGCGATGACCTGCAGAGACGGTAATGTCTATGGTCGTGGTTCAGCTGATATGAAGGGGTTTGTGGCAGCGATGCTGTCAGCAGCACAGCAAGCTTCAAGCCAAGTCCTGCGCACGCCTCTACACTTGGCTCTTTCTTATGATGAGGAAATTGGCTGTCTCGGTGTGCGGTCTTTGATTGATATGTTGAATGTGTCCCCACATCGACCACAAATGTGCATAGTGGGAGAGCCTACTGGGCTTGCAGTGGCCATTGGCCATAAGGGTAAAACTGCGGTACGCGTGAGCTTTACGGGGTGCGCTGGGCATTCCGCTTTGGCGCCTTTCGCCGTGAATGCGCTTTATCTTGCAAATGATTTTATCACGGTTTTGCGCCAGGTGCAGGCTGATTTTCAAGCTGGGACTGGCTGGGATTTAGATTATGATGTGCCCTACACAACTTTGCATGTGGGGCGGATTGTGGGTGGCGGTGCGCTTAATATCGTACCGCATCATTGCGAATTAGATTTTGAGATCCGAAATCTTGCTAAAGATGATCCGGACGAAATTTTAAAACGTTTAAGGCAATCGGCTGAAGATATAGTAAAAGCTGCCCACCATATAGCATATGAGGCCAATATTGAGATTGAGGTATTTAACACATACCCTAGCCTGGACACTCCTGGTACGGCGGCGGTTGTGGGATTTGTGAAATCGCTGACGGGGGCTAATGGCACCTGCAAAGTAGCCTATGGCACAGAGGGCGGCTTGTTTGATCAGCGTTTAGGGGTGCCTACGGTTGTCTGTGGCCCGGGTGATATGGCACAGGGGCACAAGGCTGATGAATTTGTGACTGAAGCGCAATTGAGCGCCTGCGATGCGATGTTGAGCAATCTTGTCACGCGGTTGGTAGCGGGGCTTTAACTGAGGCGTTTTGTACTCGAGCGTTCAAATACTGAGCAAAATCATAATTTGGCCGCTCCAGATGTGACAAATGTCCTGGCTTTGCCATGGTCGAGCATAGGCCCCGATAGACTTTTTCTGTACAGCCACGGTCTTCAATATTCACGTCATCTAGCAGTTTTTTAAGTTGGGCAAAATGGGCTTGAGCGCCGGGGTCATTTACATAGTCAGGGCTCATACCGCCACCGAATGCTATCTGCACTTGCCCGACACCTTTGGGATGCAGGCTGAGGTACCAGAAATATCCAGGGGTCAGAGTGATCATAAGGCTGGGATAGATGGCTAATAGATAGGTCATGCGCCGTCTTTCACCCTGAAGCTTGGTGTTGCTGGAATGAGCCAATGCGATCTTGAGCGTGTCGTCTTTTAGTATTGTGTGATAATTGAAGGCAGGCAGGCCGGGGGGGCAAATCATCTCATCCAACTTTGACAGCCCGCCAATCGTGCCCGCATGGCAGACAGGCAAGTGGTAACTCTCCATAAAGTTCTCAGCGAGGATCTTCCAATTGGTGTCCCAAAGATGGGTTTCAAAAAAGGTCTCTGTATAGGCCTCCATCGCAAAATCTCCCACCAGATCCTGCACTTGAACCAGATCCTGCGCCACTGGGTTGGCTTTGGTGTTGAGCGATACAAACACCCAGCCTAGCCATTCTTCACAGGCCACTGGAGGCAGCGCCACATCGCTTTTGCAAAAGGCAGTGTTTTGATCCATCGCAGGCGCACCGCGCAGGCTGCCGTCAAGATTATAGGTCCAAGCGTGGTAGGGGCAAACAATCGAGCGGGTGTTGCCACGACCTTCTAAAAGGGTCGACATCCTGTGCCGGCACACATTCGACATGGCTCGCAATTTTCCAGAGGCATCCCGTAAGACCAAGATAGGCTGGTTGGCTAAATCTAGGGTCAGATAGTCGCCTGGCTTCGCCAACGCA
>Ga0302136_1000603_pt1 | contig 17411 bp, 21 predicted proteins | sample CBN3_20m_MG_FD_203116 | JGI IMG/M metagenome (GOLD analysis project Ga0302136, IMG submission 203116) | Marine microbial communities from Western Arctic Ocean, Canada - CBN3_20m | ecosystem: Environmental > Aquatic > Marine > Oceanic | place: Canada: Western Arctic Ocean | collected 2017-09-15
TCTTTGCCAAAGAGCAGATAGCCACTTTGGCGCTTCTTGACTGATTCCGTCGGCTGAGGCGGCTTATGCTCAACGAATGGTTCCTTTGGCACCCACCCATCGTGACTGGTAAATCCCTCAGGTGGCTTCACACTCGATGATTCAGCCTTGGGCTTAGCCTTGGTACTCTTTTCAGATGGTCCGCTCGAAGACACCGACAGACTATCTTCGTCACTGGTTTCAGCGTCGGATTTTGCCTTGGCGTTCCAGTTGCTCCTCTCGTCGTCAGACAGTGCCTTCCAACGCTTAGCCAGAGCGGTTACAACCTCCGTCGGCTTAACCTTGCTGTCGGCATTCGCAGGGTCTGCCTCAAGCTCGGCTTTCACTTCGGGACGAAGCTGCTTGGTGTAGAGAAGATAGCCAGTGACAGCTCGCTTAGTCTTGGGCTCCGCTGCGGTCTTCTTGTCACTGACAGCAATTCGCGATGCACTCTTGCCAGACGCTGCGGTCACATTGACACTCACCTCCCTGAGTGCTTCGCATTCGTCGAAGCCATACTTAGAAGAGAGAACGCGAATCGACTGACCGATGGCGTCCTCGCACATCGACTTGATGGCAGACTCAATCGTGGAAGGCATGGAGATAGTGGTAGACATTGTTGTTGAGTACAATAACTCATATGCATTTCTCTCCATTTCAATTTTTTACCTCTTTTGGATTAAACAAAAAAAAAAGGTAATTGATTATTCAATTTACAAAAATTAAATAATCATCACTCACATATTATATAAATTGCCGTAACATTATTTAATCTATTTCGCATTGGATCGCACCTTAGTTTCTTGTGTAATTAATCGTAGATGCCTTGTAGAGTAACCACCATTCCGCTCGTAACGATCCTTAGCTTTATCCTTGCCTCTCGGCCTCGCGACAAGGATACCATTATCATAACGATGCTTCATGAGCCTGCCCTACTTAGTTTATAGAAAAAATTCGATAGATCAATTTTATAAGCAAAGAGAGAAAATAGTTAATTAAATGAAAAAATACAGATATTTTATATTTAACCCACAACATGCGACTCATTTAACCCACAACATGCGACTCATTTAACCCCAACTTAACTTAACCCGGACAGAATGGCTTACTGCCTCCATTAGGTGCGTAACGCTTGATGAGCAGCGGCGTGACACTGCGAGCGCAGATGCCCTCATCAGCAGCTTGCATGCGAGCGCCGCTGTACTCGTTGGCGTCTTCATTGTCCTGAGATTGCACGCGCGACACAGCGGGTGCCACGGCGCCTGGAATACTGTCAGGAAGATGGTCGCTGACAGTATGGTCTCTCGCCTTTGGTGCTGCCGTATCTTTCATGATGTAGGGTGCGCTAGAGATATTCGTCTTGACCGGCTTGGCAACCCGACTGGCAACACACTTCCAGAACCAGGGGTGATTGTGGACGACCTTGATTTCGCCGCCATCAATGAGAGTTTGCCTCCAGCCTGCAACTGTCTCATCATTCACCGCCCAGTAGCGCATGTGGACAAAGATCCGACAGAACGGACTCTCTTCGTCGCGGCGCGAAACAATGTCCACGCGCTCCACAGTGCCCTTCCCAAGCAACTTCTCGAAGGTGTCCTTGACATCACGCCAAGACACATTGTTCAGTGTGCGCGGAATGCAGATGCTAGGTTCAGTCATGATCTCAGTCGTGGACATTGTTGATTGGTTGACGCAAACTATAATGTATGCTGTCCGGAATCAATTTTTTTTTATCTTTGATAAATTACATAATACTAGTTAATTACTCATAAATTACAATTAGTTAAACAAAAAAACACAAGACACAAGACACCAGACACAAGACACCAGACACAAGACATCAGATAAAACACCACACAATTTCATGCAAGATTACGCGTCGGCCCAACGTGATGCTGTAGCCCGTTTCGCTCCAAATATCAGCGGGGGAAGTTCGTCTTCTTCGTCCAATTCCTTAGTTGCGTCACCGCGAACCACAGCTGCCCACGAGGTCCCACGCGTATCACCCAAGCCGGTCTCGCAATCCATGCACTCATCCTCATCGGATGACGATTCTTCTTCTATGTCAAGCGCCGCGAACATCGAGACAACGCTTGTCGTTGGCATTATGACCTTGGTAAATGTTCTCTTGGCCGGCACAGCGGTATGCATCCAGTCGCCAGAATTCAAGGTCGTTGACTTGATTGCATTGCGTGTCGCGGCCGCCGACCATCCGGCCTCCTGTCTGGCACCACAAAACTTGACCGTATGACCCTTGCGATGGCACCAGTTGCACTCGCTTGCCAGCAACTTTGGGCAGACGACGCCAGCACCCTGGGTCTTTGCTGCGCGCAGAAAGTGGTCATGCGGACCCTTGATTCCAGTCGATGCGCAGAAGGAGCAGAAGCAGTTCATTGTCACCGAAGTTGATTTGATACACATATTATGGTCTCTGTATTTGATTTTCAATTTTTTATATAGAGAGATCTACTTGGATAAATACAACAACTCTTGGATATAAATGTTACAATAAAAAACATGCAAAACAACACTCACAATTACTGTTTCACCCGACTTTAATCACGCAAGCATGGAATGGCAACATATGATTAGAACATAGTCCCTGGTCCTAGTCCGCGCGCCTCTTATATTCCTCGATAATGCCCTTAGCCCGTTCGAGCCACTTGTCACGTTTGCACAATTCTGATTCGGCTTCGTTGGCGCGAACATTAGCAGCATCCAACATGTCAGATGTCTTGAGCGATCTGTCTAATAGGCGCTGGTACTCTTGGTCTTCTTCCACCAGTTCCCGCTCCAGCACTCCCACTCGCTCCTCAAGCTCATGTTCGCGGTCAAGGGCTTCGCTCCTCCACAACAAGGACGAGTTAAGATCGCCCTGAAGTTGCTGACACCGCAGCTGCTCTTGTTTGAGAGCGAATTCCAGGTCAGCAACCCTGGCGTGATAGGCTTCCGATGCGGCGTTGGCTCCTTTCACTGCGTCAGAGACCACAACGTCAAGATCGTCGAGGAGATTTGACCGAACAATTGCCATTCCCGCCAAAGACAGCGCCGAAGCGAGGAGCCCAGCAGGAACTCGCTCAGCGATGTCGGCACGGTCATCTTCGATAGCTTGCGCTACCTTCGTCAATGTGTCTTCGTCACCCATACACTCACATGTTCCGTCGTCATGAGCCGTATCCACTGCATCCGATGATGACTCATTGATGAACTTGGCTAGCCAGGGGCTGCTCCGCACCCAGGACATTGTCCCAGATCGAGCATTCCTCACTCGCAACCAGCCATTCTTGGTTCGGCGCGCCACCAAGAGATGATCTCCTGGTTCACATCCCAGATCGGAACGGCGCGTGTTGCTCTTGCGCGAGATCGGGCGCTGGAGGACGATGAGCTTGTTGCCGCGAACGAAAGTTGGTGCCATTGTGTTTGACGTTAATATTACGATCTATTAGACCTGTTTCAATTTTTGCTCGCAGAGAGAAAAAAGCACAATTCAAGGATTTGACCAAGAGTTTAACCAAGCGTTAAATGAAAAAAGGCAGATAGCCCAATTTCACACACTCAGCCATTACCGATCATTCATGCTACTCCTTTGTCACTTGTTTCTTGTCTATAACCCGCATCATTTACTCCTCATCTGAGACTGCCTCAGCCGCAGCGCGCGCCTTCCACCCAAGCTGCTCCGACTCTTCAAGTGCCTTCCATTGGGCGGCGAGCTCAGTGACCACACTCTTGGACATGAGCTTCTCTCCCTCTCCAAGTTCTGCCGTCATGGCATCCTTCACCTCAGGGCGCATCTCGCGTGAGAAGAGGAGGTAGCCTGTGATGGCGCGCTTGGTCTTGGGCGTCTCGTCGTCCGAACCCTTGGATGCCTTTGCCACCGACTTCTTGGCGGCTGGACCACGCTTGCGCTGCAGCTTCAGCTGACCAAGATTGAGATCGCGCTCAGCTTCCTCAGCGTCGAAGTGGTACTTGGCAGCGAGAGCAGCCACAGCCTGGCTGACAGCGTCAGCACAGCAGGCGCGGATGGACTCGTCGATCGCGGCAGGCATCGTGATGATCGCAGACATCGTGTAGGAGTTTGTTTGTTTGTGTTGGTTGTAAGACACATAGGAAGAGACCAGATATTTCGTTTCAATTTTTTTTTGGAGAGGCTACCCCCAAAAAAATGACTCATTTCTTGGATTATTACTCATTTATTGGTTTGTTTAGTCGCTTGGCTGCAGCCAAGCAAAGAAAAAAGGCACACCCATTCAAACATGACCCATAACTCCGAACTAAGCATAGACAGCCTCGCCATATACGTCTTCACATCGCGCACACAAGATCCCTCCACCCACTGCCTTGGAACGACAGCAAATGCAGTTGCGCTTAACGCTAGGGTATCGCTTGGCTACTTCAATCCAGTCGTTCACAAGGTCTGCCACATCGTCGCGCGAGAACAGCGCGGTGTCCAAGTCGATGAAAACCCAGATGGGAACTCGCGCCGGAATGAGCGCACCGGACATGTGCAAATCCACACAAACAGCACCGGTTTCTGGGTGCCGTGGCGCAGAGCGAGCCACACACAGACGATCCTTGGATAGCTCGCGGGATTCAAGCGTGACAATGGGTCGCGGACCAGATGGAGTCTCTGAGTGGCACTCGCGGAGGACGAAACAGCCAACCAGTTCCTCGCAAAAGCGCGGCGAATCCATCTTGAGTGCGAGCGATTCCGGGGTTTCGGTCATCTTTGGTGTGCAAACAGGAGTTTTGTATACTTACTTTCAAGCAAAAACTTTCAATTTTTTTTTGGACCGACCCAAGGAGCCTGTATTTTTCTAATATACCAAGCAAAAACTTTCAATTTTTTTTAGTAATTAAAACGTTACTCATTTCTCACATTGTAACTCATTTCTTGGTTAATTATCGATAATTAGGTTGACGTCATCAAGCAAAAAAGACACGCCCCACTCGAACCCCACATGCCCGCCAAATTGTGACTCAATTACTTGCTCCCAGATTCAATCTCAGACCCTTGTAACTACTCAGCACCAAGCGCCTCGGCCGCAGCGCGCGCCTTCCACTCAAGCTGCTCCGCATCTTCAAGTGCCTTCCACTGGGCGGCGAGCTCCTGGACCACACACTTGGACATGAGCTTCTCGCCCTCCTCTAGTTCGGTCACCATGGCCGCCTTCACCTCTTCGCGCATCTCGCGCGAGAACATGAGGTAGCCTGTGATGGCGCGCTTGGCCTTGGGCGCCTCGTCGTCCGAACCCTTGGCAGCCTTTGTCACCGATTTCTTGGTCGCCGGGCCACGCTTGCGCTGCAGCTTCAGATCACCAAGATTGAGATCGCGCTCAGCTTCCTCAGCGTCGAAGTGGTACTTGGCAGCGAGAGCAGCCACAGCCTGACTGACAGCGTCGGCACAGCAGGCGCGGATGGACTCGTCGATCGCGGAAGGCAGAGTGATGATCGCAGACATCGTGTAGGAGTTTGTTCGTTTGTGTTGGTTGTGAGACACATAGGAAGAGACCAAATATTCTGTTTCAATTTTTTTTTAATCATTAAAACGTCACTCATTTCTTGAATTGTCACTCATTTCTGGGTTAATCACTCATTTCTAGGTTGCACTATATTAATCAATCGCCAATGTAAGTATTTTTGCAATAAATATTAGCAAAATAAATATTAGCAAAAATATTATCAATATATTATATAATATGCATTCAATACGTAATTATTTGGTCAATCCGGTTGTTGCTTTATCATCGTTTGTATTATGGGTATTAATTTTTATAACAATATTAGGGTCGATGGGGGCATTTTCAACAAAATTTACACATTTTGGACCAAGTACTGATCAAGAAATGGCTATAGTATTTTTAGGGACACATATTAATTCGTGGTATAAAGTAATAACACTATACGTGTTGGGATTTTTTAGTTCAATGATAAGTACATATTCTAGTACAGTTTATAATAATTGGAAAACCAATACAGTGGGTGATCAAAAAACAAAAGAATTAAAATTAAAAAAATGGTTAAGTCATTTACTAGTTATTATAGCTCCAATTGTGTATAACATAAATGGTATTCTAGAATTATTTATAACATTAACATTACAATTACAATTTTTATTACCTCAATTATTAGGTAATATTATTGCATCAATATATATATCTAATTCATACTTAGCTACAAAAAAATTCAAAAAATAAATAAATAAATAAATAAATAAATAAATAAATAAATAAATAAATAAATAAAATAAAAAGTTGAAAAAATAAATAAAATATTTAAAATAAATAAAGACATAATAAATAAAGACATAATGAATAAAGACATAATGAATCAAGACATGATGAATCAAGACATGATGAATCAAGACATGATGAATCAAGATAATAATCAAGATAATAATCAATATAATAAAATAATAATTATAATCAAAAAAATATTAGCAGTATTAAAAATTCAAGATATGACGAAAAATTATTTTAAAAAAAAATACGGAAATGATTGGAAAGATATAATTAATAAAAAGTTTTCAGTTGTAGATTTAGATTATTATTTTGAGAGAAAAGGAATTATGGATCCATGGTATGACTATAGTAATGACCCAAAATATGATTATAAATAAAAATAACAAATAAAATAAAAACTAGATAAATTGAATTATATTAATTACTAATTCTATAGGAATAGACCATTTATCATTATCAAAAATAGATGATATATATTTTAAACCTAAATTAGAAGTATAAAATAAAATTTTTTTATAAAATATATATTCATATATAATGTCTTCAATCTTATTTATAGGATTCCATTTATTATAACAAGTTATTGATTTACAGCATAAACATTCATTTAATAATGAATGTGGAATATTTTGTATTGTATGAAATTTATCATATTTATTTAAAGAAAATAACCATGCTAATTGTAAATCATAGAGAGAAAGATATTTACGATTAGATATAATGACATAAATATTAACTAACCAAGTATTATATCTGATATATTTTTTATTATTCTTTATATAGGTAAATGGAGGTTTGAATGGATAAATATTCGGAATATCCATTGTTAATAAATATTTGCTATAAAAATCAATATCAATTTTGGCTATAATGTTAGAATTATCAGCATAATCAGTATGAGTATTAATCCAAATAATTTCATATGGAATGTTTTTATCATCAAATGATTTATGGGTTTTGTTAATTTCAGAAGATAATCTTTTTAATGCAGACATTAGTTATTATATAATAATAAATTAGTTATTATATAATATAAAATAGTTATTGTATATTATAAATTATTTAAAAATAATCTGAAAATTTCCAATATTGTTTGTCTCTTATACCTACTGATTTTGTTGCTTGATGTTTTCGAATTATTAACATTTGTCTGCGTATTTCGGGAGAATAATGTGTAAATAGTAATCTTCTAAAATCAAAATCCATATCTAAAAATTTATTATAAGCACGCCCAAGATATTCAGGATTTATTTCAGAAAAGTCTTTTGTCCATAGAATAGGTAATCCATGAAATTTTTTAGCTAAAAAGGGATGATAATCAATAATAGGAATACCTTTAGAAATCAACGTTTCATAATGTCTATGACAATCTAATCCATTGCCTGTAGGAGATGCAACAAATTTATATTTACCAATATTTTTAAAATAATCATTGCTACTATAAGATTGAGAATCAAAAAAATTATTAAGATTTTTAGAATATTCTATTCTAGAATTATATTTAACAGCCTCTTGTTTTAATAAATTTAAAGATTTTAATTTACTAATATTCTTTCTGTGTATATCTGTGTGTGTACTAAATGCATTAAATAATAATTCAGTATTTGAATCTGGATTATTAGTAAATATATCAGTAGAATTCAAATTTTTAAATTTATTAAAACCCTCTGCACATCCAATTGGGTATATATAATTATCGGCATCTTTACCGGATGGATCACTACATCTAAGTAATATATCATCTTTTTCGACAGGATAATTAATCCAATCTTTAAACTTCATATTTTATTAGATAGAAAATAATTTTCTATTATTTAATGTATTAGTTAAAATAGAATAGGCAATATTTTTTTCTTTAGAATTAGCAAAATTTTCTAATGTCATAAGTGATTTTTGTTTTTTTTTTCCATTAATTTGCAGTTTATTTATAAGTTTTTTATGACTATTAATTATTTTATGAATATCAAAGTCTTTTTTAACATTTTTTTCTTGATTATTACTAATTAACTTATAGCATTCAAGTAAATGTTGATTTAATAAAAACAGTTTATCTTTAAGAATAAAAGCCGGCATTTGTGTATTTATAAATTTTGGCATATAGTATATAAATTAAAAAATCCTTTATGTAATTTATATTTATATATTACATAAAAATTATTGTTATTAATTAGTTATTAATTAGTTATTAATATTTTATCACGAGAAAGTTGTTATTAAACTTTAATAAGTAATTTACTATTGTAGATAGAATTATCAATATAATTTGTATTTGTATTTGTATTTGTATTAAACCCACAAATTTCATTACTAATAGGATCTCGAATAATCTGATTTGCGCGAATTGTTACTGTGCCTGTTTGCCAATCGTCGCATTTCTTCATATCTTCAATAATTTTATTTGTCCCAAAGTAATCATGATTTAGAATTCCGATTTTATAATTATGACCTAATCCAATAACCCAACTGCCATTAAGATTAAAAGTATGATAATTATCAAGTAGAATACTATAAACTTCATTACAATTTTCAACATTAGTTTCAGCAACGCTTTCAGGAAAGCACCAAATAGAATGTGAGATAATAGGATGCCATGGAGTAATTTTAAGACCATTTTTTGTCGTAACTAATTTACAATGTCCATTAGTAATAGTTTTTAATACACAAACAACTTTAGCTTTAGCAAAGCCTTTTGCGTGGTTATATGGATCAACCAGTGTAAGAACACTATCATTCTTTTTCAGATCTTTAACACATTTTTGGGATTGATTAGCTAGAAGGATTAGAGAATCGCCAGTAAAACATGAACCGCCGGCGTTATTATATACAGACATATCGACAGGTCTAGCAGGTGTAGTTGGACCATTCGATGTATATGGATATCTAGAACCTACTGCATTACTGGGTGTAGGAGGCGGAATAGAATCAAAAATGTCACTTGATTTATCGACAATTTGATTAAATACATCTCCGCCGAAGATACAGGCAGTATCTTTAAAATTGGGTTTAATTTGTTGATTAAGTGAACGAGATAATTGATCAAGATAATATTCGCCCCATTTATTAAAATATTTTTCATCAACTGCTAGTTTAATTTGACCTTCGCTAGAGTTATCGCCAATAAGATTTTGAAGCATTCCAGTAATTGCGACACTGGATGGAGCAGAAGTAAGAGCTTCCTTAATTTTTTGAAATGCATCATTAACTTCGGTAAAATTTTTAGAAGTAGCATAATTTATCATGCAGCGAATTGATTCAATCAGTTGGCATCTATATAAATTATCATTAAATGATGGGGATGGAGAACAAGAAGTAATTTCATAATTATAATAATCGGATTGATAAGAAGCTCCGCCAATTTTATACGTAAAGTAATATTGAATACTAGAAGTTTCAGAAACTTCTAAAATAATATCGCGTGTTTGTTGATATTGAACAGTTCCAAGATCATAAATAATTTCATTATCAGTAATATTACGTGCCGTATCGCCCATTAATTTAATATTAGAATAATTAGATGTAACAATATGTAATTGTAAATTCATAACTACGGTCGAAAGAACAGTAGCAATAAAGTTGCAAAATACAGTAGCAATCATTGTACCATCTGGAATATGCCCATATCCACCATTGGATGATTTTGCAATATCATATAAAAGTCCCCGGCGTAAGCTATATCCAAATCCAAAAGTATAGATTGGCGCCGTAAAATTTTTCTTATGTCTTAATTTTTGAAGTGTATCCACCGTCCCGCGAGCAGGTTCAATATTTGGGATTCCATCAGTAAGCATTAAAATAGCACTATTATTACTTTTATCAGTTCGTTCATCTAGAATTTCGATAGCTTTTTCAATTGCAGCATAAATATTGGTTTGAGAACGAGGTTGAATAGAATTAATGCGATTAATGCTGGTAGATTTATTAATATCAGACATTGGCATAAGTGAAGTAATAACATCAACTACAGAATCAAATACAATAATTGATAATCTTGACTTAGAATCAAGTGTTTTGGTAACCGTTTTTGCAGCATGATTAACAATATCTTGAACTGAGAATCCATTTTCTAGTAAATTGCCATCTTCGCTTTTGGCTTCTAAATTACTTCCCATTGATCCTGAATGATCAATAATAAGAACAACGTCTTGTGATAAATGCTCACAATCTTTTGGAAATGTTTCAGGAACAATATTAAATGATAACATAAGTTGATTATTATTATTGCCACGATATGAATTGTGGTCAAGCTTAATATGTTCGCTGCTAACCTTTGGCGGTGCGCGATTAACTTGATTAACCGTAGGTCCAAGTTCACCATTATTATATTTATCACAAAGATAACGAATAGTAGTATTAGGTTGTAAATTATTAGATGTAGTATGTTGGCGAGTCTGTGGTGATGATGGATTTCTACTTAACCATTCTGTAATCGCAGATCGTTCATAAGTATGTCCGCTCGGAGTGGATACAGGATCTGTCATAACAGAAGCGGTAATAGAACAAGTAATCGATTCTAAAAGAGCCGTTTCGCTGGGGGAAACAACAGAAGAAGAATCTGAAGTATCGATAGATGGTAGATCAGTAATACGATCGCTGGAAGAATGCTGAACAGACATTGTTTAATACGTCTTAATTATAAAGAATTTTAAAATTTCAATTTTAAAAAAATAAAAAAATAAAAAATATAACTACTGAAAAAAAGGCACTGAAAAAAAGGCACTGAAAAAGGCACTAAAAAAGGCACTGAAAAAGGCACCAAAAAACACTAATATTGAAATACAATATGTTCTAACATACAATCAAGTGAGCAATATCTTCCGTATATCGATTTTTCTTGTAACATATTAGAACATAATGATTCTCTACATTTCTCTCTACTAGATTTTTCAAAAAGTTCACGCCAAAAAATATTATTGCAAAGAGTACAAATTCTACGAACTTTCCATGTATATGGAAAAATTGCGTGTTTAAATATATATTCAATAATTTCAATAGGTAAAATTTTAAATAGAGGTATACTTTTAAAATTTAATTTATAATCATTATTTCTAATAACCATTGCTGTTTGAAATGTTTCCATTATTATAGCTTTTAATATTTTAAATCGCACCTTTTTAAGTAATATAAAAATATAAAACAAAAACCAACTTAAAGATATATTATAATTGTAATATGTAATGGGATGCAATAATTATTAATCCCAGTATGCTCGTGTAACTCAGTGGTTAGAGTGTTGGTCTTATGAGCCGAAAGTCCGCGGTTCGATCCCGCGTACGAGCATATATGTTTTGCTCCTGTGGTGTAGGTGGTTATCACGGAGGACTTTGAATCCTCAAACACCAGTTCGAATCTGGTCAGGAGCTATCAAAGTCAGCTAATATTAATGTTATAATTATAATAGTTGACCAAGCATGGATGCCCGAGTGGTCTAAGGGGGCAGACTTAAGCTCTGCTGGCGAAAGCCTCGTGGGTTCGAACCCCACTCCATGTATCATGGGTCAAATAGCATATAAAAATTATGTTGTTTGACCCAAGCAGTTTGCTCTGTTAGCTCAGTTGGTTAGAGCGTGCGGCCGTTAACCGCGAGGTCACTGGTTCGATCCCAGTACAGAGCGTTTATGGAGTAATATTTTTATATTACTATACTTTTATATTTTTATATTTTTATATTATAGCTTAAATTTAGTATCAAAAACTATTATTATAGGTTTAAGCTAGTACATATGCCCTTGTGACGCAATTGGATAGCGTGCCAGACTTCTAATCTGGAAGCTGCGAGTTCGAGTCTCGCCAAGGGCTAAAAAAAAATAAAAAAAAATAAATATTATAATTCTTATAAGTCTTATAATATTTATTGAATAATTGAATAATTGAATAATTGAATAATTGAATAATTGAATAATTGAATAATTGAATAATAAATAATATAAAAATAAATAATAATATTATTATTATTATTTATTACAATGGATGAAACTCATGTAGATGTTTTAGCTGATATAGCATTAATAATAAAGATAAATCTAGGCGACACAAAAATAACAACGAATACAATACAAACAATATTATTAGAAGCAATGGAATTAGTCGAGGAAATGACTATATCCGGATCAGAAAAGCGAGATAATGTGGTAATAATTGTAAAAAGTTTAATAGATGATCTAGTTGATGATGAAGATGAAAGAGAATTAATATTAGATATGATAGAACATCGATTTTTAGAAAATACAATTGAATTAATAATAAAAGTGTCAAGAGGTAAGATAAATATTACTGATAAAAAAACACAAAAAAAATTATTAAACTGTATGTCAATACTATTTAGATCGATTATTCAATTGATGACAAAATGTAAAAAAACAAATATAAAAGAGGTAGAACAAAATATTAAAATGGAAAATATTAAAATGGAAAATATTAAAATGGAAAATATTAAAATGGAACAAGATAATGTTTAAATAAATAATAATATTTAATTTTTTTGAACTTTATTAGAAGTAATATCAACTTGTTCCATTTGTCTTTTTAGATTATTTTCATAAGTATTTTCATAAGTATTTTCATGAATATTTTGATTAGAATATTTGATAAATGAATGTCTCATAGGACAATATTGTTTGGTATGTCCGTTTTTATTACAAAATGAACATTGCGTAGAAAGTAATTGAGGACAAATTACAGGTTTATCAGGTAAAGTCCAATTTCGAACAGTATGGTTATGTGGTGGTAAAATTCCTTTATTTTTACAAAAAGTACAGATCATTGTATTGGTCATAATATTATTTATATTTATAATATAAATATTATCAATTTTCTTATAATATTTTCTCATAATATTTTATAAAATGAAAAAATCGCGTAATCATAAAATGAAAAAATCGCATACTCGTAAAATTGGAAAATCGCATTGTTATAAAAAGAGAGAGTCGCCAAGTAAAATAGTTCCATGGGCAGGCTGGCATACAGAAGCACCATATGGTGCGGCTAGAACCAGAATGTATCGTAAATGTGGATCAAAATGTTTTTTAGGAAAAAAAACACCCAAGAATAGACAACACCCAAATTTTCCAATTTGTACTAAAGGTACATGTGATGTAAATACAAAAGGATTATGGGCTGCATATATTAGAGCAAAACAATGGGGCAATAAACCATCAACATATAAAGGTAAATCAAGACCAAGATTAAAAAGAAAAACTTATAAAAAAATAGCGGATAAAGCTCGTATAATGTTAAATAACAGAGGTTTTTATGTAGGTAAATAAATAATTAATTAATAATAATAATAATAAATAATTAATTAATATTTATTATTATTTATCTTCCTGTAGATCCAAATCCACTAGCTCCACGATTATTGACATAATCTTCAAAATTTAAATCTTCTGCATTAGAAACAATATTAAGTAGAGTAGGATAAGTAATATTAGGAGAACAAATTTGAACTAACCGTTCGCCAGTACCAATATTATAATCTTCTTTTCCCATATTGTCAAAACACGCGATAACATTACCACGATATCCTGAATCCATTACGCCTATAGAATTAGATAATCTAAGTGGCGTTTTAGAGCCGGTGCTTGACCTTGGATATAAATAATATCCGCAAGGAGTTTTATTAACAAAACCAGTTTCCGGGTCTTTATTAATAAAGACCATTGAACAATTAATACCAAGATCAATCTTATTACTTAAAGAATTTTTGTTAACAATTTCATTTTTAATGGTATATAAATCGATGCCTGCATCAAATAACTTTTCATAGTTAGGAGAATTATAATTGACTACACTATTAATAGTATCTAACATAGATTTGTATTTATTAATAATATTTTTAGGAACAGCAGATGTAATATGTAAATTTAAAATATAATAATTATTAGGTAAGATATAATCAGAAGATGATATAAAATTATCATATGACGTCATTATAATAATAATTCAAGTATTTTTAAATAATTTTCAATTTTAATTAAAAAAATAAAATTGAAAAAAATATTTTTACATATTTTAAGATAATCAAAAAACATGACCGAGTTGAGCGCGTCTGATTATTCGTTTTTGTCTTTGGCAAGTTTGGAGGCTAGCAAATCAAATCTTCAACAGCGGCATGGCGCGGTAGCAGTAACAAATGGAAAAATTCGCGGCAGAGGATATAATTCAGGACGTACTCAGTCATCCGATGGATTTATTAATAATACATGTTCTTGTCATGCTGAAATTGCGGCGCTCCGTGATATGTGGCACTCAATTAGCAACACGGGGGAAAATTTAAAAGGGTACTGTAAATGACAAGTATTTTAAAAAGACCACATTGTATGTTGTAAGAACTGATACTTTAGGCAATTATAGAAATTCGGCACCATGCAGTGATTGTTTTGCAATGATATTTAAATTAAATATTAAAAAGATAGTTTTTAGTACAGAAAATGATTTTACATGCTGTAAACCTTGTGATTATACAACTCATCATAAAAGTCAAGGAAACAGATTTTTATGTAAATTGAATAGTAAAGTTAAATAGTAAAGTTAAATAAATAAAAAAATTCTATCAAGTGGATTATTTGCTAAACATCTATTACAAAAATGATATAATATGGTATCATTAATATCTTTTAACTCAATATTAAAAAAATCAAGCAGCAATTTCGCAAAACTATAATAAGATGTAGTATAATAATAATATGTTTCTTTTTTATCAGAACTAAGTTCCTGTGGCAAATATGATGAATTTGTATCAATCTTACCAATATCAATTTTACCATAAGTAAAAGGACTTGAATCAATATCAATAGACTCTAATAATTGGTATAATGAATCATTATTAATAAAAAGAAATATTTCATCATTAATAAGTATAATATCTGATAAATTAAAATATTTAATACTTAAATTGTATTCTTTCAGCAATAAAATTTGAGCTCCAATATCATATATCATTTTATTAATATATTTATCATCATTCTGTTTTTTAATTTTATCTATATTAATCAGAGGAGTAATATTGTTTACATTGATAGTAATATAATCATTATCAATTGATTTAATAATATTATATTCAGAGAGAAATGTAATAATATATTTATTATTAGAATTATTAGGAATTAAATAAGTGTTATTATCACTAAAAGTAATAAAATCCATATAATATTTATATTTATATTTTTATTTATATTGATTTATATCAATATAAATATTTAAATGCTGTCTTCAAAATTTTATGTTTGCGCAATTATAATTAATAAACAAAAAAGGAATAGCTGTAAGAAGACATATTATATTAATAGAAAAACTTTAAGTCATTAATTAAATATATAAATCATAAATATAAAAAAAATTGAAATATGATGGTGATAATATTAAATACAATAGTTACTTATACTATAAACAAATATGCCGGAGCAAGACTTTAAAAAGTCAGAAAATAATGTTTTTAAGTCTGATAATTCGAGTACAAATAAAAGAATAACAACAGGAAAATCATTAGGTGAATTATATGATAACAAAAGGTCACATAGCAAATTTGGCGAAAAGTCAAACAGCAAATTTGGCGAAAAGTCAAACAGCAAATTTGGCGAAAAGTCAAACAGTAAATTTGGCGAAAAGTCAAACAGTAAATTTGGCGAAACGTCAAATGGTAAACATGCAAAACTTAATAATAATAATAAAAATTCATTTATGAAGACAACAGTTGTTAAAAAACCAGAATTTCAAGTAATTTTGAATGAATTTCCAGAATTAATGGAAACCGATAAAAAGGAAACCGATAAAAAGGAAACCGATAAAAAGGAAACCGATAAAAAGGAAGAAGAAATAAAATTTAATTATAAAGATAAAATTTTACAAACAAAAGAAGAGACAAATACAAAATACAAAAAAAATCGATTAAACAAATTTGTATCAATTGAATATGATGTAATTAAACTATCAGAATATTATAATCCTAATCAATCAATAAGTATTTTAGAAAATAGAATGGAACATCGTGAAGAATTAAACGATATTTTAGGTGATATTTCTCCATATTGGAATATGCAATATTTAGATGATATCGAAGATGAATATTATGAAAATAATAGTGATAATGATGAAGAAGTAGAAGAAGAATATACAGAGGATTGGTAATTAGTTTATAAATAAATAGAAAAGTAAATTAATAAATATAATGGTCTATTTAACAAAAATATATGATAAAGATAGTAATGATAAAATAATGTTACATTTTTTTTACGTAAATCATTTAAATGAAATATTTTGTATCAAAAAAAAGATCGAATTTATAATTGATGGAAAAATAAGTCGTGAAAGATTGTTATATATATTACGGGAAAATCAATTATTGAATTCACATAAACATAAGCTAATATCGCTTTCTTATATTAATTTTGATATTAAAGAAACAGAAATAGAATTATTAGCAAATAATAAATTAGAAAAAGATTATTGGAAATTATTAGATATAGTAGACGATATTCAATTTAATACTAGTTTAGAATTATTTACAAAACAAAATTGTATATTTTTTATTTTAAAAGAACTTACAAAATCGGAGCGCACGACAAAAAAAATTTTATTAAATCTAAATTACCGCAAAACACGTAAGATATAATATAACAAAAATAATATAAAGCTAATTACAATAACATATTTAAATGTCAGCACTATCATCCGCATTAGATAATATGCAAATATTACAAAAAGGTGAAAATGATTCAATCGAATATGGATGGAGTAATAATGTGCAAGATTTAATTATTCAATTTCAATTTCAATTAGTAAGAAATAATTCAAATATGGATGAGTTAAAGATACAATATAAAAAATTACTTTTTAAAATATTTATTGAGAATAATAGAGAGAATGATAGAGAGAATAATAGAGAGGATACTATTGAAAATAGTATTGATTTAGACTTAGCAAAAATATTATATAAGATGATTGGCTATACTAGAGATATTATAGCAGGAAAGGGTGAATATAAATTAGCATATATGTTAATTAGTGAAATAATAGAATTTGGAAAAGAGTTTGGTGAATATCAAGACAAATTTTTAGACATGAGTAATGAAATGATAAAAAGTTTTGTAATTTTAAATGATGAACATCCATATGGTTCATGGAAGGATTTGAAATATTTTTGTAATTATTATAAAGAAA
>Ga0302136_1000619_pt1 | contig 17137 bp, 17 predicted proteins | sample CBN3_20m_MG_FD_203116 | JGI IMG/M metagenome (GOLD analysis project Ga0302136, IMG submission 203116) | Marine microbial communities from Western Arctic Ocean, Canada - CBN3_20m | ecosystem: Environmental > Aquatic > Marine > Oceanic | place: Canada: Western Arctic Ocean | collected 2017-09-15
TCTTCCATGTCATGGCTGAGGACGTTCGGCGTAATGCAACGGCAAAGCCAACTCAGGCTCTGATAAGTGATCTCGTCGGGCTTCGTAACATTGCCGTAGTCCGTTTCGCTGGCCTCATATTTTAGAGTCCTCTAGCAAGGAGGAACCCCTCCGACTTCAGTCGGATACTGGCTTCAGCCACAGACTCGCGTGCTAGCCTGTAACCTCGGGAAAAGCGGAAGCCGCCGAAGGCGTGAAGCTTCCGCTTTTCCCGAGGTTACAGGCTATGGCGTATCGGTCCGGTTGTCACACCACATTCCATCATCGCTACCATCTCGTTTGGGCGCCGAAGTATCGGTACAAGGTGCTGATCGGCGATGTTCGGCTACGGGTGCGCGAGATCATCCGTCAGGTCTGTGCCGAGATGGGCGTGAAGATCATAAACGGCGCGCTGTCGAAGGACCACGTACACATGTTCGTCGAAATCCCGCCGCACGTCTCGGTCAGCGACTTCGTGCGCCGGGCCAAGGGGCGCTCATCCCGCAAGATCCAACAGGAATTCGAGCACATCCGCAAACGATATTGGGGCCAACGCTTCTGGCAGCGCGGCTACTTCTCGACCACATCCGGCAACATCACCGATGACATCATCATGCGTTACCTCGACCGACATACCCACAAGGACGGCTTCAGCCCCACCGCTTGATCCTACCGGCGTCAGCCGGTCAGTGATTCAGAGAGCAAGTCAACGGGCCTGACAGCGACCACCCCGAAGGGCTATTGCGACGCACTCTCAAATCACCTATTGCGTTGGTGAGAGAGATTCGCAAAAGGGTCAACGGTGAGAAATCTTGGTATTGGAACTGCACTCGGCTTCGGGCTGCTCACCGTCCCGGCAATGGCTCAAGACCAGTTCCTGCCGGGACCCGGCAGCACCTCGCAAACGATCATCGTGACCGGCGTCCGCGACGGCTATCAGGTCGATGCGACCAGCACCGCCACGCGCACACCGACCGAGCTCAACGATGTCCCCCAAGCGGTCTCGATCATCACGGAAACGCAGATCGACGACCAGGCGATGCGCTCTATTGCCGATGTACTACGCTATGTCCCCGGCGCCGTAATCTCCCAAGGTGAGGGCCACCGCGATCAGATCATCCTGCGCGGGAACAGCAGCACCGCGGACTTCTTTGTCGACGGCCTGCGCGACGACGTGCAATATTACCGCGGCCTCTACAACGCAGAGCGGATCGAGGTCCTGAAAGGCCCCAACGCGATGATCTTCGGGCGCGGCGGCGGTGGAGGCGTCATCAACCGCGTCACCAAGCGTCCTGTCGCCAACGCCTTCATCAGCGGCAGCGGTTCGGCGGACACATATGGCGCATGGTATATCGACGCCGACATCAGTCAGCCACTCAGCGAGTCCGTGTCCACTCGGCTGAACGCCGTTTACGAGGAGTTCCGAAACAATCGCGACTTCTATGATGGGCGCAGGGTTGCGATCAACCCGACCGTCGCGCTCTCGCTCGGCGGTGCAACCCGGATCGATCTGGGGTTCGAATATAACAGCGACAGGCGAACGATCGACCGAGGCGTCCCCTCGGCCATCCAGGGCTCTCTGACGAGCCCGTCACGCCCGCTCACCGGCGTCCGCGACACCTTCTTCGGTGTGCCGGGGTTCAACGTCAGCGATTTCGAGGCCAAGGTCCTGAATGGCCGCGTCGAGCATCGCTTCAGCGACAACCTGACCCTGACCAGTCGGGTTCTGTATGGTGATTACGACAAGCTCTATCGGAACGCCTTTCCGGTCACCCCGATAACGCCACGCGGCGGCGTCCAGAGCCTTGGCCTCGAAGCGTATAGCGATCCCACAACGCGCCAGAATTTGCTCAACCAGAACGACCTTGCGTGGACCGTCACCACCGGCCCCGTCCGCCACGTGCTGCTCGCTGGCTTCGAAGTTAGCGACCAGCGCACGCGCAACCAGCGGATCAACGGCTTTTTCGGGGGTGGCGATATCGTCAACGGGGGGCGGCGCGTCTTTGTCGAGTTGGCCGACCCGATCACGGTGCCACCGGTCACGCTGCGCACCGCCGCCAACACCGGCTACCGGTCGGTCCGCACGAACGCCGACGTCACTGCCTTCTACGTGCAGGACCAGATCTCGATCGGCGACCATGTCGATCTGATCGGCGGCGTTCGCCGCGACCGCTTCACGCTCAATGTCGACGACCTGGTTGCCGGGCAGAGCTATCGCCGGACCGACACGCTTTGGTCTCCTCGTGTGGGTGTGGTACTGAAGCCGGTGCAGCCTGTCTCGGTCTATGCCAGCTATAGCCGGTCCTTCCTGCCCCAGTCGGGGGATCAGTTCTCATCACTCGATATCACTAGCGCCGCGCTGGAACCGGAAAGGTTCGACAACTACGAGCTTGGCCTCAAGTGGGATATCCTGCCCACGCTGAACCTGACGGCCGCCATCTACCAGCTCGACCGCACCAACACCCGCGCGGCCGACCCCAATGACCCCGCACGGACGGTGCTCACGGGCGCGCAGCGCAGCAAAGGGCTCGAACTCGGCCTTAGCGGCGCGATCACACCCCAGTGGCAGATCAGCGCGGGCTATGCGCTGCAGGACGCGACAATTCGCAAAACGACGAGTGTCGCCCCGGCCGGGCGCGAGGTTCCGCTGGTTCCCAAACAGCAGGCTTCGCTGTGGACCCGCTACGACCTCACCCCTCGCCTTGGGGCCGGGGTCGGGGTCTATCACCAGTCGAGGAGCTTCACCTCCATCAGCAATACCGCCATCCTACCCGCCTTCACGCGCGTCGATGCCGCGGCATTCTTCAAGCTCACCCCCCAGATCGAGGCGCAAATCAACGTCGAGAATCTGCTTAACAGCGATTATTTCTCGTCCGCCTACAACGACAACAACATCATGCCCGGTGCGCCGATGACAGTGCGAGCGACGGTTAGAATGAGCTTTTAGACAAGGCGCCGGAGAGATGGATGTGAACACAGAGCGCGTAATCGAAGGCGCTGTGACGGGCGCGGCGGCGGGGTTGGTGGCCTCGTGGGTAATGTCCGAGTTCCACGAAGCCTGGAAAGCCGCTTCGGGCGATAGGGATGTCGGAGACGAGCCCAACACCGTCAAGGTGGCCGACGCTGTAACGGAAGCTACCGTAGGGAAACCGGTACCGGAGGGATATCGTGAGCCTGCGGGAGCAGCTGTTCATTACGGCTTTGGGGTGTTTCTCGGCGCTCTCTACGGAGCCGCGGTGGAGGTTCGCCCAGAGACCAGCGCTGGGTTCGGAACCGCCTACGGAGCGGCGGTGTCGCTGGTCGCCGACGAGATGGCGATGCCGGCGTTGGGCTTTAGTCCCCCCGCTTCGGAGGTCGCGGCTTCGACGCACCTGCGCGGCTTTGTCTCGCACCTAGTTTTCGGCGTGGCTCTCGAAGTGGCGCGGAGGCTCCTAATTGCGGGTGTCAGAGCAAAGATTGCCTAAAGCCGCACGCCCGCGACCTTCTCCGTACTCTTGCGTGTCAGACGCGTTGTCACTCTTCAGAAGTGACAACGGCGCGGTGGCCCGCGCCGTTGTGCATCCTAGTGGTTGTAACCATGCTCGTTGTACCGGCGCGCGTCGCGACGCGCATGACGTACTTCCCGGCGGTAGTCCCGACGGGCGTGCCGGTTCGAGGCGTAGCCATAGTTGCCGTAATTGGAATAACCGTTACCGTAACTGCTATGCCCTTGGCCTTGGTAAGAGCCGTAACTTCGGCCTGAACTGATGGGGTGGATGCCCCCTTCGACGGGCGTCGTATGATGCCTGAGCTGCGCAAGACGCAGCGGAAGGAGGACGGCCATGACGGACGTGCAGATTCTTGCGATCGACCTCGCGAAGCGCAGCTTCCAAGTGTGCGCGACAGCGCCGGGAGGTGCGGTTCTATTCAATCGGACGTTGTCGCGCGCGAAGCTCGAGATGCTTTTGCGCGAGCAGCCGCCCTGTATCGTGGCGATGGAGGCGTGCGCCACGAGCCATTTCTGGGGACGGTTCGCGCAGAGCCTGGGTCACGAAGCGCGCCTGATTCCGCCGATTTACGTGAAGCCGTTCGTCAAACGGCAGAAGAATGATGCGGCCGACGCAGCGGCGATCGCCGAAGCGGCGCTGCGCCCGAACCTGCACTATGTCGCGGTGAAGAGCGCCGAGCACCAGGCCCGTGCAGTTGCCTTCCGGACCCACCAAGCCTTTGTCGGACAACGCACCCAACTGATTAATGCCCTGCGCGGCCATCTCGGCGAGTTCGGGCTGGTCGTTGCCCAGGGGCCTGCAAATCTCAAGGTCGTGGTCGGCATGCTCGAAGACGATACCGTCGATCTCCCTGACGCCGTACGCGACGTCGTTCGCCTCTATCTGGACCAGATCGCCTTGCTGACGCAGAAAATTGACGAGCTGCACTTCAAACTGCGCGCGGCGACGAAGGTCGATGACGCGATGCGCAGGCTGTGCAGCGTGCCTGGGGTGGGGCCCGTGACGGCGGGTGCTATCATGGCCTTCGCGCCCGATCTGCGGGCGTTTGCCAGCGGAAGAAACTTCGCAGCCTGGCTGGGCCTTGTGCCACGACAGCGATCGACCGGCGGCAAGGTCCGTCTCGGCTCGGTGAGCAAGATGGGGCAAGCCGATATCCGCAAGCTGCTGATCGTCGGTGCCATGAGCCGAATCCGATGGATCATTCGAAAGGGCGTGCTGCCGGACAACTGGTTGGGCCGTGTTCTCGAGCGCAAGCCTAGAATGGTGGCCGCCGTCGCGCTGGCCAACAAAATGGCGCGCATCATCTGGGCAATGATGACACGCGAGCAAAGTTACCGGATGGCGTGACCCACTTGCCTTCAATCGCAGGCAACGCGGTGCGCGCTTAGGGGGCGCAAGCCCCGGCGAGGAGATCGACTGACAACTATGCGGCAAGGACTTCAATGTTCAGGGCGAGCAAACCAGTCCCGGCGCTCGAGCAACCAAGCTCTCTGAACCGATGTGGACCTCGTTCTTCGAACTGCATACCGGCCCGTGGCGAACTTCAGGCCACATCAAGAGGCCTGACACACGAGCGATAGAAGCACCACGCCAAGCAGAATGTCAGAAAATCACCTTGCAAAACCGGGGGCATCCACACACGCACCTCCCGGCGCTGTCGCGCACACTTGGAAGCTGCGCTTCGCGAGGTCGATCGCAAGAATCTGCACGTCCGTCATGGCCGTCCTCCTTCCGCTGCGTCTTGCGCAGCTCAGGCATCATACGACGCCCGTCGAAGGGGGCATCCACCCCATCACCCATCAGTTCAGCCGTGACCCTGCGGTTCAACATAGCCATAGCCTTGGCTGTAGTAGCTCTGGTTCTGATACCCATGGCCGTTGGATTGGCCGGCATGGGCCGGCGGTTCGGCGAGGGCCGGTGCGGCTACGATGAGTGCCAATCCGGCGATCGCGAGCTTGAACATGTTCCTTCTCCACAACTACGCTCGTCGTACCGCGAGTGGCCGATCGGGCTGGAGAGATGTGTGCGCCGAACGTGCTGAACCGGGTTTGAATAGCCTCGGCAGCTCGCGTGAAGACGGGACGGAAGCACCTTACGCCGGGAACTCGTCTCAGCTCGGAAGTCGAAGCTTACCAGGCGCGCGGAGCCGTCCGCGGCACCCTTTTGCCCCTTTCCCCCATATCCTAAGCCGTTTCCCTCTCGCTGTCCTGCGGGCTTAAAGTCGGCTCCGCGGTCCGGCTTATGTACCTGATCCGGTGGCGGGCACCGGACGGGCTTTCCAGAGTCTTCGGGACAAACCCAGGCTGAGCACGACGGCGAATGCCGCCAGAACGCCGGGAAAGACGAACGACGCGACCCTCACCGTCAGGCCGGACTCTAGCTCCAGCTGGAGGAAAAGACGGCGGTCAGGGCATTTGAAATGTGGGGCGTCAAGGATTGCTCGGGCGCTTTTCGCAGGGTAAGTGCCGTCCCCTCAACGAGCTACCAGGCTCGACTCGGTGACGCGCTCATCCGTGCCCGCGCAATTTGAACGCTAACGTCATCGGAAATAGCAAACATCGCGCCGTCGCCCCAGCCCGTTCACTGGCCTCAGGCCGGCCTTGGGGGTGGGTTGATATCAAGGCGTGGCCGCCCGATTGGGCCGCCCTCATCGTTCTGAACGGGGGTTCTGCGACGGCGAGGCCGCGGAACCGCATCGATTGCCGGTCTGCGTGTCATCCGACCGATTTTGACCTCCCATAAAACAGGGAATTCGAACAGCGGGACGCGTTTGCCCGGCCTGTCTAGCGAGCTGCGAGCGATTGGACGCAATGGAAGAGTGCGCAGCCGCGTCCGGGGGGTGTGTGACATTCGCTCGCTTCGGACTCGAGGGGTGTTCACCGGCCGTGCGTAATGGATGTGAGGACGGCGGAGGAATGAACATGGACATGAATTTAGACAGCGCGTTGCGCCGCCTTGCCGAGCAACCGCTTCATCCACGGCTTGCTGAACTGGAAGGCGATGTCATGCGGTTGATCGCGGCGGAGCGGCGCGCGGGCGGCGGAGTTACGCTGCGATCCGGCATGCTGGCAGCGCTAGGCGCAGTCGCCTTGGGAGTGGTGGGCGGCGGATTGTCGTCCGCAGCGACGACTGCGCAGGTGCCGACGCTAACACCCTTCGGGCCTGCCATGCCGCTAGCGCCTTCGACCTTACTCGCGTTCCAGTGACGAGCGGCGCCCGGAGGACGATGCTGATCGCCATCGTCGCGTTCGTGGCGGCGGTCGCAGGCGTGTGGGCTGGACGTGAGTTATTCCCCTCCCCGCCAAGCCCGGGCGTTGAGCTTCACAGCTTGCTCCACGACGGGCTCGAGCTGGACGAAGCTCAACAGACCAAGCTCCAGATGCTGGAGTCTCACTTCACCGTTCGAAGGCGTGCCTTGGAGCTGGAACTCAGAGCCGACAACGCCCGGCTCGCCGCCGCCATCGAGGCCGAACATGGTAACGGGCCGCAGGTCGCGGCCGCCGTCGATCGTTCGCACGGCGCGATGGGTGAGCTCCAGAAGGAGACGTTGAACCATATGTTCGCGATGCGGCAGATCCTGCGGCCCGACCAGGCGAGGACGTTTGACCGCGCGGTGGTGAAGGCGCTGACCGCAGACGCGCGGTGAGCCTTGATCTCGCGGCCTGCACGGACGGCGAACTCGCCGCCTTGACGCTCGCCGGACGTCAGGCTGCGTTCGCTGAGATCATGCGGCGGCACCAAAGACCGGTCTACCGCCTGATCTGCTCGCATATCGGCGACGCCGAAGAGGCGCTTGACCTCACTCAGGAATGCTTCGTGGCCGCCTTTCAGAACTTGCGAAAGTATGACGGAGATCGGCCGCTCGCTGCGTGGCTGACCCGCGTGGCGATCAACAAGAGCCGCGACTGGCACAGGCGGCGGCGCATACGCCAGATACTATCGTTCGCCTCTTCGCTGCCGCCCGACACCATGGAGAGTGAGCGGGACGAGGCGCCGGGTGCCGACGCCATCACCTTCGATCGCGCAGAGCTTGCGCGGCTTTCGCGCGCGGTGTCCGAGCTGCCGGCCACGCTCAAGGAGACGCTTTTGCTGCGGACCGTGGAGGGCTTGTCCCAGGCGGAAACCGCCGCCGCGCTGGGGATCAGCGGAAAGGCCGTGGAGACGCGGCTCCGGCGTGCGCGTGAAAGATTATCGAAAATTCTCGACTTCGCGTGAGGGGATGAGCCTATTTGCGCGTAATGAAAGATAAGGTCGGCGGCCCCCCCCCCCGCCGCCGGCCGCAAGCATTGAACTGGAGCGAAGGAAAGGCATGAGCCGCAATCTAAACCGGCGCGACGTAATGCGCGGAACCGCCATGCTTGGCGGCACGCTGGCCATGTCGGCCTACCTGCCGGCTTGGGCGCAACCTGTGTCGCGCGGCATCGCCAGGCCCCTGCCGACCGTGTCGGGCACAAACATCGCGCTGACGATCGACAGGATGAAGCTCGTCATGGACGGGATCACGACGCCGGCAATCGGCGTCAACGGCACCGTGCCCGCACCGCTCGTCCGCCTCCAGGAGGGCCAGAACGTCCGTCTCGCAGTGACCAACAATCTCGACGAGGATAGCTCGATTCACTGGCACGGGCTCATTCTGCCGTTCCAAATGGACGGCGTGCCCGGCATCAGCTTCCCTGGCATCAAGGCGCGTTCGACCTTCGTATACGAATTCCCGATCTTGCAGTCGGGCACCTACTGGTATCACAGCCATTCGGGCGAACAGGAGCAGGCAGGGCTCTACGGACCCATCGTGATTGATCCGGCCGGTGCCGACCCGATCGCGTTCGACCGCGAGCATGTGATCGTCCTCTCCGACCATAGCGAAATGACGGGCGAGGAAATTTTCCGCAAGCTCAAGCAGATGGGCGGCGCCTATTTCAACTATCAGCGCCCGACGCTGAGCGGGCTGCTCGCCGGCCGCGAGATGCGCCTCAAGGATCGGATGGAATGGGGCAAGATGCGCATGGACCCGGCCGATATTGCGGATGTTACGGGGTCGACCTACACCTTCCTCGTCAATGGCTTTGGCCCTTACGACAACTGGACGGGCCTCTTCCGACCGGGCGAGCGGGTTCGGCTGCGCATCGTCAATGCTGCGGCGCAAACCAACTTCAACGTGCGCATCCCTGACTTGCCGATGACGGTGGTGCAGGCCGACGGCCAGAACGTCCGGCCGGTAACCGTGGACGAATTCCAGATCGGCGTCGCGGAAACCTTCGACGTGATCGTGACGCCCGAGGACCGCGCCTACAGCTTCGTTTCCGAGGCGATCGACCGATCCGGCATGGGGCGCGCGACACTGGCCCCGCGCGAGGGCATGATCGCCCCGGTCCCGCCGCTCCGCCCGCGCACGTTGCTGACCATGACCGACATGGGCATGGACATGAGCGGGATGGAGGGGATGTCCGGTATGGCGGACGAGAACCCGGTCGCAAAGCGCGGGCCGGATCCCACGTTGATGCAGAATGCCTCGCGCAACCTGTGGAAGCTCACCGGGTGGAAAGAGCCCACCGATCACGGAACGAAGGCGGTAGGCGCTGCGATGGCCGGCATGGCTGGGATGGGGGGCGACCAGATGAGCGGCGCTATGCCAGGGATGGACCATAGCCAAATGGCGGCGGGCGCTGCCGGGATGGCGGGCATGGACCATGGTCAGATGAGCAGCGGCGGCATGGCCGGGATGGATCATGGGTCAGGCGGCAGCATGGACATGAACATGCGCAACCCCAAGAACGCGCCCGGCGTCAAGATGGGGCCGGGAGTGCAGACCATCTCGCCGATGCCGAAGGACCGCACGGGCGAGCCGCCGCAGGGGCTGGAGGACGCGGATCATCGCGTGCTCACTTATCGCGATCTTGTCGCGCTCGACCGCAACCCGGACGTTCGCGCCCCGTCGCGTCAGTTGGAGATCCACCTGACGGGCAATATGGAGCGCTACATGTGGGGCTTTGACGGCCAGAAGATGAGCGACCCTGCCGACCCCATCCCGTTCCGCAAGGACGAGCGCGCGCGCGTCACCCTGGTCAATGACACGATGATGCCGCACCCAATTCATTTGCACGGCCACTTTTTCGAGCTGGTGACCGGACATGGCGACTTCGCGCCTCGCAAGCACACGGTGAATGTGGCGCCCGGCGGTAAGATGACATTCGACGTAACGGCCGATGCGCCCGGCGACTGGGCGTTCCACTGCCACAATCTCTATCACATGACCGCGGGGATGATGCGTGTCGTGACGGTTCGCCCGATGGGCGAGGAGAATCGCGATGCAGCCTAAGTTCCTCCTGATCGCCGGCGGCGCGGCGCTTGGCCTCGCAACGCCGGCGGCCGCGCAGATGGACCATTCCAACATGCCCGGCATGAAGATGCCGCCGCCAAAGGCGCCAGCGGTAAAAAAGCCTGCCGCCAAGAAGCCCTCAGCGACCAAGCCCGCCGTGCACAAGGAGTCCGCGAAGCCTGCCGCCAGGTCGACACCGCGCGCGAAGGCGGGATCGGGGGCCAAGCCTGCCGCAAGTCGGTCCGCCAAGCCTCCGGTCGGTGGACCGGCTGTTGCTGATCCTCACGCCGGTCATGACATGTCCGCCATGCCCGGTATGAATATGCCTGAAGCCAAACCTGATGCCAGTTCGGGGCACGACATGTCCGCGATGCCAGGTGCGTCCGGCGGCGCCAACCCCGCTGAGCCAGGTGCTATGCAAGGCATGGACCATGGATCGATGCCGGGAATGGGCCAAAGTTCGGGCGCGATGCAAGGCATGCCGGGACACGGCATGGGAAGCATGCCCTCAGCCACGGGCGCGGCGATGATCGGCACCAACCTTCAGGCCGGCACCGCTCCGCCGCCGCCCATCCCGACCGATCGGGCCGCGGACCAGGTCTACTCTGCCGCTGCTATGGCGCATTCGCAGCAGCATCTGCGGTCGATGCACGGCGGGCAGAATTTCTCCCAGGTCATATTCAATCTGGCTGAAGTCCAGATCCGGGACGGTCGCGATGGTTACCGGTGGGACGGCAGTGCCTGGTATGGGGGTGATATCAACCGGCTGGTGCTCAAGACCGAGGGCGAAGGGAATATCGGGGGAAGTCTGGAAGCGGCGGAGGTACAGGCGCTTTATTCGCGCGCCATTGGCCCATACACCGATATACAGCTTGGCGTCCGCTACGATTTCAAGCCCAACCCCTCGCGCGTCTATGCGTCGGTCGGCTTCGAAACGCTGGCACCCGGCTTCTTCGATGTCGAGGGCGCACTGTTCCTGTCCAACAAGGGCGACCTGCTGGGGCGCCTGGAAGGTTATTACGATCAGCGGATCACGCAGCGGCTGGTTCTTCAGCCACGCGCCGAACTCAACTTCGCCGCGCAGGACGTGCCGGAAATCGGCATCGGCTCAGGCCTTTCCACGGCCGAACTCGGTCTGCGTCTCCGCTACGAGATCAGGCGCGAGTTCGCGCCCTATGTGGGCATATCGTACGACCGCAGCTTCGGGGACACAGCCCGCTTCGCGCGCGCCGAAGGCCAGGGCGCGGCGTCGACCAGCCTCGTTCTGGGCATTCGCACATGGTTCTAAGGCCAACTAGTCTTGTTGCGTTGGCCAAGGCCAAGAAGGAGAAATCGATGTTCAAGGCAGTAACGCTTCTGGCTCTGGCCGCGATGTCGGCGAGCCCCGCTTTGGCTCAGCAGGGCATGGACCACTCGAAAATGCAAGGCATGAACCACGACAACATGCCTGGCATGAACACGCCCTTCATGCCCGCCGAAATGGCGATGCATGAAAAGATGATGAAGGCCAAGGGCGCTAATGCGAGCGAGACGTGGGTCCGCAAGATGATCGAGCATCACCGCGGTGCGATCGCCATGTCGCAGATCGTTCTCCGGGAGTCGCCCGATGCGAAGACCCGGCAAATGGCTCAGAAATCGATTGCCGAGCAGAACAAGAGCATCGGTGAACTCCAGGCGATGCTCCGGTCGATGGGCAAGCGTCCTCAGTAATAAGCCTCATTCCTCCCGCCCCCAGCGAGCAACGGGAGGAATGACCAAGGAGATTTTTCCATGAAGTCAGTGTTGCGATTTGCGCTTACTGCCGCAGCCTTGTTGGTTCCGGTTGCCGCCAGCGCGGCTACCCCGATCGTTATGCACCGCGACCCCGGCTGCGGCTGTTGCGCCAAGTGGGCGGCGCAGGTGCAGCAGCAGCTCGGCCGGCAGGTGCGCGTCGTCGATGATTCTAACCGCCCGGCGCTGCAGAAGCGCGCGGGCGTTCCCGCGGACCTCTCGTCCTGCCACACCGCGATCGCCGATGGCATGGCTTTCGAGGGCCACGTGCCGATCGCCGACATGAAGCGGGCTCTTGCGACCCGGCCCAAGGGCGTGCGGGGCCTGGCGGTCGGCGGTATGCCGCTCGGCTCGCCGGGAATGGAAGTGCCGGGCGTCAAGGCGCAGGCCTATGACGTGGTCGCCTTCGGCACCGGCGGACGCCGCTTGTTCGCCCGCCACGGCAGCTGATCGGCGATTTTTCTGGTTAGGGCCGGCAGGACGCGCCTGCCGCTGCCAGCGTGACTCCTCCATCCAGTTCGCGTCGAAGCAGACGAAAAGTCTCACGGAAAGAGCTAATGGGCGGGTGAGGGGAGAAGGCCGGGCGTGCGTAAACGGGAATGGATGAACACGGATCAAGGGGTCAGGTGATGGGCGGCAAACGAGGCGGGACCTTCGCTATACTTCTTGCGGTTGCAATATCAGTCAGCACGTCGGCATCGGCGCACGAAGATCACAATGCGCTCGGGGCGGGTCCCGGGCCGGTCGCTAACAGCGCAGCCGAGACGCAGAAAGCAGATGGGGCGGACGCTGGCGACGGCCACATGGGCATGGGCTCTATGTCGACTGTGGACATGAACATGGGTGGCCGCGACATCGCCGGCGACGACATGGACATGGGCGGCATGCACGAGGAGACCGCCAACAAGAACAAGAGTTTCGGCGAACGGCTTGTGAGCTGGCTGGGCCGGCTGCACACCATGGTCATTCATTTTCCCATCGCCATGTTCATCGGCGCGTTCGGGGTAGAGCTGTTCGGGTTATGGCGCCGCAACCGGGACTATCAGCATGTCGCACACATAATGCTGGTGGTCGGCGCGCTGGGAGCGATCGCAGCGGCGTTCCTGGGCTGGTTCGCAGGCGGGTTCTACCTGACCGACCGCAACCCTATCCTGATGACGCATCGCTGGCTCGGAACATCGATCGCGGTCTTCGGCGTCGTGCTGGCTTGGATGGCAGCCCGCCACCGCAAGGGTCCCGAGCGGTCGCGGTCGTTGTATTGGGTGGTGCTTGGCCTGATGACGCTCGCGATCTCAATTCAGGGGTTCCTCGGCGGAACCTTCATGCATGGCGGAATAAACCACTTGGCGTTCTGAGGGGCCCGACGCTTAGTAGCCGCTCGCGTGTTGGCGCGGTTCGAAGGAGAATGCGGCAGCGCCGACCTTCGTGCCGTAGGATGCCGCCAGCGATCCCGGCTCCGCTCGGGCGTGTCGAGGAACCCCGACCCTGATAATAGCACACTGTCTCGATGCACTCGCGCGCGAGCCACGGGATCGTGGTACGGGATCATCGAACGGAGAAAGGCCGTGTCGCCGATCGTCGTGTGGATACGAATAAGCGCGAAGCAGCCGAAGAAGATGACAAGCGAGCCGGCGATCAGCGCTTTGTTGGCGGTGTTCGCTCGTCGCACCGCCAATGGCTCCCGCTACGTCGGCGGTACGCTCCGAGCGGAATACAGCCCGGCGAGGGCGGATGACAATCCACTGTCGCGGTCGCGCAACAGGTTATGAATTGCGGTCGCAGCGATCGCCGCTTGTCCGGCTGCGACGCTGATCTGATCGAGCCCTTCCACGACGTCGCCGACTGCGTAGAGACCCTTAACCGAGGTTTGTTGGTGGGCATTGGTTAGCACGCACCCGGATTCGCTGAGCTGTGCTCCGAGCAAAGAGGCAAGCCGCGTCCGAGGTGATGAGCCGAGTGCGGGGTAAAGCGTGTCGAATTGTAGCTCCAAGCCATTGGCCAGCCTCACCTCGACACACTCGCCAAGACGCAACTGCCCGACAGGCGAGGGGGCGACATCAATGCCCTGCTGGTCCAGCTTGGCAAGTTCGGTCGGCCCAAGATCGAGCGAGCGTTCGGCCAGAAGCGTGACCTTGGCCCCATAAGCCCTCAGGAATTCGGCTTCTTCAGCACCATGACCATCGCCGCCGAGCACCGCCACGTTCATGCGCCGGGCCTCATAACCATCGCAGATCGGGCAATAGCGGAGAAGCCCACGCGCCACGCCGATGTCATGCATCGCATCAGGCATCTCGGGACGCCGGTTGACGACGCCCGTCGCAAGGACAACGGTCCGCGCATACAGGACGTTCAGTTCGCAGCTTGCCGAGAAGTGGTCGCCTGACGCGACGATTGCGTCAATCTCACCTCTCTGGACCGTACCGCCATATTCGCGCAGCTGAGCCTGCAATCGCGCAAGAAACGCGACGCCGGAAATGCCTCCGGGAAATCCTGGCAGGTTGCGCGAGTGCGGGATGGAGGCGACGCGCCCTGCCGCCGCGTCATAGACGACGCAGCTCCTGAGAAACCGCGACAGATAGATCGCGGTCATGAGGCCCGCTGGACCGCCGCCCACAATCAGACAGTCGATGACCTCCTCGGGGTCGCCCGTCCAGCCTTGATCGGTCAATCGCAACCTCATCATTACCCCGCGCATGCGCCCGTCCAGGCCCGCGGCCACAGTTCGTCTCGAGAGGAGACGCGGTGAAAAGCGCCCCATGCTCCCTTCTGAATACGCGCCGCCACCGCCGGCCCCTCATCGAGAGCGGTGCGTCGGCACGAAAAAGATCGTGAGGGGTGACCCGCCCGGCTGCGTAATACAGGTGAACCCAATCGAAATGGAGATTACCCTGATGCGTCGCTTGTTCATCACGACTGCCGCCGCGGCCTTATTCTTCGCAGGCGGCGTGGCGAACGCGCACCCGAAGCTGGTGTCCTCCAGCCCCGCCGCCAACGCGGCCGTCGCGACCCCCGAGAAGATCAGCCTTCAGTTCAGCGAGAAACTCGTGCCGGCTTTCTCCAAGGCCGACCTTACCATGGCAGCGATGCCGGGCATGGCGGCCATGAAAATGCCCAGCAGCGCCGCAGTCGGCGCCGATGGCCGGACGCTCACCATCACCCCGAAGCAGCGTCTCCCGCGTGGACGCTACAGCGTCGACTGGCAGGTCGTCTCTGGCGACACACATAAAATCACCGGCAGCTACAATTTCACGGTGAAGTGAGCGAATGCTCGACTGGCCGACCGTCGCCATCCGCTTGGCGTTGTACCTGGTCCTGGCGGCGCTGTTCGGCCTGTCGGCCTTCAGCCTCTACGGCCTTCGCCTTGGCGAGCGCGATGATGCAATCGCGCTGCGGCCTTGGCTCACGGCAAGCGCGGCGCTCGGGTTGCTTCTCTCGGCCGCTGGCCTGATCCTCATGGCCTCGGCGATGGCCGGATCTCCGTTCTGGCCGATCGATCAGGCTGCTGCGGCCGCGCTGCTCGGAGGGTCGGCGGTTGGCACCGCCTGGAAGGTGCGTATGGTGGCGCTCGTCATCGCCGGCGGTGCAGCCCTGCTGGCGCGAGGCAGAGCATCATGGCTGGCTATGGCCATGATTGCGGCAGCCGCGGCATTGGCGACACTCGCGTGGAACGGGCATGGTGCCGCGAGCGAGGGAAGCACGGGATGGCTTCACCTCACTGCGGACATCCTCCATCTCCTTGCTGCCGGTCTGTGGGTCGGGGCGCTGTTCGGATTGCTTCTCCTGATGGCGCGGCGCGCCGAGGAGATCGATGCTGCGCACCTTCGGCTGACCCATCGCGCCCTGCACGGGTTTGGCTCCGTTGGTACGCTCGTTGTTGTTACCCTGGTGGTAACTGGTTTGATCAATAGTTGGCTGCTCGTCGGGCCGACCAATTTCACGGCCTTGGGGACGACACTCTACGGCCTGCTGCTGCTCGCCAAACTGGTCTTGTTCGCAGCGATGCTGGGGCTCGCTTCACTCAATCGTTTCCGCCTCACGCCGGCCTTCGAGCGCTCGATTGCCATGAACGACCATGGCGGGGCGCTTACGGCGCTGCGGGCCAGCCTTGCGGTCGAGACAGCCTGCGTGATCGGCATCCTGGCGCTCGTGGCATGGCTAGGCACCCTCGCGCCACCCGCGTCGGGCATGTAAGCGCTATGGACCAACCGTCCACGCAAGCGCCGCTCAGGCCTTCCACCTTCTTTTACCCACTTACGCGGCTTAACCCTCGCCTCCCAAGACACCCCCCGCTTGGACTGAGCTTACGTGTCCGACGCCCTAAGTCGCCCACAGGCGCTTGCGGGAAGGCCGCGTCGCGCTGCAAAGCTGGGCGTGCGAGAGGGTTGGTCCGGGTGGGCCTGTCAGTGTTTTCAGAGATGAATGAACAAGGGTGGCAAAGTCATGACCGATGGCAAACGCAGTGAAGCCGGCAGCGGCCAGGGTGGCGAAGTCGTCCTCATCACGGGTGCGAGCGGTTTTATCGCCGCAGCGCTGATTGCCCAGCTCGGCGAGCGCTACACGGTCGTCGGCCTTGATCGCGCCGGCCCTCCCGACCCACCGCCGCCCGCGGCGGCGATCGACATAGACCTCGGGTCAGACGAAGCGGTCCGAGTTGCGCTTGACGAGGTGCGCGCACGGTACGGCAACCGCATCGCCTCGGTGATCCACCTCGCCGCCTATTATGATATCACGGGTGACCCCAATCCGCTCTACGACAAGGTCACCGTGCAGGGCACCCGCCGGCTGATTGACGGGCTGCAATCGTTCGAAGTCGGACAATTCGTCTTCGCCAGCACGATGCTCGTTCATAAGCCGACCCCCACACCCGACGAGCGCATCAACGAGGACTCGCCGATCGGCGCGTCCTGGGCCTATCCGCAGTCCAAGGTCGACGCCGAGACATTGCTGCATGAGCGCCACGGAAACATCCCCGTCGTTTATATGCGCGCCGCCGGAGTTTACGACGACGACGGACGCTCGGCTTTTCTCGCGCAGCAGATATCGCAGATTTACGAGCACCGCCTGATTTCGCATTTTTATCCCGGCATGCTGTGTGCGGCGCAGTCATCGGTGCACCGCGACGACTTGGCTGACGCCGTGCTGCGTCTGGTCGATCGGCGGCACGAACTGCCGTCAGAACTGCCGCTGCTCATCGGCGAGCCCGACGCACCCGGCTATGCCGAGATCCAGGACATCGTCGGCGAGGCGCTCCACGGCGAGGGCTGGAAGACGATCCGGATTCCGCAGCCGCTCGCGAAAGCCGGGATCATCCCGCAAAACGAAGCGCTCGGCAGCGACGACTTCATCCAGCCCTGGATGATCGACAGCAGCAACGACCACTATATCCTCGATATTTCACGCGCCCGCTTGCTGCTCGGTTGGGAACCGAAGCACAGCCTTCGCGACACGCTCCCGGCGATCGTCGCTGCGCTCAAGCGGCATCCGCGGGCCTGGTACCGGAACAACAAGCTCAACGAGAACCTGGTCGCGTGGGATGAAGAGCCAG
>Ga0302136_1000622_pt1 | contig 17097 bp, 46 predicted proteins | sample CBN3_20m_MG_FD_203116 | JGI IMG/M metagenome (GOLD analysis project Ga0302136, IMG submission 203116) | Marine microbial communities from Western Arctic Ocean, Canada - CBN3_20m | ecosystem: Environmental > Aquatic > Marine > Oceanic | place: Canada: Western Arctic Ocean | collected 2017-09-15
CGTATAATTGTGGTATAAAATTTAATAAGGAGGACATTATGTGCAATAACAAAGTAAGTGAGTGGGTTCCAAAAGGTTACGATTACAAAGAGTACGTTTCCAACTGTAGTTCTACAGGCTCTAGAGGGCAACTACTATTGTGTGACGCTTGTGAGAACCAAAGAGAAACTAGGGAAGCTAATAGCGAGGCAGACAATGCATGGCTAAGGTCTGCGGGTTGGGGAGAAATGTAATGCACTATGATTTACAGCAGGATGCCTGTACAGGTAACTGGTGGGTAATTAAACAGGATGCTGAAGGATTTAGACAAATTATGTACACTTTGTCACATACTCTAAGCTATACGGAAGCTAAAGAACATTTTGAAATGTTAGTACAAATGGAGAAGCATAATGATACTTGAGTTCCCTACAAAAGACAAAACTAAGTCTCTTGAAGTAGAATTAGTTAATAAAATGGAAGAGTTAGACACAATCTATGATAAGCTAGAAATGGCCCATACATTACTCACTACCCTAGAACAAGTTGCTAATGAAGCAGAACAAGAGTTTGACACACGTTTAACCGAGTATGCAAATATAGTAGGGCCAGGAACCTTAGAAGCTGATATGCTACTATACAGTAGAAATGCTGTAGCAGTACATAATGAAGGTAATTGGCATTTAGAGTGGAGAGCCGCAAAAGAAGACGAAGAACTATGAACTATACAGAAAAACAGACAGAGATGATGGTAGAACACTACTCAGCGAACCCTAATCTCGAAACAGTAGAAATGTTAGCTGAAAAATTAAGTAAGAGTCCGAAATCAATAATCGGTAAACTAAGCAGAGAAGGAGTATATCAACGTGCAATCTATAAAAACAAAGTTGGAGAACTACCTCTTACAAAAGTGGAGATCGTTAATACTATCGCTGACAATCTGGGAATTGAAGTTGAGGATCTGGCTGGACTTGAAAAGAGTCCAAAGGAAGCTCTCAAGAACCTTGAAGTCGCTACGGGTGCAACGCAAACCAAGTAAAGATTAAACAAGTAAAGATTAAACAATAACCCCGCAAGGGGTTTTTTAATACCTAATAAAAACTAAAGAATGCTAAGATAAGAAGGTAAATCTAGAAAGACAACGCCTTCTACAGAACAAGCAGAAAGAATCTTCACAAATTATGGTAAATAAATAAGTCTTTTTACGACCGATCGCGAATAGCACGAAATTGGGCTCTCTTACGTATGTATATAAAAAACGAGGATTTAGCAAGAATATTTAAAGGTCATTGCGACCTTATTGCTTTGTAGTAAATTATCGCAGTCCTTGATAATAGATCAGAGACTTTGATATTTAATGTGGAATCATTGTGGGGTTTATGCTAGTTTGAGACAACAACGTAATAATATTATGGTGTTGAGATATGCTCTCTCCTTTAATTCCGAGAGCAACTCAATAGCATAAATATCACTATGTCCCTCACTAGCAGTAAGTTTTGAAGAATTGTAATTGATCTTAGTTCTCATCAATTTGAGTATTATTTTATCACACTTTTTCAAATTTGTAAAGGTCTCTTTTTTGCCCAAGTGGATGGACTTTACTTTGTTCAGAAGTGTAGAGAATGGAGCTGTCTTTCATAATTTATTTTTCTCAGCCCCATTAGAGAACTTCATCAGATCAATTGCAAGTAACCCTGCTTGTTTCTTCGATAGCTCAACGAAATTAAACGCTCTTCCATCCTCAACCCAACGATTATCTATCTGACGAGCTTGACCACATACATTTGCTTGTTGTGCAACCTGAATACACATCCCTCTAGCACCTCCTTGAAAGACATTGAGGTCTAGATCATTACTTATTTTTCTCATCGTCTCATCCTAGCAATGTCAATTATATCCTCTTTGTTGAGAATTGGTACAGCATTGCTCTTGTGTAGGCAACTAATACCCTTTACGAGAGTACCTGTATACTTATTATACTTTGGGCCAACTGGAGTACCTCGCTGCTCTTGATCTACAGACTTGTACTGACTCGTATCACCTCTCATCTGCCTCGCTACCTTCTGTACTATAGGCTTGAATTCCTGTGAAGGGTGCTTCTTATACCGAGTACTAAAACTTAGCTTATTACCCTTAAAGTCAAACATAGGGCGTTAAGTCAGGTTGTGAGTAGTTCTCTCCTTTCATAACCTTACCGTCGTCGCGGTAGATAGGACGACCGTCTGGGCCTAGCTTGGTCATATTACTTCGATGAACTTCGAAGAAGCACTCATCGAGATCAATACCAAAGGCGTGACCTGCCCCATAGACCACATATAAAATATCCGTGAGTGCATCTGCAATCTCCAGCATACTTCCTTTATCAATACCATCCTTTAACTCCTGTACTTCTTCGTTAATTAAGTCCAACCTTAGCTCTGCTAAGTTAAAATCTGGTAGCGTAGGAATCTCTAGAACTTCCTGACCGAAAGCCTCCATAAAATCACCCACACTTTCAAAATTACTTACATACATCTTTCTTATCTCCTTTGACAAATACCTTGAGGGTGCGTCCTTCATCCTGTACAGATAACTCTACGGTCACATTGGTTGCTACATATGCTCGTCCTGTAGAGTCGATAACTTCTACTCTTGTAACATCCTTCATCTTTAATTAGCCTCTTCTTTATACTTCTCGACTAACATCGGGTGGGGAACAATATAAATCTCGTATCCATAATCCCACAACTTTGATGCTACTCCTAGTAAAATAAACCAAAAGGCTACAGTTAGTAAAATCTCCTTCACGAGTCGTACCTTTCTAGCCACAGGACTTCTACCTTTTCATACATTGATTGTACATGGGAGGTTAATCGCTCAACATCTGTATCTTTTTTACCCTCACACATCCAGAACTCAACTAGCTTTGCAAGCCTTGCTATCTCTTTGTCTTTGAGCTTAAGGTGCGCCTCCTGAGTCTCAATAGTGTTGCGGAGGATCTTTTCGATCAGTTCATTATTTCTCATTTTATGCCTCGTAAAAATCACTTTTTAGCTGCCCTAACAAAACCTGGTCTTGCCTAGCAACTTCCGCCTGCACTTCGGCAGGAGTGTATTCTGTTATATTCTTAAGTATTTCTAGGTACTCTTCTTCACATACTGCATACCACCGAGCTTGAGATACCTGTGCTTCAAGAGGAAAGTACTTATCTTCTTCTGCAAAGAAATCTCGAATACGGCTAGCATTCGGCTCGGAGATAGTCATATGTCCTCGGAATATTTTGTCCCAATTGTCTGCAAACTTGTGTTGATCTACCTTGCGGGGTCGGTCTCCTTTACCCGTCATTACGACTCTCCTTAAATCGAACTGCTATCTCGAATACAATCGTAGGTATAATAAAGAACTGTGTAATATGCCCAATAACATACGCTTGGTCTTTACCGATGAATGTCATCTGCTTTAGACTAGGAAACAATACTCTAAGATTTTCAACATCCATATTTGTATAAGAATGCCCTAGTTGTTCAATCGTCCACCAAAGTCTTACGCCAGCTTCACCAGGCCCATCAGTAACGATGTAGCTCTTTTTTGCAATCTTTAACCTGTCTTTGTAATCACTCATTATTATTGTCCTTGTTGGATTGGCCTATGCACCTGTGAGTATCCCTCATAACGTCATGCATAGCTGCGTTATGTCCTCTAATTGCACGAAACCGTCATTGAAATTGGCTCGTGCCTGATATACTTTCGTAGAAAACGATACCTGTACTGACTGCACAGAGTACCATAATTGTAAGAACAATTACCATAAATATTCGGTAGCCTATAGACTCTTTCATTTTCTCTTTGCCCGTAAGTCTTTTACTGCTGCTTTGATAGCATCTTCAGCCAATACAGAACAGTGAATCTTGACCGGAGGCAACAATAGCTCTTCGGCGATTTCTGTATTGCGAATCTGCTCCGCTTCATCAAGTTTTAAACCTTTCACCCACTCTGTGAGCAGAGAGCTTGAAGCGATAGCTGAGCCGCAACCGTAGGTCTTGAACTTAGCATCCTCTATTATACCTTCAGCATTAACTCTAATCTGCAGACGCATAACGTCTCCACAGGCGGGAGCACCTACCATACCAGTACCTACGTTTTCATCAGCTTCATCTAACTTGCCGACATTACGAGGGTTTTCATAGTGGTCTAATACTTTGTCACTGTATGCCATAATCGTGTCCTAAACAGTAGTCCTAATGCAAAATATTCGATAACCTATAGACTCTTTCACGACCGTAAGCAAACAGAGTCAATTTTTTCACTCATGTCCTGAACTTTAACTTGCGCTAACATACAATCTATTTCTGTATCGAACTCAACTTTCTCTAGTGAGGAGACGCCATTGCCTCCAGTTAATAGTATTATTAGTATCCACGTATTCATTTATCTTCCTCTAGTTTTATAATTTCTAAGAAGCTATTATACTAAAGTATAGGTATATTGTCAAGAACTTTTTAAAGGTAGGGTGTCAAGGAGGGGTTTTAAAACAAGCAAATATTAGATTCATTCATGCTAAACACTAAGGAAGTGTCATTAAATTGCTCATTCAGTTGGCTCATGTAGTATCGAACACGGTTAATATGTTTTACAGCATCAGTGCCTTCTGTGCCTAAAGGCTGAGATAAACCTGTTTCTGGAACTTCGAATCGTTCACTTCTGTCTGAAAATCTACCAGTACCTAAATCAGAGTAGCTCATAACTGTACCGTAGCCACTGCCATTCTCAGTTTCATAGCCTGGGAGTAAGTATCCGTACGAATATTCAAACATAGGTTGCGTATTAGCTGAGTCAACATCGTGCTCAAGACCAAACAAGTGTCCCATCTCATGAGTAAATGTTTCATGCGCTCTTTCGTAGTAACGAGTAGTTGAGGTACTTTGAAAAACTGTGTTTTGGAAGCATTGTGTAACACCCCTTCGATGCTTATAATCTTCGCGAGAGTACTTAAGCAAGGCTACTCCACAAGCAAACGCATCGTCTTCAATCTTTTTAAATAAGAATGCGTAGTCAGCATGAGACTCTTTTTGCCACTCATCTAAGTCAGTAAACTCAGACTTACTTTTGGTAAAAGCATCTATTTGCCTATACAAGTCGCCCTTACTAACGTCAACAGTTTTTACTCCTGCTAGGCGTAGCATAACATAAACACCTGAGTCTTCAAATGTTTGGTTAGCAAAGTCTAGTTCCCTTTGTACAAACTCTTCATACGATAGACCTTCTAACTCTAGTTTTATATCTACAACCGCAAGTAGGTCTACTATAGCAATATCAGTATTAAACTCATCGTAAGGATAATCTATATCTGCTGACTGCTTTACACCATCACAGGTAAGATATTTAAATACACCACCAGTACCGCTAAACTCTGTTAGACATTCAGTAGGTCTACTCATTTGAACAACTACAGGAGGCTCTACAACTACAGGAGGCTCTACAACTACAGGAGGCTCTACAATTACAGGAGGCTCTACAATTACAGGAGGTTGTGTTACCTCTAATGTAGGTTGTATTACCTCTAATGTAGGTGACTCAGAACCACCTCCCCCACCACAACCTGTTAAACCGAGTAGAAGTATACTGCTGTATTGTACTGTACGTTTAACTTTCATATTATCTAATCCCATAAATTCTCGTAATACTTTCCGAACAAACGAAATCCATTAGTGATACGTACCTGATAGTCTTTATTTATTCTCCAGTCATCGCTTTCCCAGTCACCAACTTTACTGGTAAAAGCAAACAACATTTCGGTTAGTGCCCAGTCCCACGCTTCAAAGTGAAACTCGTCTACCTCTCCAATCTCGTTATCTGCTACAGTACCAATCAAATGTTCAGGACGATCCTGATCCTCAACAACAGGTGCTCCATGACTAGTAGCACGGAGCTGTTCCAGCATCGGCACAACTATGTGTGCAAGTGTAGAGTCCATAGACCAGGTATCCCAAGGGTCAATACGGACACTGACCTTTTCTTCATTAGTCCAACCTAATGCATATAACCAATTGTGGTAAAATCTATGCTTAGGATAGTTGCCTATTTTAACCTTCATTGTGAATCCTCTTAAATTATACTTAACATTACTCCAAAAGCTACTCCTATTATAGCAATTGTTACATATACAAACAAGTCATTTTTCCAGTGACTAATTCCTTTAACTTTTTTCATTCTGCGCCTCTTTGATAATTTTAAGATACCTAGCTTGCTCTACGAGTAATTCATCCATCCAGTATGTCGTTTTTCTACCAGCGTTGTACTCCATAGCAATAGCTGCCTGAATAGAAAGTAGATCTTTTTTTATTTTATCAGATATCATTCTCTTCCTCCTTCATTCGTTTAATTAGTTCCTCAGCAAACGGGTTCATATCAAGAGTATTTATACTAATAAGAGTATTTTGCCACAAAGATTTGATAGTAAGTATTAAAGTTTCTGTTTCTAACTCACTCACTATTTCTAGATTATCTTGAACAGACTCCAGAATTTTAGCTTCTATTTTATCTATAACATTATCTGTTAAACTCATGATTACCCCCAGTGTCGTATTGCATTTGCTATAATGAAACAATTTGTAACAATTGCTTGAGTAATTAAGAAAGTTCTAATCCAAGCTATTTTATCAGCTTCGTGGTCTGAACCTCCAACTTTCTCACCAAGTGCTTTCGCCCATAGTTTCCATATCATAATACAGACACCGCAATGGCAAGGCTTAATACAACTACCATAAAAGCAAGTGCTATTATAAGATATTCCGAGGATTTATTCATACAAGTTGCTCCATCTTTTAAGTTTTGATTCTTTGAACACTTTCCTAGCTTCTATCTCTCTAGGTGTAACATATCCATGCTGTATAAGTAAATCTACCATTGTCATAACGTCACCTACTTCTTCTGCTAGCAAGTTCCAGTAGTATAAATCCTTTCCTTCAGTTCTCATAACTTTGGAGCAAGCTTGAATAAGCTCGCCACATTCTTCCATAGTTATTGTTAGCAACTCTTCTTGCTTAGTCATTACCCAATTCCTCGGTTAGTAGAGCAATCTCTTCTTTATGCTTCCAAATCTCTTCTTTATGGTTGCAAAGCTCTAGTTCTTTCCTGAGACGAGTTATCTCTTTCCCTTGCTGTACTGACGCTTTATAAACAGCTCGAACATTCTCACATTCTTTTTCTAAAGCATCTTCCCAATATCTAGCACCACCCCGTCCATGACCGGCCCTTATATCACTATGTATCCATTTGCCTGTGAACTCGCTGAGTATCCAAGCAACTACTTCTGTTGTCCCTTCCCCGAGTATTCCTTCAAATGTCCTTCTTTTTTCTTCCATATTCTATCCTGCATTAAATGATGATATAATAACTGTTCCTTCTACCATAGGCCCATAAGATTGGCCTACTTTAGTAGCTGTTACATTGTCGGGGGTTGATGCCCATGTATGATAACCTAAATCTTCGTCTGAAAAAGTCTCTGTACCAGGGTTGATAAGTACAGCATCTTCCGCACTCTGAGCTACAACAACAGCGGAGTCGTAAGTATCCCACCCACCATTTTCACGTTGAGAAATAAGATATAGGAATAAAGGCTTTTGTTTTTGACGCATTTCTTCTTCTTCAACATAGTTTCGTGGCTTCAAGTTAAACTCCTTTTGAGTAATCTAATTCCATCCAGTTTGTATCTTCATCCAGTAGGTCTACAGAATCTTTGATTGTGTAAAAAACCTTACCCATAGCCATACGCATAGCATACGCTGTTTTAGCGCACACATAAACGGAGCCACTGGTTCCATGAAACAACCAGTTCTGCCCGTCATCTTCTATATGAGTAATACCACTGTTCACTCTCCAAGACTTGTCATTTAGGTATCCATCAGATACTAATGAACCTCCAAGTAGCTTGTATAAACCCGTGTCTTTAACTTTAAAAACTATCCAACTACTCGGATAGTATACGCTGTCTTTCATACTATTAACCTCTCATTGCATTTGATATAATTACTAGCCAACATAAAACTGTTACTACATGTAGCAGCACAAAAACATATGTACCAGCAGGTGTAGCTTTTATATTGATTATTGTTTGCTCAAAAAACTTACCCATTCTCCTTAACCTACAATATGTTCTGAATCTAATCTTCATCAGCAACTCCTTATACATCAAACATCTCTTGAGGAGTCTGTCTTGCACTCCTTACGTCGTATATAAGCCGCCTGTTTATCTTGCACAGATAAACAGGTTCCCAGTAATAGTACACTTAGTATTGCTACCATAAAAAACATTGCGATTATATTAAACATCCTCACCATTCTCCCAAAATATATCTGATAATATAGCTTCGTAAGCGTAAGCCTCGACTTCCCAAGGCTGTTCTTCGTATTTTAAATCGTCACAGCTAACAAAAGTATCTTTGCCATTGTCCCAAACCATATTCATCATGTTGATCTGTCCTTTATGGAACTGTCTCGCATGAGTAAGCTCGTGAGCTATAGTAGCTGCTACTTCAAAATCTTGAAAACGATACTCTTCTCCACATTCATAGAGAGAGTGAGTTGCTACTTCTATAGTAGAAATGGTCTTATCTCCTGTGCATATTCCTTGAGTACCTTCAGCAACCTCATCATTGTGAATAAAGTCACGCAGGTTAATCTCTATATCATAGTTAGCATCTGTATCAAACAAAGCTTTTACACATTCATCAATAAAAGCCTGATACTTATTCGCGCAATCGCCTGTAGTCCAAATTCTCATCATAATAAGTTCCTCTAATTTATGAAACCATTATACGCTTTATTTAGCAAGTTGTCAAGAACTAAAACAATCTCTTTGTAGCACCTGCACCCTGACGCTTACGTTCTCTCGCTTTAGCAGCAGCAAGCTTACGCTGTCGTTTAGTTGTTTTCTTTTCGTGATACTGCTTTTCTTTGTAGTCAAATAGTACATTATTCTCTACTATTTTCTTACGAAACAATCTTAAAGCAGTTTCCACATTACCTTTCCGAACTGTAATTTTCATCGATCATCCATGCTTTTGTGTATTGCCCACAAGACTAGCAATCCAGCTATTAAACCTAGTACTTCTGGTGATATTATCATCATGTCTTAAACCTATAACCCCTCTTACGCAAATATGACACTTGATTACGAATAGATTGATGCGACCGATCAGGAAGCAGCTCACCCATATTATTTATGTCAGTGTTAAAGTAGTGGAGAGCTAGAAGTTTGCGCTCATTCACTGTCCACGGTTTCTTTTTATATATTTTCATAACGTATTATAGAATAAACGGGTTACTTTGTCAAGGTTTAAATTCACTTTGCCTAAAAATACATCTTGACAAAGTAGGTCTTTTTTAGTATAATTGCTCCTAGAAAGGAAGTAAAAATACAAAGCGATACAAAGATAGTTCTTGACCCAGAGCTTATTGTCCCGTATAATATATTTTCAAAAGTCAAAAAAGAGTTTTAACGGAGGCAACCTCCACAAACAGGAGAAAGCTTGATGATAGAATTAGCTATATTTATATTCTGCTTAATAGGCTGTGGTTTACACGCACACGCACTAGGTAAGCAAGAGGGTATAGAGACTACAATAGAACATCTAGTAGACAACGGTTTACTAGAACTTGAAGATGAATAGGGGATAAGAAATGCCAATTAAGTTTAAGCCATCAGCAACAGTAGTAGTAGATCGTGCAACTCGAAGATTTCGTACAGTTAATTACTACATTAAAGGCACTTCTACTAAAGAATTGCAGGACGTAGTAGAAAGTACGAATGCTAAGCCAAAGCAGAAGCAGAAGTGCAGAAACGAGCTAGTAGCGAGAGGCGTAATGTAATGCACGTTAAGATTTGGAGCAGAGACAACTGCCCTTTCTGTGCTAGCGCACAGTTAGTGTGTGAACGTCTCGACAAATCAACAGATTTTAGTTATGAAGTTGTTAAGTTAGAAGTGGATTATGAAGTAGAGGATTTTACTTCCCACTTCCCTTATGCTACTACAGTGCCTCAGATAGTTATGGACGGAAAGCACATAGGCGGTTGGGAACAATTCAGAGAAATAACAAATAATATAGAAGGTAATACAGGCTCACCTTAAAGTAGCCTGTGCATAAGGTCGAATGACCTAAGTAATATGGAGACTAGAGTGAGAGTAAGAAAACGAGATAGGGCAGCTTGTGTTATATGTAACACAATCACAGCCTTAGCAGCCTTCGGACTACCGTATATGGTTATATACGCCCGAGTAGCAGCAGGATAACTGTATGAAAAAATCAGCCAAAACTAGAAACCCAGTAGCCAGATACTTACGAAAGTATAATAAGGGCGTAGTTATGGCTGATCGTAAAAAAGCAAAAAAGGCTGGGTATGTAAAACATAGAAAAAATAAGGAAACCATGTATGAATAGAGCACGAGTACAGACACAGTTATCTATTGATGAAGGTGTAGTGTACGAAGTCTACTTAGATTCTTTAGGTTATCCTACTTTCGGTATAGGGCATCTTATCTTAGAAAAAGATCAAGAAGATGGGATAAATATTGGTACTCCTGTATCTAAAGCTAGAGTTACTGAAGTGTTCCAAGCAGACTTAGATACTGCAATTAGTGAATGTAAAGTGTTGTATGGTATGTGGTGCACCTTTCCAGACGAAGTACAAGAGATACTAGTAAATATGATGTTTAATCTTGGAAGACCCAGACTAAGCAGATTCAGAAACTTCAAGAAAGCTGTAGATGCACATGATTGGAAACAAGCAGCTATTGATGGTAGAGATTCCAAGTGGTATCGGCAGGTAGGTAACCGTGCAGAACGCTTGATGGTAAGAATGGAAAATGTATAGAATACTATTAGGAACTATAGCTGCTCTGACTATTACTGGTTATGTATATTACCAGACTATTGTCGTGCCTATGAAATATGAAATAGAGAAACAAGCCAAAGTATTAATAGCTCAAGACGTTCGTAATCAAGAACAGATGGCAGCTATAGCGGTGCTTCAAGAGAAGATGGAAAAGACTGACGAAGCTAGTGCGGTACTGCAAGTTAATAATCAACAGTATGAAACTGAACTGGCAGACTATTTGGACATATTTAGAAGGCACAACATATCTAAACTCGCAAGTGCCAAACCTGGAATGATAGAAAAGCGTGTAAACGAGAGTACAGAGGAGGTGTTCAATGAAATTGAAGATATTAGCAAGCGCATTAATTCTTTTAACGATTAGTGGCTGTAGTTTAACACCTGAAGTTCAAATAGTAACGAAGCCAATACAGCTAGAAATAACACAACCTATACTACCACGACCTATAAGTTTGAAAGAGCCTAAGTGGTATGTAGTATCAGACTCAAAGATAATAGAAGCGTGTCTCAAAAACCCTGAAACAAATAAACCTGATTGTAAATTAGGCAGAGAAACTTTATATCCAAAAGGATATACCTATTTTGATAAGTTCGTAAATGATACTAAAAAGAAAAATGGTGGTGATTTAGTATTTATCGCAATGAGTGTCGAAGACTATGAACTAATGTCTTATAATATACAAGAGTTGAAAAGATACATTAAACAACTCGGAGAAATTATAGTATACTACAGAAATATAACAATAGAAGCAGAAAAAGTTAGTGTACCTGTCGAATGAAAATAGTTCTTGACAAATAACTTAAACTTTAGTATAATATCCTTTGATATTAGGGATAGTATAGATGAATTTATTTTACTTAGACGAAGATTTAGATAAATGTGCAGAGTATCATGTAGACAAGCACATTGTAAAAATGCCCTTAGAAGTAGCACAGCTTATGTGTACGACAGTTTGGGTAGACAAGCATTTAGGTTTTACACCTCGCGCTCTTAATAAAGAAGAGAGAGACTACCTTAATGCTCTTAAAAAAGAAATTAAACACCTTCCTATGGAAGAAAGACCCCTTACACCTTATCTACCGATGATGTATAATCACCCTTGCACTATATGGGTTAGATCATCGCTGGATAACTATGAGTGGACACACTGTTACGGTAATGCTCTTAATGATGAGTATAACTATCGTTATGCAAAGCAACACAAGTCTATTGCAGAAGTAGTTAATAAACTGCCTGAACTCCTTAACTGTAAGAGAGTAGGGTTTACTACATTCGGCCTAGCAATGCCAGAAGAGTTAAAAGATTATGATAACCCTATACAAGCATACAGAAATTATTATCATTTAGATAAAGCTACTTTTGCTACTTGGAAGTTTCGTGATAAGCCGCCTTGGTGGAATGAGGACTATGCAGACTATGATAAAAGGATAACAGCAAAATGAGTACAGTAAAACTGATAAATAAATCAGGCGATAACTTACTTGAAGATGTCGCAATGATGGCAAGGGTTTCTAATCCTAGCAATCAGAATAATACTAAGACTTCAGAGAAGTTAGTAAGGTATCTAATGAAACATAGGCATTGGTCTCCTTTTGAGATGGTAAGTATATGTTTGGAAATTAACACTACTAGAGACATTGCGAAACAAATATTAAGGCATCGCTCATTCTCTTTTCAAGAATTTTCACAAAGATATGCTAATCCTGATGAGGGGTTTGGTAGTATGTTTGAAAAACGTGAAGCAAGATTGCAAGATGAAAAGAACAGACAAAATTCTGTCACAACCGAGGATGAGGCTATTGAACATGAGTGGTTTAGAATTCAAAGTCGTGTAGAGTGGATGACAGCTAAATCTTACAAAGAAGCATTAAAATTAGGTATAGCAAAAGAACAAGCAAGAGCACTACTGCCAGAAGGTTTAACAAAGACTAGGCTGTACATGAACGGCACGTTGCGTTCATGGATGCATTATATTGACGTTCGTACCACAGAAGGAACCCAGAAAGAGCACATGGAAATTGCTAAACAATGTGCTGATGCAATTAACCCTGTTTTTCCTATGATTAAGGAGTTTGTACATGAGTAATGGTAGAAAGTTTGATAGTACTAAGCCTAAGATGTATCTTCTGCCTCCTAAAGCTACGATAGAAGTTAGTAAGGTATTGACCTTTGGAGCAGAAAAATACGATGAAGAAAACTGGCGATACTTAGACAATGCTCAGAATAGATATACAGGCGGTGCACTTCGGCACATATTTGCTCACATTGATGGAGAGTTGAAAGATGAAGAAACAGATTGTTCGCATTTAGCACACGCTATTTGTTGTTTAATGTTTAAATTAGAATTGGAGCTAGAGAATGGGAAGAACAATAAAGAAGAAAGCGGGAGAGAATCTGACGTCCCAGAATATAGAGAAAGTGAAAGGGTTGCTCTACCCAAGCACTTTGGCAGGAGAAAAGTCGCACCTTGGCCTACAAGAGAAACCAATAACTAAAAAAGAAGCCTGTGACATATTAAATATATCGTATAATACTTCCAGACTTACTAAGATCATCGAGGAACATGATAAACAAAAAGAATATACCAGAAAACGTAAAGCATCTCTACGAGGAAGTCCTCCCACTGATGACGAAATCTCTCAAGCATGCACGAGCTTCCTCGAAGGAGATACTATTACAGATATCTCTAGACGTTTATTTCGCTCAGCTGGCTTTGTGCGAGCGATTCTCGAAAAAGTTGGAGTACCTCAAAGAGCTAACAATAAAGAAGAGCGATTAGTACCAAACTACTTTCCAGATGAATGCGTAGCAGAAGATTTCGACTATGGAGAAATAGCGTGGTCAGCCACTTATCATAGTACGGTAATAGTTCAAGAGAGGCTCACTCTGGAGTGGCTTGCCACTAAGAAAGGTATGGCAAATACAGACTATATAGCAAAGTATGGATGCCCTTGCTACGCTATTTATGTTATAGAGAAAGCAGATAGTGAAGATAGTTTCTTTTCTAATACAAGGTCTGGAGGTTTTAGTGCTTATTCTCCAGCATACGATTTAGGTAAGCTCCAACACTTGAAACAGTACGGGGTAAATTTAGAAAAATTGTAGGAGATCAAGCCTACAATCGGCAATATCAACGCCATCAAACGGCCAGGCTAAGTATAGTCTGGCTTTATTTATTAACACAAAGAATTATTATAAGGAATTATTATGAAAAAAACTTTAATCTGTGGGGCAGTTGCTGCCGCTGCATTATTTGCGGGCAATACTGTCGCTGGAGACCTCACGGACGACTTATCATTGGACGGCTCTCTGGCTGTAACATCTGATTACCGCTTCCGTGGTATCAGCCAATCCAATGACGACGTTGCAATGCAAGGCTCTATTAACCTTAACCACGTGTCTGGACTTCACGCAGGTGTCTGGGGTTCTTCTATTGACTTCAATTCTGTTGGCAATGACGAGGCTACTCTTGAACTTGACTATACTGTTGGGTACAGTTTTGCAGTATCTGATGTTGCAGTTGATGTAGGATACATTTACTACACCTATCCTAATGATGGCAGTAATGACAACAACGACTACGGTGAAATTTATGCTATCGCTGGTTGGAAGGGCGTTGAAGCAGGTGTTAACTGGACAGACGATGGGTACGGCAAAAGTGGAAAGGCAACATACGTCTTTGGCGGATATAGCCACAAAGTTGGTTTTGTGACTTTAGGTGCTGAAGTTGGTGAAACCTTTTTAGATACAGCTACCTTTGCTAACGGTGACGATAAGTACTTTAACTTTGAAGTATCTGCCACAGTAACTGTGTTAGAGAAAATGGATGTACAAGTTGCTTATGTTGGCACTGATCTGAGCAAGAACGATATTGGTGGTCTTGACTGGGCAGAAAATGCTGTAGTCGCAACTGCTACTCTTAACCTGTAAGATAATAAACTTGCCTCGCCTAAGTATAAAGGCGGGGCAACTTTAAGGACAAAAATGTATAATTTGAGACTATTAGTATTATTGTTAATATGTTATGGTAGCGTACTTTACGCTCAAAATATCACCAACAATGAGGAAGTGTTGTATGACACAGGCAATGACCGATTAGATAGGATTATGAATAGTAAATCGCCCTTAATGCAAGAAAGGGAAGATAATGCCTACGATGCTGTTATGGAAATGTATGAAATACAGGATAATAACACTAATACTATAGCAGTAGAAAAAGTTTTCGAGGAAGGTGACCCAGTATTCGGCCCCCAAAACCCTGAGATAAGTAGATAGGAGATTTGTATAAAATGGGCATGAGATGGGCAGCAGTCCGCATTCCTGCGATACAGGCTATTCGATATGAGTGGCAATATGTTTCAGAAAAACAGAAAAAAGTCTTGACAAGAGAAGTTAAAAAGCGTATAATATCAATTCAAATCGAGGAGAATCAAATTGAAAGGATTTAGACTAAAGATTAAACAGCTTTTCTGTCGTCACGACTGGGATATATTCAGGGGTGGGAACTTTTTCTACAACAAGCATGGTGAAGAATGTTTTGAATGCTCCAAGTGTGGTAAGCAACATGACTATTAAGGTGCGTCAGTGCCCTCAAACTAGAATAATGGATCTCGAAGAAGAGAACGCAACATTATTGAAGGCAACTTTAAGTTGTCGCGAAACAATATCTCTACTAGCTTCTGGGCATGAGAAAGAACTGTCTGAGCAGGCTAGTAAGTTTAAAGAAACACAAGAATTTTTGGTTAATAGTAATATACGTCTGGTAGAAGAACTTGACCAACGACGACAAAAAAACGCAAATTATATAAAAGAAATAGCAGATATGAAAGTAGATTTGTTATTTCTTCGTTCAGTTATTGAACGTATACTAAAATGATATTGCTACTAGGGTATGAATCAATAGACCAACTCAAGGCTTGCTTAGGTAAGCCTTTAAATTATAAAGAAACATCTGTATTCAATAGTAGTTATAAACATAATGGAACTTTTGTTGCATCTTACAGACCTGAGGTTACAAAAGGTGAGGGAAGACAGTTTTTTGTCAGAATTACTATGAAAGATGGACTTATTACATTAGTGGGAGAAGAATTATGAGTGGATGGTTAGTAGCAGTTACAGGAATCATTTATTTTTATATATGTGCAGAACAAGCCTATAAAGACAATGTACCAATGGCACTATGCTATGCAGGCTATGCATTTGCCAACATTGGGCTATACCTGGCAGTAAGTAAGTAATATGATATACTTGCTAGAAGAAAAAATTGGAGATAGTAACTGGAAAGTGCTTGGCTATTGCGATACTGTTGTGGACAAAGCAGCAGCTCTTTCGTGGTCAAAAGTGTCTCCAAGAAATATTGCTATTGATGGTTTTCCCGTATACCGAAGATTAACTTTAGTCCGACCAAAGGAGTGGACAATATGACATTAGAGTGTTACCAGTGCGGTAAATTAGTACATGAACTATCTCTTAGATCACGCTGTGTTGGGTGCGAACATCAACGTGGAGACTTTAATGAAGCAGAGATTGAAAGACTACGTGAAGCCGCTTATGAAGTAGTAAATAAACAAAGTAACTATACAATACCCGGGAAGCGGAAGAGGGCGGGAACCGTAGCTAACGCCATAGACGAATTAAAAAAGGTTCTAGAAACATAAGCAAGTATAATAGCACTAAAAAAATAAATCTTGACAACATGGTAATTTCTGCCGTATAATATCATTTCAAATCAAGGAGAACAACATTTCCGATAGATTTTACACCGAACAGTTGCAAGTACTGGGCGAATGCCCAGGTAGACCTAAACTTAATAACAGAAGGAAAAGACGAATGCCCTGGGATGACGAGAAAAAAGCACAAGCAGTATCAATGTATGAAGAAATGGAGCCTACTCCAGAAACCAGCATGGAAATTGTTAAAACTATAGCTGATGAACTTAACGAATCACCTAATGGTGTTCGTATGATCTTAACAAAAGCAGAAGTTTATGTTAAGAAAACCCCTGCTGCAAAAGCGTCTACGAGCACATCTACAGGAACCGCACGCGTGTCCAAAGTAGCTGCCCAAGAAGCACTCACAGCAGCCATAGCTGATGCTGGCAAAGTAGCCGACGAAGAGATTATCTCTAAGTTGACCGGAAAAGCTGCACAGTATTTTACAACTCTTCTATCTAACGAAGACTAAGTAAAAAACCTGCCTTGTTAGGTTTACCTAACGAGGCTTTTTTGCATCTACTATAATCACC
>Ga0302136_1000632_pt1 | contig 16963 bp, 17 predicted proteins | sample CBN3_20m_MG_FD_203116 | JGI IMG/M metagenome (GOLD analysis project Ga0302136, IMG submission 203116) | Marine microbial communities from Western Arctic Ocean, Canada - CBN3_20m | ecosystem: Environmental > Aquatic > Marine > Oceanic | place: Canada: Western Arctic Ocean | collected 2017-09-15
TTTTTTAACAACTTCTTGAAATTTTTTAAGAATTATCTTGAAATTTTTTAAGAATCTACAATTTTTTTAACAACTTCTTGAAATTTTTTAACAACTTCTTGAAATTTTTTAAGAAATTTCTTAATTTTTTTTAAGACTAACACTCTAAATAATATAAGCATGGAGGCCTATTATGATTCCGTCGAAAAATGCCATGACATATGGAGGTTGTACCATTTATGGTATGACGACAGAAGAGACCCAGAAGTGGTTCAAAAATGCAAGAGATTAATAAAACATAGTCCATATGACACAAAACTCGCTTTTTACAAAGAAATTAAAAAGAGACATTGCTTAAAATCTCTTCATTTGCGTCGGTATAGAAATATCGCACGCATTAGTGTTTTTTCGGTTATTTTTTATAATAAAACGCATGTAGATATATTATTTGCAAAGAATATTCTTTGTGACATGTTAAATTAGTTTATATCTCCAAACCACCTTTAGTAATTTCAGATACCAGTGTTTAGAATGTTTTTTGTCCATGAGATTTAGGATTTTAATTAAAATCTTTCCATATAGACTGAAGTGGTCATTAATTTCGTAAACTACCGTCTATTACAACAAAATTGACATAAATATAGACAGCATGCAATTATGGTCCATTCTTCAATATCTGTAGTATGTTAATCAGTCTGTGATGTATAATAAATTGGATATTTCAACGATGTTTTGTTTGTAATAGTTTTATAAATGTATGTAACAAAAAAATAACACTATATACTTTGTATTTAATTACTTTATTATGTTCCACCAACTCAATGTAGAAAACAAAAAAGAGGAGATGTATTTATCTTCAGAGGCAGAAGAGGAGATGTATTTATCTTCAGAGGCAGAAGAGGAGATGTATTTATCTTCAGAGACAGAAGAGGAGATGTATTTATCTTCTGAAGATGAACTACAACCGGCTGAAAATGGATTTCAAAATATAATTGGTAATTCTATGGTAAGTGCGATAATGAGAGGTGGGGCGTCGCTAAGAAAAACAGCCAAAAAAAAAGGCGGTGCTAGTAAGGGATTAATGAGGAAATGGAACGAGAAAAGAGGCAAAATAAAAGAAACGGCTTTGAATCATGTCGATTGGAACGTTAAAGATAGACATAATTTAGTCTATAAACTTTTTAAGAAATATCATGGCCAAGTGGAAGATTTTCAGGAACATGGCAAAAGCAAAAGCAAAGTTACCGGTAAAAAAGCTTGGAAAATATATTTTGCCGGCAAAGATCCATTTGTCCAATTCGAAGTTTTTAAATATTGGATTGGTTCACATAAATGGAAATCTACGGTAACTGTACTTAAAGCACTTAGACTATGGACCCATTTGCAAAACTGTCTTTCAAATAGTTTGCCACGACCGCCGGCGTATCAACCACAACAACCGGCGTATCAACCACAACAACCGGTGCATCAACAACAACAACCGGTGCATCAACAACCACCAGCATTACCACATCGACAATAAATTTAAACAATATATCTAATCGTTTCTATTAAAATTTTATTCTTAATCGTTCTAGTTTGTACTTGAAATACACGTATAGGATCTGCCTGTGTTATTGAACATACGGTTAGTACTGCATTTTGTGATGTTATATCAGCTCCAGTACCCTCGATCATTTTATTGAAATCGTCTTTTTCCAAATAAATTTTATCCAATATACATGGTACAAATAAAGCCCTCGTTTCTTTTACAAACGCATATCGTCTTGTCTTAGGTGTCAATTGGTCCCATTCTATCGTTTCTCCGGGTTTGGCTAATTCTAATGGATCTGGGTCAATTTTATTTATTTCTTCATTTTGAATTTTTTTTTGTTTTTTTTGTTTTATTTTTTTACCTGAATATTTTTCAAGCATTTGTCGCACTTCTTCTTTTTGATCATCCGATAATTCCAAATTGGCACCCTTTTCTGACATATAATTCTATTTTTTTTGTTTAAATACTTGGGGACATTACTTGTAGTTTTACCCTATAAATAATTCAATATTAAAACAAATGTCATTAATCCGTAGGGACCGTAGGGATAGGACTGAAAAAAAAAATCCTTTACATGAATCAAAAGTGGAATCATTTGACAATAAACCGTACGTACCTCAACATCCTATGTTAGCTTATAAGTTTAAAGGTCAAACTGTTGCTCAAGATAGTACACATTACAACGAAGAGGAAGAAAGTTTCGAAATTATAAAATCTGGATTACATTGGGCATCAAATCAGGCCGTCGCAATTAAAGATAGTGTAGCTGGTGGGGTGAAAAACGCATTTAAAGGCACAAAAACCCGGATTGGTAATGCTGCGAAGAGTGTAAAAGATGGTATAGTAGGAGCCGCCACAAAAGTTAAAGATAAAGCCGTATATGTTGCAACACATGCAGCTGGAGATATAACACACCTCGCCGCCAATACTGCCGCCAAGGCTATACGCGGTTTAGGTAAAGCTACCTTTCACGGTGCCGGACATCTGGCACATGGATTAGGCCGTGCAAGTCGAATAGCACTGCATCGGGGCTCACAACTAGCTAGTAGAGGCAGTAAACTTGTTAGGAGTATATCTGCTGGTGCCGCGGCAGGCATTGTTCATGCAAGACATGGACTTGCAGAACTTAAACAACATGTACAGGAAAAGGCGAAAGAGGGCAGTGAAAAACAAAAAGAACATGATGAAGCTGCTGCCGCCAAAAAGGAAGAAGCACCGACAGCACCGGCAGCAGAAGAAGCACCGACAGCACCGACAGCAGAAGAAGCACCGACAGCAGAAGAAGCACCGACAGCACCGGCAGCAGAAGAAGCACCGACAGCAGAAGAAGCACCGACAGCACCGACAGCAGAAGAAGCACCGACAGCACCGGCAGCAGAAGAAAAATCAGCAGCAGAAGAAGCACCAGCAGCAGAACCGATAAAAAAAGCAAAACAATAATACTGAGTAAATCAGAACTAATAAAGTATATAAATGTATTTTTTTTTTGTAAATGTCTGTTCGTTTATGGGCCCCACCAAATTTGAGTCGCTCTTGCATAAAAGAGAAAGTGGAGGAATGGATAAAATCACATCCGAATACTCCTCCGTATGAACATTTTTTACAAGATTACATAAGTAGTCAATGGCCTGTTTTGTGGCATTTGAAACGCGAGTTTGTTGTAAATTTATTGGGTGATAATGAATCAGAATGTTCTGAAGAAGAGGCTATATGTGCTATTTGTCGTTGTCCATTAGATCTTGGCTGTGAGACCATTTCGTGTAATCATCGTTTTCATACAATGTGTATTCATCGTTGGTTACGACGTTCTGCCACATGTCCTATATGTCGTGCATCTTTATAAAATGCATGTATATAGGCAATTGAAAAATGTACATAAAATGGCAAAGACTCAAACAATAGTTGCTTATTTTGTGGTATTGGTATTTCTTTTAACCACTTTATTTTTGAATGAGGCTGTATATTCAAATAACGATTTAAATGTGCGTTTGGATGTACATACCTATTCTAATATAAGTAATGCTCCAGCAGATTGTCGTTTTACCCGCGCGACCAATGTTGGGGAAACTTCATTGGGTAAAGACAATTTCTCGGTGGAAGATGATATAGCTCGTGAATTGCTATATGGTGTTTTTTCTGCACGTGGTGCTACTATTTCTGCTATTGTTTTATCAGTATTTACTTTTATTTTGACTGTTATTGGCGTTGGTTTAGATATGGATATGTCAGCTGCAAAATATTCAGCAGGGGCTTGGATTCACGCGGGCGATACTAAATCTTATGTAGCTGGAATACTGTTCCGTTTGTTGACCGTTGGAATTAAATTATCCATGGTGTTGACTTCTTTATTTGTTCTGGGCGCATTGGTCCAACAAGGTTATGTTCCGTCTGGTGGGTTAGACATGGGCCAGCAGGATTTTAATCCTCGTAAATTACCTGATGAATGTAGTTCATTAGATGATGATGTTATTCGACGCAGTGATAATTTGAAAGGTTCGTTGTTTACTAGCGTTGCATCTATTTTTTCAATGTGTTTGATGGTTTATGCTACAAGATATGATATTAAGGCATCGTCTTAAGAATAAATTACTATATAAATGAAATTAATGTTAGTTATATTATGCCGTATTTTGTAGGTAATGTATTACCGGCGGCAGCTGATCCTGGAGAGAATGATACCACTTTTGATTTTACAAAAGAAGAATCTCAAGCCTTATCTTTGGAAAATTGTCCGATCCGTTTAGAGCATGAGGAGGGATTGGCAGTGGGTAGTGTTCAACGAGATTGGACTGATAGTGATGGCAAAAAATGGATTTTGGGAAAAGTGAACGAAACTACATTGGAAGGTCGTTTTGCTTCTAATGCAATACATCCATGTTCTTCTGGTCACACTTTGTACAAAGGACTATCGTTGCAGCATGTCCATACTTCATTCAGAGATGGATCGACGTCCAAACGTGCAGTTGAGGTATCTTTATGTGCTGAGCCTCGTCGACCAGGGTGCAATGTCACGTCCGTACAAGCAACAAAAAAAAAGGACTATATAACACACTTTGCTTCTCGTCAAAATATGTCTGACGAATCTGATATGACTCCAAATCAAGTAACTGAATCTACCCCAGATCAAGTACAAATTACCGAAACTCCAGCCGCTGATGCACCGGTCACTCAGGCTGGATCTCCAGCAAATCAAGAAGAATTGATGAAATTGGTAATTGACCAAGAATCCGAACTTACTGGTAGTAAAATGGCACTCGAAAGAGCACAAAGTGAATTAAAGAAATTACAATCTCAGTGGAAAGAGCGTGAAGACAATGAACGTCTCCATACAAAGAGCAAAGCCGAAGCTTTATCTCAAGCTCTTGTTGATTCGTGGTCAGCTTCTTTGCCTGCCGATATGATGACAGACGAAAATAAAAAGGCTATTTTTGCTTTGGCTCAGAATTTTCCTCAAGAATCTGTCAAAATGATGGAAATTGCTCACAAAGCATCTAAAAAATACAGAGACGACATTATGAGTTTAAAAGATCAACAATCTGAAAAGCATAAGCGCCATCTTGAAAACCAGGTTATGGATATTGTTACTAAGAAACGCCGTATTTCTCCTATGGAACCAGTTACAACATCTGTCATACATGCTGCATCGAGAAAAACAGTAAATCCTTTTGTATTTGACGCTAATAAAGCTTCAACGTCGATGTCTTCCGTCCGTGATAATAATCCGCAACTTTTTAACGCCTTAGCTGGGTTTTCAGGGGGGAACCTCCGAGACAGAATGGGCCAAATCGCTAATATTAACGGTAATTAAATAAATTCAATAAATTAACGCATATGTGCTTATTTAATACCTTATCTATTTTTTATTGTAAACCTTTTATCATGATTGATTTTGTACAATTTGATATTTTATCTCCTGAAAAAATTCGTTCTATTTCAGTTTGTGAAGTTGTTACAGACGAATTGTATGAAAATGGTCATCCTAAACATGGCGGGCTTCGTGATCCAATGTTTGGTGTTTCCACGCGACGCGGGACTTGTACAGCCTGTCAACGTACATGGACAAGTTGTTCGGGCCATTTCGGACACTACGAATTACCTATTCCTGTATATCATATTGGATGGATTGGTGAAGTTTTATTTTGGTTAAGAAGAATTTGCAACAATTGTGGTCATGTCGCTCCGAAAGCTTCACCTAAAAAATGCCCAACATGTAAAACGAAATATTTAAAATTTACAAAATTAAATTCGATCACTTTGAAAATTACAGATACAAATGGAATTCGAGATCTGTTTGCGGATGAAGCTTATAGTTATTTGTCCAAGGCAAATTTAGAAGATGTTGCCAAAATTAGACCCGGAGATTTTATGCCCAAAAATTTAATTTTAACAGTTTTGCCCATCCCACCCAATTGTGTCCGACCGTCACCTACTATGAATGGAGATGAAGTCAGAGGTGAAGATGATATTACAAGAAGATTGCTTTATGTTTTGAGAATTGCAAAAGGTTATAAAAATGTTATTGCAGAAATTAGTACAGTTAAACAACACTATAAAAAAAAAATTCAGGATGCTGTACACATGTACATTGATCAGACAAGAATGTCTTCCAAACATAAAGGTACTCAAAAGTGCATTTCTGATCGTCTAAGGGGCAAAACAGGTCGTCTAAGAGGGACACTCATGGGAAAACGTTGTAATTTTACATCCAGAACTGTTGTTTCTGGAGATGCAATGTTGGATATGCGTGAGGTAGGTGTTCCAAAGGAAGTAGCCGAAAAATTAACGGTTGTAGAACATGTTAATCGTCTCAATTTAAAAAATCTTAAAGAAATGTGTGCCGACCAAGATCCTCGAATTAAATACATAGTCAAAAAAGATGGGACGCGCTTGGATATGGCAACCATAAAAGGCAGAACAGATCTACAAGTGGGATGCTCAGTTGAAAGAATTTTAAAAGATGGCGATCTTGTTTTGTTCAATAGACAACCATCATTACACAGAATGTCTATCATGTGTCATAGGGCTAAAATTATGCCTATTGGAAAAACATTTAGACTAAACTTAAGTTGTACTACACCATATAATGCAGATTTTGATGGGGATGAAATGAACTTACATGTTTTACAAACTCATGAAAGTAGAGCTGACGCTCAAGAATTGATGAGCGTTGCTTATAATATAATGACACCACAATCCAATCGTCCTGTCATGGGAATTGTACAAGATTCATTGTTGTCTGCATTTATGATGACTAAAGCAGGTGTTACCTTGGATAAATCCGAAATGTGCAATATATGTATGTGGATAGAAGGAGCTGAACTCCCTGAGCCAAAACTACCTGGGCCATTATGGACAGGGTTACAATGCATGTCTTTATTATTTCCAAAAGATTTCAATTGGAGAGATGTTATCTTTAAAGGACATGTTTTAAAAGGTCCACTCGGGAAAAAAGCTCTTGGAAGGTCACACGGATCTATTATTCATAGATTATACAATGATTATGGCCCAGATAGAACATGTCAATTCATCAACGAATTACAAAGAATTAATCACTTATGGTTTTCTGGACAAGGGTTTTCTATTGGTATTGGTGATATGCGTATTTCAAAAGAAACAGAAATAAAAGTAAAAAAAGAATGTGCAGATATAGATTCGAAAGCCGACAAATTAAGATCTAAATATTCAGAAAATGCCGAATCCAAAATTAACAGAATGCTCAATCAAACAAGAGATTCGATGGGACTCATTGCGCAAAATGCAATGAGTGACAATAATTGTCTTGGACTTATGGTCAAATCTGGGTCGAAAGGTTCTATGGTGAATATCCTACAAATTATGGCATGTGTGGGACAACAAAATTGTTCGGGAAAAAGAATGCAACACACATTAAACGGAAGGACATTACCAATGTTTAATTTTGACGACAATACCGCTAGATCCAGGGGCTTTGTAAAACATTCATATATTGATGGACTTACACCAGATGAATATTGGCATCACACAGTGGGAGGAAGAGAGGGACTTATAGACACAGCTGTAAAAACATCTACAACTGGCTATATTCAACGCAGATTGGTCAAATCTTTAGAATCTGTTCATGTGGCAAACGATACGACCGTTCGAGATTCTCAAGGTACTATTATTCAATTCAAATACGGAGAGGACGGGTTGGATGGCATGTATCACGAAATGATATATGGGCCTTTTGATGATATAGATACACTAGACAAACACTATTGTCAAAAACAATGGCCTGAATTAAACAATGCGTTTAATATGTGGAAATGGAACCAAAAATCTAGATTGGGAGACAAATGGGCATTAACTGTACCAGTCGAACGAATATTAGAAAAATATCGAGATGGAGGATCCCTATCCAATCCCCAAAAAAGAAATATATTGAAACCTATCCTTGACGAAACAAAACAAGTACCACTTGCGTATGCATATATTCTATCTGTTCTGACAAGAAATGACACAAATTGTTCCAAAAAAATTTTTATCAAAATAGTCGATATATTACTTCGTAAATGGAGAAAATCTATCGTCGCTCCAGGGGAAATGGTAGGAACGATTGCAGCGCAATCCGTTGGAGAACCTACTACACAAATGACCCTTAATACGTTTCATAACGCAGGGAATAGTGCAAAAAATGTAACACTAGGAGTCCCCAGATTTGAAGAATTGATTAACGCATCTTCAAAAATGAAAACACCAAGCCTTACAATATTTACAGACCCTGGTACCTCTTTACAACCCGAAAAAGCATGGAGATTGAAAACAGACATTCAAAGAACAACCATACGTGATATCATGATATCGAACACGTACGAGGTTTCACAATGGCCAGAATTAGACGCATATCTAGAATTACCAGACAACAAAAGGTGGGATATAGTTCCATCACCAAAAAGAATACTACATTGCATTTTAAGTAGGAAAAAAATGATACAAACAGGGATTACTATTCACCAAATTGTAGAAAAATTAAGATCCATGCCCCAATCAAAATATACCATATTCGCATACAATCACATACCAAATCAAAACGCCCACATATTCGCAAAAACATACCAAAAAAAAAATTTCTTTCAATGCGCCAAAAAAATTATGGATGTCACGGTAAAAGGATCAAAATATATACCAAATGTTACGATTAGAGCCAAAGGAGATCATTTCGCCATTGATACAGAAGGTATCGATCTTGACCATATCAAAAAATTGAAACAAATGAATCACAGAACCATTCAATGTAATGATATATTTGCCATTAAAAAAACATACGGGATAGAAGCTGCTAGATCCACACTACTTACAGAAATGCACAAAGTCCTTTCTTTTGATGGTTCCTATGTAAACATGAGACATCTCATGGTTATTGTAGATTGGATGACATGCTATGGAACAATAACAGCTCTCACGAGACACGGAGTCAAAAAAAGAATGAATACATCTGCACCTTTAAAAAGAGCTACATTCGAACAACCAGTTGAAATATTTCATCAAGCAGCCTGTAAGGGGATCAAAGACACCCTCAAAGGAATTTCTGAACAACTTTTGATCGGAATAGAGCCGAAATGTGGTTCGCATTATAACACCGTAATTACAGAAACAAGTTATCAAACACAATGGGATAACGAAGATTGGCAGCCACCACAAGAAGAAGAAGAAGATTTATTTGGTGATGTTGACATTTGGAGACCAGAACCTATGGAAACAGACGGCGAGTGGGAATCACATACAACGTTTGCAAATACCACAATACCAAACGACAAACAACCAGGATGGCAACAACAACAACAACCAGGATGGCAACAACAACAACAACCAGGATGGCAACAACAACAACAACCAGGATGGCAACAGCAACAACAACCAGCATGGCAACAAGATCAACAACCAGCATGGCAACAAGATCAACAACCAGCATGGCAACAAGATCAACAACCAGCATGGCAACAAGATCAACAACCTAAATCACCAACATATTCACCCGCATCACCAACATATTCGCCGACATCAGCTGGTTCACCGGTATCGCCAGCATATTCGCCCACATCACCAACATATTCACCCACAACAGCTGGTTCACCGGTATCGCCAGCATATTCACCCACATCACCAACATATTCACCCACAACAGCTGGTTCACCGGTATCGCCAGCATATTCACCCACATCACCAACATATTCACCCACAACAGCTGGTTCACCGGTATCGCCAGCATATTCGCCGACATCACCAGCATATTCGCCGACATCACCAGCATATTCGCCGACAACAAGTAAAAATAGATTTTTTTACGAACCGGATCCAAAATTAGATAATATTTCCCCAACAAAACGTCATAAAAAAGTATAAAGTAATATATTTATTTTCCAAAATGTCTATTTCTATGTGTGATATATCTACCCGACAATGGTGTTGTAGAATTGGGTTGGTATTGGTAGTTTCTACGGTGTTAATGACGATGATGTTTCAAATATGGTCTTATTATTTTTCATTGGTCCGCGATATGGACGATCTAACTGTTTTAGGTCCAAAAATCGGAGCTATAGTATCTGTGTGTAATAACTCAATTGTAAAAAAATGGAATCTGAATTGCAATGTTGTCGATAACCATTATATTTGTGAAAACGACACGTATTCAGATTCGCTAATTTTTGTGGATTCCAATTGTAATCAGCTCAATTGGTATGAGATTCCAATTACTGCATGTTGTCGTACAATAATATGGATTTTACCGTGGTAAGTTGACAAAACTATTTAGGTAAAATTCGTATAAAAAATGAAACACGATAGTTTAGGTAAAGAATTTGTTTTATTATTACTAATGATATCTTTCGTTATTGTTTTCCCAAAAATAAAACGCATGAAATGGCTTCCTCCTGCTGTTTTTGCCGTTCTTTTAGGAATGTTTGTGTCTGTATTGGCTGGACAGGCGATTGTTTTTGAGACTGAAATATTTTTGTATTTGGGATTGCCTCCTATATTATTTCACTCTGCTTTAAAATTTAAGTATGGTTCTTTGCGGCGGACCTGGTTATCATCTATAACATTTTCTTGGTGTATTACTTTATTGTCTGTAGTTTTAATAGCGTGGGGAATTTTGGTTTGGACCCACGAAACAGAGAACGAAATGTCATTTACAGAAGCATTATTATTGGCAAGTGTTTTGGCCCCCACCGATACAGTAGCTACACTATCATTAATCCATAGTTTGACGGAAAATAATATATCTCAAGATAGTCGTTTAGTTTTAGAGGTGTTGGAGAATGAATCTGTAATGAACGATGCAATTAGTATAGTGTTAGTTCATTTGTGGGCCACTACTTTGGATACACACAAACAGTTGGACCGTTGGGTCCCAATGGAAGTAGTTAGTTTATCTATCGTGTATTCTGTCGCAGCAGTTATAGTTGGATATCTTTCTGCAATGTTGATGAATAAGATACGTATAGAAGATATGACATTACACTATTTGGCAGCATTGATGGTGTACGCTATTTGTGAATGTGTTGATATATCTGGTATTTTGGGGTTATTTGTATATGGTTCCATATTGAATTGTCCAAAAGAGGTGGAGCACGCAGTTGGTTCATTGGCTTTGATGATTGAGTCGTCTGTATATTTATTTTTGGGGTTGTCGTTGTATTCTTACAACCCTACATTTATGGGTACATCATTGTTGATACTTTTGTCGTGTATTTCGGCACGTGTAATAGTTGTATTTGTAATAGGATATTTATTACGATGTTGTGGGTATAAGTACTGGTCTTTTCGAACATTATTGTTTTTTTCTATGTGCGGAGTTAGAGGTGCTATTTCATTTGCATTGAGTAAAAATTTGAATCAAAAATTTTCAGTGGAAACAACTTTTGTGGTTATTATTACGACAATGGTTGTTTTAGGATCTTTACAAAAATGTATGTATACACTACTATTAACAAATGACGCTATGCATCTTATTGTATAATACTATATAAGTTAAAATATAAAAAATACAATATGTCATTTGAATCTTTCGATACACTCTTAGGTACAGTTTGGCGTTCATTGGATGACATTTTAGTCTGTGTAGGTGTTTTTATCATCGTACATGTTTTTTCATCTTATTCTAGTTGGTGTTTGCGCACTTATTTCCATTGTAGTCATTATATCAGTCAGGCTGTACAATTTGTTATATTATTTTTTATATTAATATTTTTAGTAGGGCATTTGATAGGTTCAGAAACTGCAACGTCGTTATTTAGTGGATTTTCAATTGGTCTGGGATATGCTATGCAACCATATATCGTATCTTTATTGGCAGGGATAACATTTCGTTCAACACACATGTTTAAACATGGTGATAGTATTAGAATTGGAGGAACGGATTATATTTTGGAACATATTGGACTGATATATGTTTGTGCAATGGATGGCGAAAAATACAAGGTTTATTTTCCAAATTCTATGTTATCCGGAACACCCGTGGGTGTTTTTGATAAAAATAAATGAAAATCTAAAGATCGAATTTTTTTGTAATATTTACTAATTCAAATAATTTCGTCGCTGATGTTGAAAACGATGCTTGCCATTCTGGCAAATGTTGAATTTGCGTGACTATCCAAAGTAGAAACCATATATAACCAGCAGTAATAAATTTACATGACCATAACATTATATCTTTGATATTTTTAAAGATATAATGTACGACAATGAAGATTACAATGAAAATAAGAAACATGGCCAATTCATATAACATTGGTAATTACAGTCGCGTAACCATGCTTTATAGGCTCATTCGTAAATCCAATGATGGAATCCGTGACAATGACAACAGCGACTAAAATTTCAACAAGATAAATTAAACTTTTCCAATGATCTCTCGTAATGGAGTCCGATTCCAAAAGTATAGCCGATATTAACAGGAACGTTGTTAATGAAAAACATGACATAGTTCGAAAGATATGTTGGCATCTTTCTGGTCCAGAAGTTTGGATTTTAAAGACATGCCAAATATATATAACATGGATCACAAAAGAACTTGCAACAGCTATCACATAAATCATTTTTGCCAATTCGTTATTAGAATTAAAGGTACAACAAAGTGTCAATATGATTAATAAAAACCATATATACCAATGTAATCCAGCTTCGGTCACATGTTCAGCATGTGACGTTATACACCAGACTATAGCTACAATACCAGTCATGATAGAGACATGAATATTTAATGCCACTTCGTTAATTACATCAAATGTTTTTAACATCAATCCTATAGACACCACTATAGACCAGGATAATATAATAAGTATAAATTTTTTATTATTAGCATCCTTTGATAATAATAAAATAAGTACTGTGGCAACGAGGGACCAAATAGCTACCGGAAGAATTTTCCAGTACGATTTGAAGTTATTAAACTCAAACCAAGTATATAAAAATACAAGTGTCCATAAAAACAAGGACCACGATAACGATTTACAACGAACCATAATATTTTTATACAACGATTTAAATAGACGATATTTATAAATACATACCAAGTGGTGGCGGTACTTCCTTGAAAACTTGAGCATGCCCTAAAAAAGTCTTTAATCCTTCTTCTAAATCTTCTAAAGTTAATTCAGAATTGGATTTATCCGGAAATTGTCTCACAATTGCAGATTGTTTACTATGAAATATCAATTGTTTTGTTGAACCACCACCATGTGTTAATTTTGCAAAATTACGCTTGAAAAATTCTCGTATTCCACTTTTATCGGATTTATTACATTTCCACCGTGTTTCACGCAACTGTTTGCAAAAAATATTTTCAATTAAATCGGAGGGAGGCGTTTCAAATCGGTACACATATCCAAATCGTCTTTCCAGACCCGCGTTATGCGTAAATAATTGTTTCATGTCATTTTCATAACCAGCCATAATAAAAATAACTTGCTTGTCTACATTCGACATAGCTTCCACAATTTCTGTCAATACCTCGCGACCATACATATCATCTCCATCCTTAGAGGATATAATTGAATAAGCCTCATCTATAAAAATAACACCACCTTTGCAAGATTCAATCATCTTTTTTGCTTTCGCAACAGAATGGCCTTGATACTTACCTACCCAATCTGAACGCTTTGTTATTTTAAATCTACGTTTGTCTATGATTCCCAACGCATCCCAAACATCTACCAATAACCCAGCAAAAGTGGTTTTACCTGTTCCAGGCTTTCCCAACAGGAGTGTATGTACAAAATGTCCCTGCAATAAATTTAAACGTTCGCGACATTTTAACACAAACGGAGGATCTTCCTGCATATCATCTTCTTCTGACGAAGAATCTTCCTGACCCGCCTGTAAAGTATGTGTCAATAAAGCTATAAGTGCTGTCTTGGCATCTTCATCGGGTTTGTAATCCTCATCTTCGTCGTCAGTCGTCAACGACAAAGCACGTCGCCGCTTGGGTCTCCTTGATTTCCCTGTTTTTGTACGCCGACGCTTAGATCTTCTCAAAGGTTTTGTTTCTGCACATTGAGAGATAAAAAAAAGAACCATTTTAGCTACCGTCTCCTTGATTTGTTCATGACCTACAAATTCTGAAAGAGCTTTTAAAGATGGTATTAATTTTGGGAAAAAAGACGAATGTTTTTTTAAATATGTGGATAATTTTTTAAATTGTGCCATTGTCATATTATCAATACATACAAATATTTATATTTGATAAAAAAATATAATCTTAAGCGATACCTATGTGATTACATAAAACACTCTGAAAATGATATTTTGGTAAATATGAAATTAAAGTTCGTTTTTTTTTCATCTTTCATTTATAACGGTTTTACCAAACTCGTAATATCAGAACTATTAATGTATATATGTATTAATAAAAGATTTAATTATTTAAATTTAGATGATAATTGTTGTAATTCAAAACGACTAACATCGTCTTGTTTATAAATATCCGTCAATCCAATACTGGAATAATTTAAAAATTTGAATAAATCAATCATTTCTTGAGCATGATTCATATCATTTATTTTACCTTGCCAGTGACAACGCTCTATGTAATTATAAAACGCAAACAATGATGGCAAATATTTATCATCACAAACTGTCTCCCAAAATTTTATATGGTAATTGTAAGTTGGACCGCCCAAAAAATGTTTTATTTCTTTCATTTTTTCAGGACCCCATTTTTGAATTTTGTAATTTAAATTTGTTATAATTGGATGACTTAGTGCAAATAAAAATAAATGAGCTGTTTGATAATCACCCCTAGTAAACGACATATTCATTACATCCACAAAAAACTTAACATTTTTATTCAATTGACGTCGAGTCATTTTCTTTTGATCATAAGTCAAAATTAATTTTACAGCTTGACTTACAGACGTGGACAAACTCTTCTCAAACGAATCAGACCCAAACACAGTTGAAAGGGCCTTGGAAGATTCCATGCTTTCATTCACGACACGTTCCAAAGATTCATCGTAGTCAGAATGAAATAAATTCCAAACCAATTGTCGGAAATTTTTTTGGGGGCGTTCAACAGCTAATCCATTTAAAAACATTTTAACACCTTGGTCAGAAAGTGTTTTTTTCCTCATATGTTTTTAAAAACATGACATTAAATACTTTTAGACACGATTATAATAAGATTTTTACAATTATATTGAATTTTTTCAACATTATTATTGAAAAATTTATAGAGATCAAACATAATGTGTTCTGCTATATAGCGACGATAACCCAGAACTCTTCGTCGGTATAACGACATATGAAATCTCGAAATAAGTTGATCTTGTGGTCGCAAGTTCCAATGATACTTCTTTTAATTTGATATTTATTTTATCAAAATTTTCAGTTGACATTTTGTGCAGAGTTGTACAATAGTCTCCAGTCAGACCATTTATTATCCAATTGAACGGTGACATATCAGAGACCGCATCATATACCCTTTGACTCACATAATCGCCATATATTCGCAGCCTCTCGTAATTTGGTATACGAATAATCCGGTCTTTATTTGGACCATATCTACCAGATATATTTTCTAGCGAATTTGGGTCTACATTTACATCATAATTTTCTCCCTCTATATGCAATATACCATCTATATTTGATATACTCTTATCTTTAAAAACTAGCCCAAGGCCTATTTTCTTTAAACAACGATGCAATTTTTCAAACTGCGCATCATTAACCTGGATTTGGTAAATATTAGCATGCAAAGGTTCTATAGTCTGAATCCCAAGTTCCATAATGGACTTTTTAATGGCATTATTTACCTTTTTCACAAGAACATAGTGTGGCAGAAAACCTTGATTAGACGACATTGGACAAACTCGCTTTGGTGCGGTTATAACACGGGTTCGTTTCATTAAATTACCCATTTTTTTCGAATTACGATAACCTTGTGCCACCATTAAGACAAGTCTCTTCTGATCATTCGAACCATTGGACACATTTTGAGTTAATAATACTGCATATTTTTCAGCGCCAATTTTACTCTTTAACACGATTACAATAGCTTTATACAACTTTATATCCATTATTTTCATAGTTCTAACTACATTACTAATTATTGTAGACATATTTCCTCGTACCGTTGGAGTCAAAAGATTCCAAGGAACTGACATTTAATATACATGTTTAATACTTAAATACACTAAGTTTTAATCTAATTACAATAATACGCATGTAACTCATCATATTTATTCATGATCTCAGATGCCTTTTCATCATCCGTATGGAACCAAGGTGGTATAGGACCACGCCCCCAACCCTGCCATGTTTGATACTCGCGAAACTCCATTTCAGACACTGTAAACGTATTTTTTTCGGCATTGTACACAGGATCGGGAGACATAAACTCTGCAAATTTTGCCATCTCAGGACTGAGTTCGGTCACATTAACCAGTGGGGAATCTTTAGGTAGTATGTCTGTGAGTCTTTCTTGTAACGAAAATGTTTCCTCTTCCTTCTCAGTCCTTTTCGCATTTTTGCGCTCACGTTTTACAAGTTCTTTTTTGTCAGAATCTACGGCCAATTGGTTCCAAGTCCAGTTCACGACATCCACAAGACAATTATCGATGGTTTCGCACTTGTTATTGAATGATTGGCGGTCCTCAAAGTCTTCATCATTATAAGTGCGATCAAGTTCTTGCATAAGATAATCCGCGGGAGATCGGATACCCTGTGAAATATATTCTTTCACATTATAATTGTCAGTACCATACCAACAACCGTTGTTCATAAGCTGATATCCGACTCCAGAAACAAGCCTAATCGCTTCCGCTTCGTCTTCGTAGCATTTTCCGACTCCTGGAACGTATTTCTTGTAGAGTATGTCATACTTGTCTTGGTGGGTGGGGTGATCATTGTCCCAGAACGACATGATGAACTATATTTAAAATATCCTGTTAAAATGTTTTAGAAATTTTTTAAGAATCTCTTGAAATATTTTAAGAA
>Ga0302136_1000636_pt1 | contig 16856 bp, 17 predicted proteins | sample CBN3_20m_MG_FD_203116 | JGI IMG/M metagenome (GOLD analysis project Ga0302136, IMG submission 203116) | Marine microbial communities from Western Arctic Ocean, Canada - CBN3_20m | ecosystem: Environmental > Aquatic > Marine > Oceanic | place: Canada: Western Arctic Ocean | collected 2017-09-15
TCTAAATTATCGGCGGAATCATTCTTGCCAGGCTCAGTGCGCGGCGCAGGAGAGCCCGCAAGCCCGCCGGTCATTGCCTTTATAAACGCTTCTTGTTGCTCCTTCATGATTTCAAACCCTGGCATGGTCACCATAGGGTTAGCCACATTCAAATTTTCAATCGCCTTTGATTGCCCATACCGAAGCATCTCGAAGCTTGCAGCTAAAAATTGTGGCACAACCGATGTGGCCTGAGAAGCATAGGCGCGGACCAAATCCACCAGCAGTTCAACTGGCAACAAGTGTTCACCACGGCCTTCATATTCTGAGATGATTTGGAGCAAATAGTGGCGGGTCAAATCGTCACCAGATTTGAGATCGATGAGTTGAACATCGCGGCCGCTTCGAATGAAACCAGCAACATCTTCCAATGTCACATAATCGCTCGATTCAGTATTATACAAGCGCCTGCTCGCATAGCGTTTGATTAAAAGTGGCTTGTTCTTTTCGGTCATATTTGGCCCTTTGCCGCAGCGACTCACCACTATTACGCGGCGCTGCGGCAACATTATGCAAACGCAGCACAAAAAGAAATTAAAATTTATTGATAAACGCTTAAAGTTTCCAGCCTCAAAATTACTTTAGGCTAAAGCACCCCATTTTTGGATACCACCAACCTTAAGTTAGCACTTAATGAAGAGCGCTGGCCTAGGCTGTACAAAATGTGACACTATGTATTTAAAGCGCGGTGCGCGCTGGAGAAAGAACGAGAATGGTGCGCGATACTTCACAACACACGTCACAGGCTGACTCACCGATCACCCGAGATGCCGCAACCCAGCTCAGGGATTTAGGCTGGCACGATTATTTTTGGGATCAAGTGGATCCACCAGAGCTCACGCAATCACCCCCAGTACGCATTACCCAAGTTCACCGTAACAGCATACATATCCAGGGTGCAGATCTCGATTTGATGGTCCCATCATTGAATGGGGTCACGGTTGGAGATTGGTTGTTGTTCAATTCAGAAGATCCCCGCTCCAGCCAATTGTTAGACCGTAAAAGCTTGATCAAGCGCCGCGCCCCAGGCCACGATCGCAAAGAGCAACTAATCGCCGCCAATTTGGACACTGCATTTATCGTGTCGTCTTGCAACAATGATTTTAGCGTGGCTCGTTTGGAGCGCTATGTAGCCATGGCTCATGAGGCCGATGTAACCCCCGTGATCATATTAACCAAGATCGATTTGGCCACGGATGCGGGGGCGTTCGTGTCACAAGCCAAAACCATCTCAGAGCGCGTGACCGTGGTCAGTTTGGACGCCCGCAGCCCTTCCGCTCAAGCAGATCTAGCCCCGTGGTGCCAGCCTGGGCAAACCGTTGCCTTTCTAGGCTCGTCAGGCGTGGGAAAATCCACATTAGCCAACACCTTGGCAGGCAACCAGGCAATAAAAACACAAGAAGTGCGCGCCACCGATGATAAGGGCCGCCACACCACGACGGGCCGGCAGCTGCACATTATGCCCATAGGCTGCACCGTTCTAGACACGCCCGGCATGCGAGAATTACAGCTCACAGATGTCTCCATTGGGCTGGGGGAAACCTTCGCAGATTTACATGCCTTGCGGCAAGATTGTCGCTTCAAAAATTGTGCCCATGACAAGGAACCAGGCTGTGCTGTTCAAGCTGCAATCGCTAGCGGTGGAATTGACGTGCCACGCACGCAACGCTGGCTAAAACTTGTTGCAGAGGATTTGGAGAATACTAGGCTCCTTACCAGGCGGCGCATACGCAACAAATCCAAAAACAAAGCCATTAAAGGCATTCAAAAACATAAAAACATAAAATAGAGCGCTTTGGGCCCTATCCAAGCCAGGCCCGCAGCGCAGCAGTGGTAGCCTCGGGCTGCTCCAAAGTTGGAATATGGCCAGCATTCTCAATCACCACCAATTCCGCGGGTTCTATCAATTCAGCCATAAACTCGTGACGTTTAGGCAAAGTTATCTGGTCCTCCGCACCACAGAGTACCAAAGTTGGGCATTTTATATTACACAACAAAGATTGCTGGTCACGACGTTTTTGCAAGGCACGAGATTGGCGGATAAATGCTTCAGGACCCAAGGACAGGGCCATATCGACCATCAACTCCAAGATGTGCGGTTTTAGCGGGGTCTCCGCTAGATAATTACATACAACCTCTTGGCGCATGATATATTCAAGACAACCCGTCTGTGCTGCAACAATCTGCGGTTCACGTTCGGCAGCTCGCTCCGGTGTCTCAGAAGTGGGGTTGGTACCCACAAGGCAAATGCGGCTTACACGGTCTGGCGCACGACGTATGATCTCCATCGCCACTATGCCGCCAAGAGATAGCCCGCATAATGCAAAACGATGCGGGGCTATGTCCAATACCGTGCTAGCAATTTCTTCGATCCGCTCGCCTAGATGCACCGGTGCCACCATCACAGCGCGCTCATGCGATAACCCATCAAGTTGAGGCGCAAAGAGACGCGCATCACACATCATACCGGGTAGAAATATAATTGGTTCAGAACTCATAAGGCCTTGTTACAAATTTTTTTGTGACTGCCAAGACAAAGAGACCTGCATGTCCCATAATAAATCATTTATTTTCTATACTTAGCTAATCATCTGGCCTCACCAAAACAAAAGAGACCTCACTAGAGCAATGTCGCTTATCCTTGTGGCGGCTTGTGTGCCAAGCTCATCATTACAGGTGGTTAACCAAATACCTACGACAAAAATCAAGAACAAAGTCCGTCGCAATATCCGTTTGCTCAGGATTCATCACAGCCCCAAGGAGCAAGTGCCCCGAAGGGTCACGGCCCTTGTCCATTTCCAAGGTCTCCCGTGGCCCACCCCACCGCTGCAAAGTCATGCGTATTTTTTCAGGGCTCACCACCTGATCTTCGGGACAAAATAGCGTGGCCAACGGTATCGAAAATGTGGCAAGATCTAGCTTCGCCGCAGCGCTCACCGCCTCCATCATCGTGTATATCGCTTGGACATCGTAGCGCGTGGTCCAATATTTTTCATGGCCTTCACTACGCGTTTCAAATTCGCGAGTACGCCCCATGATCAAAGGCCCCCAATACCTTACCCATGGCAACTGCAGCATCAAGTTGGTCCCACGATGTGCAAGGCCAAAATTAGGCGAGACAAAGATGCAGGCGGCAATAGCTTCGGGCTTTTCTGCCAAAGCCCGAAGCACCAGCGGCACTCCAGTCGAGCAGGCAATAACCACAACTCGCTTGCCCAAGATGCGGCCTATATTCAATGTCTCAAGACTGTCTGTATGCCACTCAGCCAATGTGGCCCGACCCAGTGAGGACCCCTCTTGGCCATGGCCTGCCAAGCGGGAAAAATAAAGATTGGCACTCAAGCCACAGGCAAGATCATCAGGGAACGGGCGCAGCTCCTCAGAACTTGCTGAAAACCCATGGATATAGACAATAGAGAGATCACTGATTTCCGCCTGACCACTAGCCCAAATTACCCGCTTGCAAACATCCAGTTCAAGTCCAGGCACCTGCGCCTCGCGCGCAGCCAGCCAATTAGGCAGTCGATCAAGTGAGGGAATTTGCACCTTCTTACCTCAAAAAAAATGGGTCATGACCCGTATAAAATCCATACCAGCCCTCTTTTATTCCAATTAATAGGTCCACGTGCACCTCTTCCTCTTAAGTTGAGACGGTCAGCCACCCATTACCATCATTTCAGATACCCCAATGGCGGCATGAGTTGCAAAGGGATCAGACTGTGCAATCGCTATAGCAGCGTCCATATTCACCGCTTCTAATATCAAAAATCCATTTACTGTTACTCCAGTATCTACAACACTATTCGGTCCAACTGTTTTGAAACTTGGCAAAGAAGTTGCCACATGCACAATGGCATCATCCAAACCATTCATCGATGACATCCGCTCTCCCATATGGGGCTGGCTCTATTCTCAGCTACTAAATCGAAGTTACCGCAAACATGTTAATAAATACTGTGTGAAATCTAGCTCCTTATAAATTACAAGCGCCTCTACTGTTCAATTACACAAATCACATCAGAAATTGCGGCTTCCATCAGCGCCAATGCTTTTGGTGTTGAGAAGCGATGGTCGGCGCCCTTTAGCAACCTTAATTGCACATCAGGGCCTTTTATATGCGAAAATAGAGTGTTGGCCAGTTCGACGGAGACATCCACATCCTCATCACCTTGCAGCAACCGTACTGGAAACGGCAGCGAAAGCGGTTTGCGCAACACAAGATGTGACCTGCCATCTTCTATTAAACGCTTAGTGATCGGATAGGGGTCACCATAATCAGAGGGTATATTGACGACGCCTTCCTGCAGCAAAAGCCTTCGCGTATCCTCGTTGAAGCTAGCCCAAAATCCATCTTCAGTAAAGTCGGGCGCCGCAGCTATGGTTACCAATCCTGCTAACCGGTCAGGCAATCTTTGCGCCATCAACATAGATATCCAACCGCCCATAGAGGATCCTACCAAGATTTGCTTTTCATGCGTCAGCACCTCAATCGCTGCCTGAGCATCCTCTGCCCAATCACCAACACACCCATCAGTGAAAACTTCTGATGAGGCACCGTGGCCCGAATAATCAAACCGCAAAAACGCACGCCCTTGTGCCTCGCACCAAGCCTCTAGATGGAGCGCCTTAATGCCTGACATATCCGACATAAACCCACCCAAGAAAACTACACCTGGCCCCCTGCCAGCAGTCTGCACATAAGCAAGCCTGCGGCTGGTTTTCGTTGTCAAAAATTCCATTAAATCCATACCTCAAGTCATTAACTTTAGCATATACTAAGACCAGTCCCTTTCTAAAGGTATTGCAAATTTCTATCGGCGTCATACACAATACCTGTGTCATATCTATCGCAATCATATGCCACTTCCGCAGTTGACAGGCAAAATCAAAAGCGCCAAACAGCTAGAACAACATATACCCGCAATCGGGCGTTCCGTGGGCGCCAAACTGACGAGGAGTGCCCTTGATGGCCCAGATCTCACTCACCCTTCCTGATAATTCCATTCGCCAATATGAAGCTGGCGTTACCGCAGCTGATGTCGCTGCTGATATTGCATCATCGCTGGCCAAAAAAGCGATTTCAGCCACCGTTGATGGTCAACACTTTGATCTGGCTTGGCCAATTAAGATGGACGCTGCAATTTCTATACACACCATGAAAGATGAGCTTCAAGCCGATGAACTAATTCGTCATGACCTAGCCCACATTATGGCCCGGGCCGTACAAGAAATTTGGCCCAATGTGCAGGTGACTATCGGACCAGTTATAAAAGATGGCTGGTACTATGATTTTGATCGCAAAGAACCCTTCACCCCAGAAGACCTCAGTGTAATCGAAAAGAAAATGAAAGATATCATTAACCAACGTGACCAAGTGCGTACAGAGGTTTGGGATCGGGCCCGCGCCATCCAGTATTACTCAGATGCTGGCGAACCTTATAAAGTTGAGTTGATCGATTCGATCCCAGGCAGCGAACCCATGCGGATGTATTGGCATGGTGATTGGCAAGATCTGTGCCGCGGACCACATTTGCAGCACACAGGCCAGTTGCCTGCTGATGCCTTCAAGCTAATGAGTGTGGCGGGAGCATATTGGCGCGGCGACAGCAAACGAGCGATGCTGCAACGCATCTATGGCGTAGCATTCACTAACAAAGAAAAGCTTAAAGCGCATCTCCATATGCTGGAGGAGGCCGCCAAGCGTGATCACCGCAAGCTGGGTCGAGAGATGGATCTATACCACATGCAGGAAGAGGCCCCAGGCCAAGTCTTCTGGCACCCCAACGGCTGGACCATATACACTGAACTGCAAGACTATATGCGCCGCAAACAGCGCGCTGGGGGTTACGTTGAGGTCAATACCCCTCAAGTGGTGGATCGCAAACTTTGGGTTGCCTCGGGCCATTGGGATAAATATCAGGAAAGCATGTTCATCGTTGAGGTGGATGAAGAACATGCACGCGAAAAAGCAGTAAATGCCCTGAAGCCAATGAATTGCCCCTGCCACGTCCAAATTTTCAATCAAGGCTTAAAATCCTATCGGGATTTACCCCTGCGCATGGCCGAATTTGGCAGCTGCGCCCGGTATGAACCTTCAGGCGCTCTGCACGGAATTATGCGCGTTCGGGGCTTCACACAGGATGATGGGCACATCTTCTGCCGCGAAGATCAGATCGAAGAGGAAACTGCACTTTATATCAATTACCTCACCTCCGTATACAAGGACCTTGGCTTCAAAAAATTTCGGGTAAAATTCAGTGATCGCCCAGAAAACCGTTCTGGCTCAGATGACGTTTGGGATCGTGCAGAAACAGCGCTTTTAGCCGCAACACGCAATGCGGGAGTTGAACCTGAAATGAACCCCGGTGAGGGTGCATTTTACGGACCAAAGCTTGAGTTTGTACTCACCGATGCCATTGGTCGTGATTGGCAATGTGGTACCCATCAGGTGGATTTTGTTCTGCCTGAGCGTCTGGACGCTAGCTACATTGGCGAAGATGGCAACAAGCATCGTCCCGTTATGCTACACCGAGCCTGTCTTGGCTCATTTGAGCGTTTCATTGGCATTTTAATCGAAGAGCATGCCGGAAAGCTACCTATATGGTTGGCACCACGGCAAGTGGTTGTAGCCTCAATCGTGTCAGATGCTGACGACTTTGTGCGTGAAGCCGTGGAGGCTCTGCGCGCCGCCGGGGTCCGCGCAGAGGCTGATGTTCGCAATGAAAAAATTAACTACAAAGTCCGCGAACACTCAGTAGCAAAAGTGCCTGTGATCTTGGCAATTGGAATGAAGGAAGTGGAAGACCGCACCGTATCTGTCCGCCGCCTTGGCAGCAAACAAAGCGAAGTGATGAGCTTGGAGCAGCTAGTTTCTGCTCTTAAAGTCGAATCAACGCCGCCTGATTTGCTTTAAAAGCATGTGACGGTACATATAATAATTTAAACGGCCACTCAGATTGAGTGGCCTTTCTTGTGGCTACCTGGAGCAATTGACGCTCTAAAAACCACTCAAGTCTTTGAATTTTCAGGAAGCACTGCGTAAGCAGCCAACACATCTGGCTTCCACCCCAAGGTCATCTTGGCACCGTTCACAATCAAAGGGCGCTTCATCAATGTGGGATGCGCCTGTAGCAAATCGATAGAGTCTCCGGCCCGTACCGCGTTATCCAAGGCACGCCAAGTAGTCGAAGATTTATTAACTAAGGCAGCCCCAAACTGAGAGAACGCCACCTCTAGAATATTTTTTGGCACTCCTGCCTCACGCACATCAACATACTCAATATTCATATTTTTAAGGGCTTTTCGTGCCGCGCGACAGCTGTCACATGAATTTAAACCATAGAGTTGCATCAATTTTTCCTTGATTTTATTTATAATCCCACAATTGTGGGGGTATGACATCTGGAAAGCGACCAATTATTCTAAATAATTATAGTTTTCAGTATCATGTTACGCCACCAGCAAAATATCTGGTGCGCTACTATGAAGCAGGAGAATAAGATATGCCTCTGGGCACAGTAAAATGGTTTAACACTACAAAAGGGTTTGGCTTTATCGAACCCGAAGGTGGTGGCAATGATGTTTTTGTTCATATCTCAGCCGTAGAACAGGCTGGCATGACGAGCTTAGCTGACAGTCAGAAAATAAATTATGAGTTGGTCGAAGGGCGCGATGGCCGTGAGATGGCTGGTGGCTTGACCAAAGCCGACTAACCTTAGCGCTGTTCATTGCGCGCGAAGAAACATTCGCATTAAGCTGGGCCCGCCTTGTGTGCCTTTTTTTGACTTTAAAAATGTGTTTTGAAGCAAACTATGTCCCAATAACCCCTTCGAACTCACGCCATTCCCCTTTGCTCATTCCAGAGGTTTCTTGCGTCACCTTTTCACCTGCCAACATGCGGCGAACACAGTCAAGTGATTTAGAAGACAGCACAGCTCCACCCAAGCGATAATCTTCAAACGCACCATAGGCGGCAGGAACCCAATCACGTACCATATCGCAAATCACATCCGCGTAGACTCTGATTTCATATTGCGCATGAGCATCCGCCCGCAGACGCAGGAAGTGAAAAAGGTTGTGCAAATCTACCTTCCAATACCATTGCGTGTAGATGTTGGCAGGCAAGTTCATCCGTGCTAATTCTCGCGCTAGGCCGTCTTGGCCCTCGTCAGAGATCATCGCTTCATAATTATCGTAGGCTCGATCACTGTCAGTTTTCAGAATATTAAGAACACGTGCAGCCTCAGCACCTTGCAGCACGCGCCCACGACCCTGATTATTGACTGTGGACTGAGCCGCCAACGAATCCACTTCAGGAATATAAAATTCTCGGTCGAGAATTGAATAGCGCGCTGAGTATTCATTTACGTTCGCGGTCCTATGTCGAATCCATTGCCGCGCCACAAAAACCGGCAGCTTAACATGCAGCTTAATCTCGCACATTTCAAAAGGCGTAGAGTGCCAATGGCGCATCAAATAGCGGATGAGACCCACATCATTTTGGACCGATTTGGTACCTTTGCCGTAGCTCACGCGGGCCGCCTGACAAATCGCCGCATCATCACCCATATAGTCGACAACCCGCACAAAACCATGATCCAAAACGGGTTGCGCTTTATAGAGGTGGTTTTCCATCCCCGGAGCCACAGCCCGCAGGGTTGGCTGAGGATTTGACCGCAGCTGATCAATTTCTTCTTGTTGTTCTGGTGTCAGCAGCATCAGTATCCCCTAAGATAACCCCATCCGGAGCGATTCCTTAAACACTATATATGGAGTAAAGCAAAGGATGAACCTACTATATAAAGGTAAATGCAAATGAAATATCTACACACGATGATCCGAGTAGCTGATTTGGAAGCCTCAATGGCATTTTTTGCCCTTTTAGGTCTCGAAGAAACGCGGCGATGGGATAATCAAGGTGGGCGATTTACTTTGGTTTTCATGGCTGCGCCCAACCAGCATGAGTGCCCAATTGAGCTTACATATAATTGGGATAGAGACGAAGATTTACCCTCAGACAGTCGCCACTTTGGGCACCTTGCCTATGAGGTTAGGGATATTTATGCAACTTGCCAGCACCTTATGGACAGTGGGATCATAATCAATCGCCCACCGCGCGAAGGCCGGATGGCCTTTGTACGCAGCCCAGACAATATATCCATTGAGCTTTTACAGGCTGGGGACAACCTGCCCATAGCTGAGCCTTGGGCGAGCATGGAAAATATCGGCCATTGGTAATATCAAAGGTTTTCAGATGGCTTTCAGTCGCTACCCTAGTGGCTGCAAGCCACTCAAGTGCACAAGCAGCCTGCCGGCAAGCCCTGGCTTTTGGGTTGGATGTATCTGGATCAGTGAATGCAGAAGAATATCAGCTACAGCTAAAAGGCGTGGCCGCTGGGCTGACCAGCCCAGATGTAACATTCAGCATTTTAACTATGCCAAAATTCCCTGTGCGGCTGCTGGTATTTGAATGGAGTGGCCAAGATTATCAACGCATTCTAACACCTTGGACAGACATTTCAAATATAGAAGTCCTGCAAAACCTATCAACTGAATTGCGCCTCACACAGAGCCGCGACGCCCCACCCACCACAGCATTAGGCAAAGCCATACAGACAGGGGTCAGGTATTTTAACCAACAACCCAGCTGTTGGAAGCGCACATTAGACATCTCAGGTGACGGTAAAAGCAATACGGGTCCACCTCCACATACGGTAAATCTACCTGAAAAAATTGGTGATGTTGTGATCAATGCATTGGTAATTGGTATCGATGCAACCACACGACTGTCTCATGAAGAATTATCTGTGGACGAGTGGCCACCTATTTTTCCAACCGTGTTTTGGCGGGACCAGGAGCATTTTTCGAGATAGCCGTAAGCTTTGATGACTATGAGCAGGCTATGATCCTTAAATTACTGCGCAAGTTAGAACTCATCGGCCTCAGTCGTCTTAGTCAATAATTCAGACAAATTTCACGATCCAATCAATCTATTGCACGAGATATCTGTTAAGAGAATTCATGAATATAATTTCAACAGGCTGAAACTAATTTGTCTGAATTTGTAGCCCTGCCACAATCTCACTAATCAACCCTAAAAATTCTGGTGGGGCCGCTGCCGCGCCAGTCACCCAAGAGTAGAGGTCATGATCGTTTTCTTCGAGCAGGTGATCATAGACTATAAGTTCATCACCAGTCATAACTTTCAGCGCTTGATCGGAAAAATGGCTCAATATTATGTCCATTTCCTTGATCCCACGCCGCATGGATCGCATTTTTAGACGTTTGATTTTATGCTTATGTAGCTCACTCATTTTAGATTTAACCTCAGTTGTTTCTCCAACCGGCTTAACCTCTCAGCGGTACGTATCATGTCAGTTTTAATTGCACGCATTTCAATTAAAATGGCTTGGGTGTCACCAGACATTGGCACCGCACTGGGTTCTTCCGGCCCAATTCCTTCGCCACTCAGCAACCAAGACAACGATACGTTAAGCATGCCCGTCAACATCTGCAACTTATTGGCCCGCGGTTCGGATCGATCTTCCTCCCAGCCCTGCAATGTGGTCAGCTTGATCCCAAGCCTGCGTGACAGTTCTGCCTGCGTCATACCAGATTTTTCTCGGGCACCCACAACACGGTCACCAAAAGTTGCTGAATCAGGGCCGTACCAATAAATTGGCGCTTCCAAAGTGTTTTCCGTCATATCATAACTCTTTCTAATCAGTTCTGCTTGCAGGTGTTTGAGCAGAGATCTAAGACTTCTGCAGATAAATTCTCATATTGAGGTAGTCATGTCATTTTTATCCGCAACACTTGACCGTGTAAAACCGTCTCCCACCATTACTGTATCAACAAAAGCCGCAGAACTAAAGGCGGCCGGACTTGATGTTATTGGGCTGGGCGCTGGCGAACCTGATTTTGACACTCCAGAAAACATCAAAGCCGCAGCCGTTAAGGCAATTGCAGATGGCAAAACAAAGTACACTGCTCCCGATGGGATGCCAGAACTAAAACATGCCATTTGCGAAAAATTTCTTCGCGACAATGCGCTGACCTACACCCCTGCTCAGGTAAGTGTGGGCACTGGTGGAAAGCAGATCCTGTACAACGCCTTGGTGGCCACTTTGAACCCGGGTGACGAGGTGGTGATACCAGCACCCTACTGGGTGTCGTATCCTGATATGGTCCTACTCGCCGGAGGAAACCCTGTCATAGCCGAAACCTCCGTCCAAACCAATTTCAAGCTCACCGCAGATCAACTTGAGGCTGCTATCACGCCACAAACCAAATGGTTTATTTTCAATTCTCCCTCAAATCCAACTGGAGCTGGCTATAACTGGGCCGAAATCAGGGCCCTCACAACCGTTTTACTGCGCCATCCCCATGTGTGGGTAATGACCGACGATATGTATGAGCATCTAGCATATGATGACTTCGAATTCTGCACGCCAGCACAGGTGGAGCCCGCCTTGTATGAGCGCACCCTCACCTGCAACGGTGTGTCGAAAGCCTATGCCATGACAGGCTGGCGGATTGGCTATGCCGCCGGGCCACTTCCATTGATAGCGGCCATGCGCAAGGTACAGTCACAATCCACCTCAAACCCATGTTCAATAAGCCAATGGGCTGCATTAGAGGCCCTCAATGGAACCCAGGACTTCTTGGCTTCCAACAATAGATTGTTTACCCGCCGGCGCAATTTGGTGGTAAAAATGCTTAATGCTGCAAAGGGTATTTCCTGCCTCAAACCCGAAGGTGCCTTCTACGTCTATCCCTCCATTTCTGGCGTGATCGGAAAAACCACACCAAACGGTGTCATGATTACGAATGATGAAATTTTCGCCACCAGCCTGTTGGAGGATACAGGCGTAGCCGTTGTCTTTGGAGCGGCCTTTGGCCTGTCACCAAATTTCCGCGTTAGCTACGCCACCTCAGACGACAACCTTCGAGAGGCCTGCAAACGAATCCAAGATTTTTGTGAATATTTAATTTAAAACTAACTCCATTTTTAAAATATGGAAAATAGGCAACTGACTGTCTTCAAACTCGTCCAAATCCTGGGCGTGTCAATACGCTAAAACGCGCCCAAAGCAGTACTGCGGCAATGCCAAGACCAAATACTAAGCCCAACCAAACGCCAATTTCACGGTAATTCAGAACAAAGCCCAAGACATAGCTGATCGGCAGACCGATGAGCCAGTAAGAGACGGTCGCAATCAGCATGGGGACTTTGGTATCCTGAAGCCCGCGTAGCAGGCTCAAAGCAACGACCTGCGCCGCGTCCACAAACTGAAACATGGCGGCCACGATTAAGAGCAATGTCCCAATCCGCAAAATCTCAGGTGTTAATATATCATTCACATTCAAAAACGCACTGATTAGCATATGCGGTGTTACCAAAAAGAAGAAGATGGCGGTTAAAGCAGTCATAGCCGAGAAACCCATTGTGACAACAGCAGTGCGCCGCACCGCCGCCCAATCTCTACGTGCAAAAGCTTTGCCAACCAGTATGGTGCCAGCCTGCGACAATCCCATGTGCACCATGAAGGTCAGCGCCACTAATTGCAAAACAATCCCATGCGCCGCCAATTCCAAATGGCCAAGCCAGCCCATCATAAAGGCAGAAGCTGCAAACAAACCACTTTCCGCCAAAGCCGTGGCGGAAATAGGTAGAGCAAGACCTACCACAGACACTGTGGCCATGCGGTCAAAGCGCCAAAATCGGGCGAACATTTCTTGTTCAGGAAAATAAATTTGAATATAAATCACAAACCCCAGCAGGGATAGGCTCACCGCAATCACTGAGGCAATCGCCGCTCCCTGCAAACCAAGCTCAGGCATACCCCAATATCCAAAAATAAAAGAATAGTTTATCAACGCATTAGCGACCAAAACACCTAAGGAGATCCAGAGTACAACACCTGTATGCTCCAACGCTGAAAGATAACTACGCAAAACTAGGCCCCACAGTGCTGGCCAAAGGCCAAATCCCGCAATACGTAAATAATCTTGCGCACCCTGTGCCACAAATACGTCTTGCCCCATAGACACTAGGATTGGAGCAGAAAACCACATTGGGAGAAACAGAAAACCAGCCGCCACAGTCGATAACCACAGCCCCATCCGCGTCACTCGCCGTGCCGATTTTAAATCATCCTCAGCCATGGATTTTGCCACCATTGGCAATATAGCAAAAGCAAACCCAGAGGTGGTGATAAAGGCAATAAATAATACCTGCGCACCCAATGTAACTTGCGCTAGCGCCAATACGGAATACCATCCCAACATCAGCGTATCAGTTGTATGGACCGCAAATTGCGCCACTTGGCTGCCCACTAGGGGCAGGCCTAGAAATAGCAAGGATCGTGCCTCTTGTTTGATTTTAATAGATTTACTCATGCGTCCGTTCTATTCAGCGATTGGGCTTCTGGCCAGTGACAAAAATATCTAGGATAAATAGAAACGAAGGCGCTTCGTTCAAGCCTAATCCCGCCGAACCTTACTCAAATGGGACAGGCTGTTAAGGTTAAAGCGCTCTAAAAATATATTTTGCATAGAATATAAGCCATCATGTAGTGGAGGCCTTTTCTTGCAACACAACTTCTGCCATGGATAGCTAAAATCAAAGAAAGAGCGGGCCAATGGCAAGTGACCTACTATCCACAGCCGATGACACCACATATGACGCGTCATCGATCGAGGTTTTGGAGGGGCTCGAACCAGTTCGAAAGCGCCCAGGCATGTATATTGGCGGGACGGACGAACGAGCACTGCATCACCTCGTAGCGGAGGTACTGGACAACTCGATGGATGAAGCGGTGGCAGGCCATGCCAATCGTATTGAGGTCGAACTTTTGGCAGATTATTCGGTGATGATCCGTGATAATGGCCGTGGCATTCCAGTTGACCCGCATCCAAAATTTCCAAATAAATCTGCACTCGAAGTGATACTTTGCACGCTGCACGCGGGTGGAAAATTTTCTGGTAAAGCTTATCAAACGTCTGGTGGACTCCACGGTGTTGGAGCATCGGTTGTAAATGCATTGTCAGATTCTATGATTGTAGAAGTCGCCCGCAATCGCGAGCTATATGAGCAGCGGTTTTCGCGCGGGGTACCTCTTGGCCCAATTGCCAAAATTGGGGCAGCACCTAATCGACGCGGGACGACAGTCACATTTCATGCCGACGCAGATATTTTTGGCAAACATCGTTTTAAGCCGGCGCGGCTAATTAACTCTATCCGCTCCAAAGCTTACCTGTTTTCTGGCGTTGAAATCCGCTGGAAAAGCCAGATCGATGATGGTGAGACACCAACAGAGGCAACCTTTCACTTCCCCGGTGGCTTGGCTGACTATCTCAGCGAAACCCTAGGTAAAGCCAGCACCTATGCCGATGCGCCCTTCGCGGGCACAGTAGAGTTTAAGGAACGTTTTAATGTACCTGGCAAAGTGGAATGGGCGGTCAATTGGACCCCATCGCGTGACGGGTTCATTCAATCATATTGTAACACAGTACCCACACCTGAAGGCGGTACCCATGAAAGCGGATTTTGGGCTGCTATATTGAAAGGCATCAAAGCCTATGGAGAATTGGTCAACAATCGCAAAGCCACCAATATTACCCGTGACGACCTCACCGCTGGTGGCTGTGCTTTAGTATCATGTTTTATCAGTGAACCAGAGTTTGTAGGCCAAACTAAAGACCGCTTAGCTACCGTTGAAGCCCAGCGCTTAGTAGAGAATGCAGTGCGTGACCGGTTTGACAATTGGCTTGCCGCTGACACAAAATCTGCTGGTGCTATTCTTGATTTTATTGTCCTGCGCGCCGAAGAACGTTTGCGCCGCCGGCAAGAAAAAGAAACTCAGCGCAAATCAGCCACAAAAAAGCTACGCCTGCCAGGAAAGCTGACCGATTGCACCTCAAAAAACCGTGAAGGTACAGAGTTATTTATTGTGGAAGGAGATAGTGCTGGTGGTTCTGGTAAAGGTGCGCGCAACCGCGTGAACCAGGCATTGCTCCCCTTGAAAGGTAAGATTCTTAACGTACTCGGCGCGGCCTCCAACAAGCTTGGCTCGAATGCTGAGATCAGCGACCTCTGCGAGGCCCTCGGCGTAGGTATTGGATCAAAGTTCAATGTTGATGATCTGCGCTATGATAAAATCATTATTATGACGGATGCAGATGTGGACGGCGCACACATTGCTAGCCTATTGATGACCTTCTTCTTCTCACAAATGCGGCCTTTGATTGATACGGGCCATTTATATCTGGCATGCCCACCATTGTTCCGCCTCACTCAAGGAGCTAAACGCGTATATTGTTTGGATGAAGCCGAAAAAGCTATGTGGCTAGAAAAAGGCCTCGGTGGCAAAGGTAAAATCGACGTCAGCCGATTTAAAGGCTTGGGCGAGATGGACTCAAAAGACTTAAAAGAAACCACCATGGATCCTGCCACCCGCAAATTAATCCGAGTGACCATAGATGAAGATGTGCCTGGCGAGACTGGCGATTTGATCGAACGGTTAATGGGCAAAAAGCCAGAAAAGCGCTTTGAGTATATCCAAGAAAATGCCAGGTTTGTGGAAGAGTTGGATGTTTAACCCAAAAGCCTAACACAAAGTACATTCACGGAGCCTCCTCAATGCCAACTTATGCAATCACCATGCTCGCCGCTGGAATTGGTATTCCGGTACTTGCGGCAATGAATGCGGCTTTGGGCCGTTACCTTGGGGCGCCGATGCTGGCTGGGGCAATCCTGCTTGCAGTTGGCTTTCTCACTGCGCTAGTGGTGGCTTTAATCACAGGGCCAGGTGCTATTGTAAAACTGGCATCCGCACCACGGCACTTACTTTTAGCAGGCATTTTGGTTGCATTTTATGTGTTATCAATCACAGCCATTGCACCAAAGTTTGGGGTTGGTAATGCAATTTTCTTTGTTCTGATTGGGCAACTTTTATCTGCCGCCACAATTGATCATTTCGGTCTGTTTGGCACACAGCCCGTAGTCCTAAGCTGGCCAAGGCTCGGTGGATTGTTATTGATGGCTGCCGGTGTATTGCTCACCCAGAAAGCTTAAGTCGGGCCACTTTCTAATGACTTCACCAAATCCCAAAGTGTGTCAGGTACATTGATCTCGATCATAGGCACCCGATTATTTCCAGGCAGGCGCGCGCCGTCCTGTAATGCTACTGCATCCACAAGACGTGCCAACCTCTCAGCAAAATCCGCATGATGCGTGCTCGGATCGATGATAAAATAGAACTGGCCTAATCCATGCGGTCCACCAGTAGGAAGCTTCAGAGCACTCACATCGAGCGAATTCACAGATCCAGTTATGCCAGCAGCTAACAGCTCAGCCAAAATCCCAAAACCCCAGCCCTTATATCCACCGGCCGACACCAAGGCGCCAGCCAGTGCCGCCTCCGGGTCCGTTGTCGGAACACCTTGTACATCCACAGCCCAGCCGAGAGGGATAGGCTCACATGCCGCCTTTGCCATGGTGATCTTACCCAGCGCTACAGCAGAGGTTGAAAAATCAAAATGTACCGCCAAACCGCCGTTACCATCGGGAACCGACATGGCGATCGGATTAGTGCCTATCACCTTTTGATTTCCACCCGGAGGCACCACAATGGGACTGGCATTAGTGAAACCAATGGCCAGCAGACCATCCGCAGCCAATTGACTGGTAAAATATCCAAGAGATGTGCAGGTATGGGCATGTGCCACAGAAAGCGATGCCGTCCCATTCGCGCGCGCTGCCGCAATCGCTGTAGGCAGTGCCACTTCAAATGCAGGCTGCGCAAAACCAAATT
>Ga0302136_1000637_pt1 | contig 16842 bp, 20 predicted proteins | sample CBN3_20m_MG_FD_203116 | JGI IMG/M metagenome (GOLD analysis project Ga0302136, IMG submission 203116) | Marine microbial communities from Western Arctic Ocean, Canada - CBN3_20m | ecosystem: Environmental > Aquatic > Marine > Oceanic | place: Canada: Western Arctic Ocean | collected 2017-09-15
TTTTTCAGGGGTTAGTTTTATTGAAATTTTAGAATTTTCTTCATCTTCAGTATTTACATCATCCCATTCAGCAATTAATGTTGCTAAATTTTCTTTTTTAATTTTATTTGGCTGTTTACATCCGCATCCATCATCAGTAGCTTCTCCGCATCTTTTAATTTTGCTAGCGAGTTGGAATACTTGATTCCATCGTTCATCTGGATTTAGTTTAAGTAATTCTCTATGTTTTTCTTTACTAATTAGTAATTTGCTACACTTTGTACAAGTACATCTAAGTATTTTAATAATAGTTGGCAAATATTGTATATAAAATACTGGTCTGGCTAATTCAATATGACCAAAATATCCAGGGGTTTTCATATAATCATGTCCGTCGGTCGGACAAATTAAACCTGGCTCAAGAACTCCCATTCGAGGATCAAATAATCCTCCAATAACTGGTTTATTATTAATATAAGTATCACGATTTGTAATTTCAGCAACAGATCCTTTTCTTATTTCTTCCGGAGACAATATACTAAATTGAATACCAATAATTTTAGCACATTTGCTATAACGTTCATTTTGAGCTGACATCTCCTTATATTAATATAACAATATTTAGATTGTTTTATTTTCAATTTTAATATTAAAATTGAAAATATAAATAATATAAAATATAACATATATAATGGAATCAGTGGTTAATATTTCGTTTGACGATAATAAATATAATCATAAATATAATACTCGATCAAAAAAAAAGAATAATAATTCTAACGATTTAAAAGATTTAAAAGATTTAAAAGATTTAAAAGATTTAAAAGATTTAAAAGATTTATCTAATAATAACATAAAAAATCTAGATCAAGTAAATTATCACGAATTATTAACAAAATTATTTCCATCTAGATATATGAATCAAAAATTAGAAAATACAAAGAAAATATATAAAAATCCTAAATCTAATAAAATAAATGCAAGTGATTCTAATGAAAGTATGTTTAATGAAAGTGATTCAGAAAGTGATTATGAAAGTATGTCTAATGAAAGTATGTCTAATGAAAGTATGTCTAATGAAAGTATGTCAGAAAGTATGTCAGAAAGTGATTCTGATGAAAGTATGTCTAATGAAAGTATGTCTAATGAAAGTATGTCTAATGAAAGTATGTCTAATGAAAGTACTAATGAATCATTAGAAGATAATTCTTTAATGAAAAAAAAATATAATAAAAAAAATCATCATAAAGATAATGATAAAGATAATGATAAAAAAATACAAAATAAATTTATTAACCTTAGTAATAAATTAAAAATAATGAAATCAAAAAATGATTTTATTAATCGTTTAGTATTGGTAGCAAATAATCAAGAAAAGATATCTAGAAAAAAAATTAAAAAAAATAAAAGAGATAATAAAAGAGATAATAAAAGAGATAGAATTAAAGAATTTGATAAATTAATTCGTCTGGAAGATAATTTAAATGATTCAAAATATTTTAAAAATGAATTATGTAAAGATGATCAACATAAAATAATTAAAGAATTAAAATTTATTAATTCTCAATACAAAATTGATAAACCATATCGTATCTTAGTGCTTGAAGCTGATATACCAAGCGAGTTTAAAATTGTTGTTTTAAAAAAAATAAGTATGCTAGAATCAATGGATCCAAGTGCCGGTGAATATTTCAAATTAAAAACTTGGGTAGATGCTTTTATGAGATTACCATTTAATAAAGTAAGCAAGTTTCCAGTTTCAATATCAGATGGACTAGATAAATCAGTTAATTATATGAGTGAAGCTGTTAAAACATTAGATAATGCTGTTTATGGATTAAATGACGCTAAAATGCAGATTATGCAATTAGTAGGTCAATGGATTTCAAATCCGGATGCTATTGGTACAGCAATTGCAATTAAAGGTCCAATGGGAACTGGAAAAACTACATTAGTAAAAGATGGAATTAGCAAAATATTAAATCGTCCATTTGCTTTAATTGCATTAGGTGGCGCTACAGATTCAAGCGTATTAGAAGGTCATGGATATACATATGAAGGTAGTATATATGGTAAAATCGCTGATATTCTTATTCAAACACAATGTAGTAATCCAATTATTTATTTTGATGAATTAGATAAGGTAAGTGATACAGCAAAAGGTGAAGAAATAATTGGAATTTTAACACATTTGATTGATACAGCGCAAAATACAAATTTTCATGATAAATATTTTTCGGAGATTCATTTTGATTTAAGTAAAGCATTATTTATATTTAGTTATAATGATGAGTCAAGAATTAATCCAATTTTAAGAGATCGAATGTATAGGATTACTACAAGAGGTTATAAAAAAGAAGATAAAACTATTATCGCTAAAAATTATTTATTACCAAATATTTCTAAACAAATTAATTTTGCGAATGAAAATATTATTATTGAAAATTCGGCATTAGATTATATCGTTGAAAACTATACCGAAAAAGAAGATGGTGTGAGAAATTTAAAAAGATGTCTTGAAATTATTTATTCAAAACTAAATCTTTATCGTTTAATGCCTGAAAATTCTTCATTATTTAAAGAAGAACAATCATTTAAAGTTGAATTTCCGTTTACTGTTACAACTTCAATTGTAGATAAATTAATTAAATCAGAACCAAAAAATGATAATTGGAAATTAATGTATATGTAATAATTTGTATATGTAATAATATTTAATTTATAGTAAATATTATTTAATATTTATGATGACCATATTTTTTGTAATAAGGACAACGTTTATCTAATGTTTTTTGCTTTTCAGTGTTTTGCTTTTCAGTGTTTTACTTTTCCGTGTTTTACTTTTCCGTGTTTTACTTTTCCGTGTTTTACTTTTCCGTGTTTTACTTTTCCGTGTTTTACTTTTCCGTGTTTTACTTTTCCGTGTTTTACTTTTCCGTGCCCCACCACAGCATTTGCCGCCGCCGCCAAGTCCTGTGGCTTTCGCTGCGTCCGCAGCGTCCGCAGCGTCCGCAGCGGCAAATGCGGCATGGCGCTTCGCCATCTGTTTTAAAAACTCATCATCCTTGTTGTCCTCCTCGTCGTCCTCCTCGTCGTCCTGGTTAATAGTCGCGTTGCGCCGCGCGATCACGTCTCCTGCGTCCTCCGGAATTGGTGGTAAATGGGATGCAAGTTTGGCGTCGGCCCGACTGGCGTGCTTATCAGCGACGGCTTGTCGTCGTAGCCGCCGCGCATCCTCTTGCTTCGCCACAGCGGACGTTGGTGCTTGCAGCGGAGGTTGCCTGCGCTTCATCGCCGCAAGTATCTCCGCCTTTCGCGCTGCCTCCGCTGCCTTTCGCGCTGCCTCCGCTGCCTCCGCAATCGCCTGCGGGGAGGGCTGGGCGTGGATCAGCGCTGGCGATTGCGGCGGCAGCGGAGGCGGGGCGGCTGCGGCTGCGGCTGCGGCTGTCTCGTTATCCTCACAATCAATCCAGGCTTGCTTTAAAGCACCGCAATCCTTGCTGTTACGTTGTCTTGCCGCTGCTGCCTTTTCCTCTGCTGCCTTTTCCTTTGCTACCTTTTCCGCGGCTACCTTATTCACATGCGTCTTTAGAGCTAATTCCGCCGCTTCGAGTTTTTTTTCCAATTCATCCACCGCGGTCGAGCTGCAATCGATTGCATTTTTGTCACGTTCTGCCGTGAGCCGATCTACGGCCCTGCGCAAGACATGAGTGCCGTCACCAAAGCCAAATGAATCAGAGATCCATCCAACGCCGCCTTTAATTTTTTTTGTATGTATCATTATATAATATAAATATATATATTTTTGCTAAATATAGTTATATTATATGCACCATCAGGGAATTGAACCCTGGTCTATCGCTTGGAAGGCGATCATGTTACCATTACACCAAGGGTGCCAAATGAATCTTATAAGATTTTATATATAAGATTATATATATAAAATATTTTATATTTAAATCAAAAAAATATATATATATATATATATATTTAATTATTTTTTAAGTAATATCAGATACTTCTACTATATTCCAATGGCATAGCTTAGGTTGTGTTTTGTTATTATTTTTTAAACATCTGTTATCATCAACAATTATACGTGAATATATAATTCTGATCAATTTTAAAAATTATAGTATCATTTACATATTTTTTATAAATATCGCAAATTAATAATTTTTTAAATGGAGTAATATATTTGATACTATCACATCCCTCGTTAGTTAAGAAGGCGATAGCATTATCAAATGCGTCTGGTGTATAAATAACATAACTAGACAGAATTTTAGGATCAGTTGCATCAATAAAATTATGAGGTTCTGCGAAATTGTTTGCCCAACCATGTTTATTGTAATTAAATATAAATACAAATTTATTATGGGTGTATTTAAGTGATATTTTAAAATTTTTTGTTTCATCGTCATTATTGCTATAAATAGTTGAAAATTCTGTAAATTGTGATATATTTAAGTTATTCAATTCAGTATGCCAAATATATAAATTAAAAAGTTTTTCATATGCAATATGTTTTGCTGGAAAATTACTTGTTAAAATTTCTTTAAAAATGTTAAACATATTATTTGTTTTAACAGGCGAATAGGTTTGCATATTGTTATACGTATATAAATATTTATAAATATAAATTTTCATTTTTTTTAATAAATTGAAAACTATTTGTATATAAAATAATAAGTATAATGGATAATAATAATGATAATAATGATAATAATGATAATAATAATAATAATAATGATAATTTGAATGAAATAATTACATTAAAATTTAATATTGAAAAAGAAATAGAAATACTTAGTGGTAATTTTATTAAAAATAAAGAATTATTTAAAAATTTAGATAATATTTTAGATAATAATTTAGATAATAATTTAGGTAATAATTTAGATAATAATTTAGGTAATAATTTAGGTAATAATATATTTTTAAAACAGTATAGTATGAATATTAATATGTTTGGACAAGAATATTTGAAACAACAAAATATATTATTAGATAACATGAACAAATTTTTAGAAAAAAATTGTCAACATTGTTGGATATATGATACAGTTGATGAACCATTATATTCTAGAAATATTTGTTATTGTTCAAACTGTTATTTATATAAATTTAAAATGATTGTGTAAATTCTAAATAATATCTTGGATTTAAAATGAATTTTAATGGCTTAGGCGATAAATAGACATTAGAATTTTTCGCTAAAATACTAATACTGTTTTTAAATTTACTAAATGATGCATCTTTATTTAATGGATTTGTACAGATTTGTTGAATAGATAATATTTTTTTGTCAGGTATAATTGATAAATATCCGATAAATTGTGGCTCTTCATCGAATCTATAAGGCATATATGCAATATATAAATCATATTTATCAGGAGTTTTAATAGAATATGTCAAAGTACTAACTATATCATCCATTACAAAATCGGGATGTATTATATCGTCATTTATTATATTATATAGCCATTTTATTGTTAAATGTTTTGTTTCTGTCGCAGTAAATAATTTTAAACCTAAAATTTCATCAGAAATGTTAAATAAATTAGAATCATCAATCATATTAATATTATTATTTTTAATATTATTTTTAATATTATAAAAACTAGGCAGTATATTAGGTTTAATATTTAAAATATAACTGGATATTAATAATACTATATTTATAACCGACATATATTATATAAATAGGTTATATTTAGATTATATAAAATAAATATTATAATAATATATATGTCAACAACAGTTGTAAGATATAACCCAAATTTTGGATATGGAACATCTAATCCAGCATCAATACCTTTAAAACAATACATTCAAAATGGAGTTGTTAGGGTATCTAGAGGTATGCCCATGAAACCAAGATTTGCTGATAATTCGTCTACTTTTGCACAAGGTAGAAATAAATTTGTCAAAACTCCAAATTGTTCAATATACTTAAAAGATAAAAATAATCCAATTAATTGTAATACTGGTGTAATTCGGGTTGATGGTACAAATGATTGTAATCAAATAAATATAGTAGAACCTCAGATTATAAATGGGAACATTTCTTTAACAGATAAATCTCAATTGGATAATCAAGCCAGAACTTGGAGTAGAAGTAATCATACTATCCATAATAGAAGAAGAAATCAACTTGGATGTTCTGGAAGTGCAGTAAATACTTGTTTATTGAATGGTAAACAAAATATTGTTATGACTGCGGATGAATTAATTAATAGAAAAAAAAATAAATCAATCGGACGGGGAAGTAGTGGACTACAAAATAAAGACGGAAGTAAATCATATGAATTATCATTTAATTCCAATAATTTAAATGGTTCGCATACAAATAATTTAGTAGTTTCAAGTGCTAAAAGAAGAACTAGAAATAGTGGTTATGTAGTTCCACCGAAATGTAGAGGACACGCGTCGGGACCAAGAGGACCATTTGGAGCCTTGCAAAATCAAGGTACTGGATTTGATTATTCCAGTGGTATTAATCCGATTCCAAAAAATATGTGTGGTACCCGCGGCTGGCCGGTTACACCTTTATTAGGATAAAAATATTAATTATAATCTTAATTTTTTATTTTTTTAAAGATTTATTTTTTAAAGATTTATTTCTTAATCGTCTTTTTTTTTTTAAAGATTTTTTTTTTAAAGATTTTTTTTTTAAAGATTTATTTCTTAATCGTCTTTTATTTCTTGTTTTTTTTTTTAAATCATTATATTTTTTTATAGCAGTTCGTTTGTCCGAATGACAAACTATATTACTAATATCATTATTTGGTTTCCCCGAAATATAGTATTTTAATTCTTTTCTAGTTTTTACCATATCATCGGTTTCGTCAATTGTTCTGCCTACGCCGTGGTGAGCAAAATGATATACACAAAATCCAACTTTTTTTTTATCTGGCATTATATATTATCTAAATAATATAATTTTAGTTTAGTCTCATTTTTCTTTTCGGTTTGTGTAATCCAATTTCTAAAAATAGGTGTGGTAATCAAGTAAGACCTTTATTGGGATAAAAATATAAAAATATAAAAATATAATATAATATTAATATTATATTAATATAATATTAATGATAGTTAATTATGTAATTGATATAGACAACACTAAAGAACAATCAGTAGATGATATGGATGAATGTTTAATATGTCTAGAAATATTAAATGATAATTCTAATAATCCAATTTATATTTTAGAATGTTGTAATAATTCAGTACATTTAAGATGCCTATATAAATGGTATATGGTTAATAATAAAAAAACTTGTTTTTTATGTAATCAATCTAATCCATTTTGTAATGATATTTCAAACCAAAGGTTTGCTGAAGTATATAATGAACTTTCAAGCGAACGTTCAAGTGACAGTTTAAGTGACGGTCTACGTAACAATTTAAGTAATAGTGATTCTCATTTAATAATTCAACCAGATTTGAGTAATACTTTGCATGCCCGATTTATAATTCTTATATTCACTGGTATGAGTTTATTTTTAATTATTGTAAGTATTACTATACTTTCTCAGCATATTACTTAATATTTTCATATCCTCTTCTATTTCTTTAATGTTGAATTTTAGAATATCTATTAATTCTATTAGCATTTCTTTTTCCATTTCTTTTTCCATTTCCTTTTTCATATTTAAATTTAATATATATTTATATATTTATATTAAATTTAAATCAGTTTTTACATATTATCAGTTTTTGTACGCGAGCGAACTACTTCTTGAGGTGGTGATGGATCAGTTGTTGTTCCACGAGAACGATTTGTCTGAGGACGGCGTCTTACTAACATCCATTCATCAGACTCTCGAGGACCCGGGCCGCGCGATCTGATTCTATAATGTGGTGCTTGCTCGGAATTATTCGAACTTGGGTGATGCGATTGTGTGTGATGCGATTGTGTGTGATGCGATTGTGTGTGATGCGATTGTGTGTGATTCGATTCAAAAGATGTATCAGGTGGTTTAGGTGTGCGTGTTGATCGTGTCTCTAGTCGCGTTTCGCACATTAGCTGGCCACCTTCTACCCCAGATACCTCTCCGGCTTGCGATTTATGATTGTCATTTTCTACATGACATAGTTTGAAATCTACGTATTCTCCCTGTACTAAATACCTATATTGCTCTTTATCGACTTGAACTGCCGAATGATGTACAAATACATCATCTCCTTTATGTTCGCCACCGGATACTGTAATAAATCCATAGCCGGCGCGATTATTAAACCATTTTACACGGCCACGTGTAGTAACCGTATTTTCAGTGGTTGGTGAAACGGAATCTGTTTCTGGGGACATTTTATATACATTAAAACCTATTATGTTTTTAAATTGTTTTAAAATTATTATAAGTTGTTTTAATTGATATAAATATTATTTTAATATTTATAAATAATATGGGTTATAATAGATGCTGTTGTACTACAAAAAATAAATTAGTGTGTAAACGAAAATCAAAATTTAATATTATGAATAAAAATCATTGCTCGATTCATGCAAAAATGATATATAATTGTTTTGTTATTTTAATACAAAGATGTTATAGAGGATATAGAATTCGAAAAAAACTAAATAATTTATTTAGACCGCTTCCAATTGAAATACAACATATTATATTGTATTATATTAAAGAGCCTTATTATATTCAAAAATATAATAATTCTATAACTAAAATATTATCGAATAAAATAGAAAATATAATCAAAAATCCTTTTTTGAAAATTTTTTTAGTTTCTCCACCAAATATATCAAATTATTATCTTAATATAAAGTTTTATGAAAATTTCATATATTTATTTAATTTATATACAAAGCTTAGTGAGATAACTAATAGTTATTATGATAGAATATTATTTATATATACTAATGAAATATGGGATATATTGAATAATCAGATAAGAAATGCAACGCTTTTTGATGAAAATGGCATAAATCTGGTATTAACTAATAATTGGAAAGATATATATGAACAATTATATATATCAATAATTCGATTTAAAAATATTTATAACTTAAATTATTCAGATAAAAATAAATATACTTATTCTAATTATCAAACGAATAATATTTATTATGAACAACCAACTAATAATTTTGAATTAGATAATATTTAAGTACAATTATAAAAATTGAAATACTTATAATTTTGCTATTTGAATTAAATGCCATCAAATCGTTGTCAATGTTATACTACAAATAATTTAATTTGTAAATTGAATAAACGTTTTTATATTGATAAAAAAAGATGTTGCACGATTCATGCAAAAATGATATATAATTGTTTTGTTATTTTAATACAAAAATGTTACAGAGGATATAAAAATAGACAAAAACTAAATAATTTATTTAAGCCTTTGTCGAGGGATTTACAATGTCTTATTTTATATTATCTAAAAGAGACTTATTATATTGATAAATATAATAAATCAATTTCTAACGTATTATCGTGCAGAGTACAGCGAGCATTGAATGATTATTCAAATCCAACTCTTTCGCAAAATATAACAGATGATTATTTATATGATTCATATTATTATAAATTTATAAATATGTATGATTTATTTAGTAAATATTTTGAAATTGTAGATGAATATTATGCTCATTCTCTTTATACTATTATTGCTGAATTGTGGAATATTTTAAATAATCAAATACGTAATGGTACATTAATTAACGAAACTCAAGAAAATTTGACTGTAAGTGACAAATGGATACCTATTTATGAAAATTTATATAGATCAATGACCAATTATAATATTATATATAATGAAAATTTTTCAGATTATAAAAATAGAAACGGAATTAGATTTAATTATTATATACATAGAAGTTTATTATCATTAATTTAATATAAAAAATAAATTAAGATAATCGTTTTATTATTATATATGGATTTAAAAAAAGAAAACAATGACTTAAACATGCAAAACAATGACTTAAAGACAGAAAATGATGACTTAAAGACAGAAAATGATGACTTAAAGACAGAAAATGATGACTTAAAGACTGAAAATGATGACTTAAAGAAACGGTTAAATATATTAGAATCTATGCAATGTTGTGGATGTTGTGGTTATAGATGGGCAGTAACAATGAATTAATTTAACCCCACATGGTTAAAGCTTCGGTGTAACTTGGTAATTCTTCATCTACATTTTCTTCATTTTCTTCATTTTCTTCTTTTTCTTTTTTTTCTTTTAATTTTTTATAATTTGTGTTATTTTCTATTTCTAATATTAAATCGCTAATTTTTGTTGGTTTTGAATATATACATCCCATTTATATAAAGATAATAAATTTTCTAAAAGATTAATAATATAATAGTAATTTGGCTTATCTAAAAAATTTAAATTTTTACAATATAATAAAATAGTAATAAACTCTCCTGGAATATCATATAACCAAGATAATGAAGTTTTCAAATTTTTTATTTGCTCTAAATATTCTTCGGGGAATTTATCATGCTTAAGTTTTTCACAAAAATCATTCCATGGTAATGTTATACCGTAGAGAGAAATAAATGAATAACATAAAGATATAATATCATCTCTTCTACTATATTCAATTCCATTATGAATATTTAAACTAGCATATTTAATAGTACCAATCATTTGTTTTCCTTTTTTTTCAATTATGTGATTATTATCACTATCTATAAAATATTTAGATAATCCAAAATCAATAATATATAAAATATTACTTTCATTTCTCTCTTTTATCATTAAATTATCTGGCTTCAAATCGCGATGAAGAATACCATTATTATGAATATCTTTTAAAATTTCTATACTTTTTTTAAAATAAATAATACATTCTTTTTTAGACAAATTAACCCGATCAAGTGGTTTATCCAACAACTCAATTACTAAATAATGAAATCCATTATCGCATCCAAAATTTCTTAATAATGGAATTCCGCTAATATCAGTTAATTTTTTATATATTTTTGCTTCATGTTGTAAAATATTAACTATAGATTTGAATTGTATTTTGATAGCTAATTCATCATTTGTGCGAAAATGTTTTCCTTTAAATACTTTTCCAAATGAACCCTCGCCAATTAATTCAATAATTTCATATTTATTTGATAATAAATTCATTATATTAACTTATATTTTTACATTTAATATAATTTAACTATATTTAAATTATAAAATTATAAAAATTATAAAATTATAAAAATTATAAAATTATAAAAATTATAAAATTATAAAAATTATAAAATTATAAAAATTATATTTTTTATATATACTATATTTAGCGCGACTTTTAGCAATGGAAAATTATAAAGTCATAAAATTTTTGAATAAAGGATCGTATGGGAAAATTTATCTTGTTGAGAGAAATATATGTAAAACAAAGTTTGCATTAAAGTCTTTAGCAATAGCTAATATAGATAGATATACTAGTTTAAGTATACAAAATGAAATAAAAATATTATTAACAAATACAAGCGATTATTTATTAAAATGTTATGATTTATTTATTCATAAAGATAAATTATGCATAATAACAGATTATATAGATAATGGAGATTTAGAAAATTATTTGAAAAAAAATCCGAATTTATCAAAAGAAGAGATTAAACACATTATTTTAAAAATTTGTATAGGAATAAATACATTGCATAATAATTGTATAGTTCATCGAGATATTAAACCTGCAAATATTTTAATATCAGAAAAAGGAGATATAAAGATTTGTGATTTTGGAATATCAAAATATTTAAATTATTATAAATTGACCAAAACCTTTATAGGAACTCCATATTTTATAAGCCCCGAACAATACAAAAATTTATATTATGATTATAAAGTAGATACTTGGGCATTAGGATGTGTTTTGTATCAACTTCTTAGTAATAATGTTCCTTTTGATGGAAAAAATATACAAGAATTAAAAGATAATATTATTAATAAACAAATCATGAAATTAAATATAAAAGATAATTATTTAGACGAATTATTAAATGAGCTACTACAAAAAAATAAGTTTGTAAGATTAGATTTGCAAGTTTTTTTAGAGAGAATTGATACGCAGAAAATATTACATGAGTTAAATATAAATTATGAAAAAAATAAATTTAAAAATTATAATTTCAAATTTGTTCCACATACTATAAATAGCTGGGAGCAACTGTTAAAAACTTTAAAAAATGATTTTAAATTACCGAATCATTTTAAGATTAAAAAAGATGAATTAATAAATCAAGAAAAAATTAATAAACTTAATGAAATTAATAAACTTAATGAAATTAATAAACTTAATGAAATTAATAAACTTAATGAAATTAATAAACTTAATGAAATTAATAAACTTAATGAAATTAATAAACTTAATGAAATTAATAAACTTAATGAAATTAATAAATTTAAAATATATAAAAAAAATAATATAAGGACTCGTTATGATAACGGTCTTGAAAATAAATTAGCTAAAAGTAAAATAATAAGTAAAAATAAAATAATAAGTAATAATAATAATAACAATAATAATTGGGCGGATATGTATAGACAAGGCAAACCATTGCCTAAAATTGAAAGTAAAATAAAACAATTATGGGCAAACGATATAAACCAAAACGTAAATAAGATTAAAAAAATAGATACAAAACAAGATATAAATCAGATAAATCATTTTTATAAAAATAATAATCCAATCTGGGTTGGCAATTTAAGAAGATATTAAATTTAATTACAAAATATTAAATTTAATTTTTTAATTAATTTAACGTTTTAACATTTACTACAGCTATGCAAGTCTCTCTAGGCGTGTCGTTGACACTATCTGATCGCATATGTCGGTATGAAGCACGCGATCTACTACTACCCACTCTGCATTCGCTGCGGCTGCTTCCTCACAAGCTATCGCTGACGCCGCTTCGTACTCGCGAGCCTTTTTTTTCGCTGCTGCCAAGTTTGCACGTTCAATATCAAGTGTGGGCTGTACTACCGCGCTTATGCTCCGCCACCATGTAGCCCGTTTCACGTCGCATTCAACCTTGCGCGCCTCGGCCATTGCTGCCTTCGACTCTGTAGCGCGCTTCGCTGCCAGTTTCTTCAATCTTAATATTACAGCCATTTCGGCCGTCTGTGCCGATGTGTGGAGGTAGGTTCATCTTTTTGTGTTCATATAGCCTAAACTCGTCTGTCTCATCACCATTTCTCTCCATTATTTAGTATATATTACTAAAATATAATATTTTTATTTATTTAACGGGTTAAAAAGATTGAATAAATAAAAATTTTTAAAATATGCTAAAAAAATATTTTTAAAAATTGAATAAATAATAAATATTATTATATAGATATTAATGGTAATTCATTGTACCGACATATTTAAAGATCATGATTTAGAATATCAAAATTATTTTAACAAATTTCCATACGAGTTAAGTGACTTTCAAAAATGGTCTATTTTTGCGATAGTAAATGGTCATCATAGTTTAGTAACAGCTCATACCGGTTCAGGAAAAACATTGCCCGCAGAATTTGCGATTGAGTATTTTAAAGAAAAGGGTAAAAAAGTAATATATACTGGCCCAATTAAAGCATTATGTAATCAAAAATTATATAATTTTAAACAAAAATTTCCACATATTTCATTTGGTATTTTAACGGGCGATATTAAAGATAATCCAGAAGCTGACGTACTTATTATGACAACTGAAATTTTACGCAATACATTATTTAATAAAAAAATTAATAGTAAAAATACAGATTCAAAATCAATAGAATTGCAATTTGATTTAGATATTGATAACGAATTGGGAGCAGTAGTATTTGACGAGGTTCATTATATTGGAGATAGTGATAGAGGGTCAGTTTGGGAACAATCGATTCTACTTCTTCCACCTCAAGTTCAATTAATTATGCTGTCCGCTACTATTGAAAAGCCTGAAATTTTTGCAGACTGGTTAGAAAATGAAAAAAATAAAGGAATCAAATTATCAGAAAAGAAACAATTATATATGACAACAACACATGAAAGAGTTGTTCCTCTCACACATTATTTATGGACTACATGTCCGAATTCTTATATTCAATCGCTTAAAGGAACTCCAATGGAATATAAATTTAAAGAAATTATTAATAAACCGATTGTTGTAGCGAACTCTAATGGACAATTCAATGATACAAATTATTATAAAACAAATAAACTTTTAGAATATTTATTTAAAAATAAAGTATCAGTCAAACGTCAGTTTGTGTTAAATGATTTAGTTGCATATTTAAATAGAAATGATATGTTACCAGCAATATGTTTTATATTTTCAAGAAAAAATGTTGAGATTTGCGCGAAAGAAATTAATATTAATTTATTTGATAAAGATGATAAAACACCTAGTATAATAGAGCACGAATGTGAAAAAATATTAATATCTAAATTTAAAAATTATAAAGAATATATAGTATTAGAAGAATATCGCGCTATTATTAATTTGCTTAAAAAAGGAATTGCAATTCATCATGCTGGAATTATGCCTGTTCTTCGTGAACTGGTCGAATTGCTATTTGAAAAAAAATATATTAAATTATTATTTGCAACCGAAACCTTTGCTGTAGGCATTAATATGCCCACAAAAACAGTTATGTTTACTTCTCTAAATAAATTTTCAGGCAATGGAATGAGAGATTTATTATCCCACGAATATACTCAGATGGCTGGACGCGCTGGTAGACGCGGTATTGATACTGTGGGACATGTTATACATTGTAATAATTTATTTCGTATGCCCGAATTTAATGTATATAAAGGAATGTTAACCGGACCTCCAAAAATGTTAATGTCACAATTTAAAATTTCGTTTAATCTTATTCTTAGTATAATTTCAGCTCAAGGACATAGTTTAGAAGATCAAATTGATAATGAATTAATTAATTTTATGGAAAAAAGTTTTGTTCAAAATGATATAACCAAAGAAATTAATATGTATGATAAATTAGATAAAGAATTAGATGAAAAACTTAGTATTTGTAATAATAAATTAAATGATTTGGCTATATGTAAAACTGATAAAGATACACTAAAAAAATATAAAGAATTAACTAATAATGTCACAATAGTTAATAATAAACAACGAAAACGATTACAAAAAGAAATTTATGATATAGAAGATATCAATAAAACAATTAAAAAAGATATTGAATATCTTAATGAATATGAATATATTCAAGATGAAAAAAATAAAAATGGTGGGTTTAAAATGAATGCAATTAATTATATACAAAATAATATTGATAATATTTTACATATCTTAAATACAAATAGTTTTTTAGAATATGGATATGGACTCGCCAGTAAAGGAACTATATCTATGCATATTCAAGAAATTCATCCATTAGTAATCGGCGATTTATATGAGAAATTTGAAGGGTTTTCAAATATAAATGCTATAGAATTATGTGGATTACTAAGTTGTTTTACAAATATATCTATGCCATCGGACATGCGCGTTTCAGTCCCTGGAAACACACATATTAATACTAACGTAAAGCATATTGCGAAAATAATTACTTGTTTAATGGATAAATATTATGATTTAGAATGCGAATACCAATTAGATACCGGGGCTGAATATAATTACCATTTTGAACTAATTGACTATATAATTAATTGGTGTAAAGCAGACGATGAAGTAAATTGTAATGAAATTATTAATAATCTAAAAATAGAAAAAGAATTATTTCTTGGAGAATTTATTAAATCTATTTTAAAAATTAATAATATAGCCAAAGAATTAGAAAAAATTTGCGAAGTAAATGAAAATATTTGTCTTTTACAAAAAGTTAAAGAAATACCCGAATTAACTTTAAAATATGTAGTTACAAATCAATCATTATATATTTAATTATTTTAGTCATATTATATATATGAGAAAAACTAGAAAAGGAGGAAAAAAATTACAAAAAAATCATTTGACTCGCATCTCTAAAACGCGTCGTATGTGTCAGACTAGAAAGCATAATAAACGAAAAACTAAACACTTAAAAAAATCTATAAAACATAAATTATATGGAGGCGGGAAAAAGTGCGACGAGCAAGGTCAGGCTCTATGCCCACAGAACACAACGTGCTTCCAGTGGTTCGAAGGCCGGAACCCAGATTATCCTAATGGCAGACTGGTGTACAGATGCCTGTCTAACCGCTCCACGACCCCGCCTCCGAAACGAGGTTAGGCTTTATAATCTGCTTGACTTAAATGATGATGATTGATTCATCTTAATTTATTTTAGTCATATTATATATTTAATTATTTTAGTCATATTATATATTTAATTATTTTAGTCATATTATATATATGAGAAAAAGTAGAAAAGGAGGAAAAAAATTACAAAAAAATCATTTGACTCGCATCTCTAAAACGCGTCGTATGCGTAAGACTAGAAAGCATAATAAACGAAAAACTAAACACTTAAAAAAATCTATAAACTATAAAAAACAACAGTCTAAAAAAAATAAATTATATAAAGGAGGAGAATGTCTACCTCGCAGCTGCCCGGCGAAATGTAGTAGAGCGGCCCAGTCATGCACTCAAACGATGGTGCCTCACCCGACTAATCCGCTCATAAGTCACATTAAATGTGGACTGCCTTGTATTGCTCAATATGATTCCGAAGGTGGTTCATAATTTTAGTATATTTTTATATTTTTATTTAAAATAATATTTATAAAAATATAAAAATAAAAATATAAAAATATATAAATATTTAATATTTATATAATTAATTAATTAATGCAAGATCAGTTTATTGATATTAATTTAGTTGAAAGAGAGAGAGATATAAATAAATTAGCCAAGGGAGTTAGAGAAGTAGGTGATTTATTCACCGATATTTCGTTAT
>Ga0302136_1000643_pt1 | contig 16803 bp, 17 predicted proteins | sample CBN3_20m_MG_FD_203116 | JGI IMG/M metagenome (GOLD analysis project Ga0302136, IMG submission 203116) | Marine microbial communities from Western Arctic Ocean, Canada - CBN3_20m | ecosystem: Environmental > Aquatic > Marine > Oceanic | place: Canada: Western Arctic Ocean | collected 2017-09-15
GTCGACCCCGAGGCCTGGCTGGCCGACACCATCAGACGCATCGCAGACCATCCGGCCCGTCGGGTCGCTGAACTGCTGCCGTGGAACTACCGGCCCGTTTGAGGTGACGCCGTCACCGGACGCTTACCTTGGATTCGCCACCGGGCTAACCACAGCAGCACCTCGGAATGCATTGGCTCCTTAATTCTGTGTTTCCTGCGTTGCCGTTTTGATCGTTCATTCTGGGCGACGAAGGAGGCCTTAGCGGGCCAGAACCCTTGGAATGGGTACGTCAACGGACGCGGAAGATTGTCGAGTGGAGCCCTGCTGCGATGGACTCGCTGGACGTCCGAGCCGTCTTTCCTCTGATGTTTCGACTTAAAGCTAGGCTGGCCCCTCAGGCGGTCAATGACTCCAATCATCCCACCTGTACAGTAGCCATGAAAGTGGATGACGTAGACACCTTTGGTCGGATCGTGCTCGCCATGGATGCCGACGATCAACCAACCGCCAACCTGACCCGCCCCTGCTCTATTAAAAGCAGCCCTGAGCCGCTCGAGCATCTTGACCGGATCGACCAAGGCCAAGCTATCGCAATCTACCTTTCCCCATTTCGGAATAAGCGTGAATGTTGCTCCGGTCCTACCGTCCAGGTCATGCTGAAGCCAAACATGCCCGCCTAAACGGATACGGCGTTTACGCATATAGCAGCTTGAGGCACAGCAGGAAGCCGACTTGATGCCAGTAATGGCCTTGTCCACCTCATCGCGCTTGCCCTTCTCAACTAGACTCGCACAGTAGCTTTTTAGCTTCCGAATCCGCTGGTTATCTTCCGCCCTTGCCGCCGCTTTCGTCTCGAACCCCGCCCCCACCTTGAGGTTGGGACGAAAACGCCGAGGAGGTTTGGGCAGCTGTCCGACGTTACGCCTGCCCATCACCGCTTCTCCGGCGCCGTGGCCTCATCCACTAGAGCCTGAACGCTCTCGAGAGTGATGAGAGTACGACGACCAATCTTCGCAACCCGCAGATGACCCAAATTAATGTGTTTGTAGATAGTGGAACGTTGCACAGACAAAATGCTGCAAACTTCAGGAATAGTAGCCAACAACTGCTTCATTTTTACTTCCTCATTTTGACACGACCACTCAGTTCAGGAAGCGGAAGCTTCCGGATCATTACATGCCGTCGAAAGGGGCTGACGCCCGGTAAGTGGGACACCGTTAAATGAACGACCGGCCTTGCCGCGTGAGCTTCAAGGTCGGGCGATCTGTGCGCCACAGCTCTTCATTGCCTTTCGCTGTTCGCAGCTGCCATTCTAGAATCTGGTGGACAGAGATGTCGTGCTCGCAGCATGACGTAGGCTGAAACGCATGCGAGGATGGCTAAGCGATGGGCAAGACTTCTGCGGGGTATCGGCGAATGTATGTGGTAGGGACGGTGACGCCGATGAAAAAAGCTACCGCAGCAGCGGCAACACTCGCCATTTGGGACGAGCACAACCGCCGCCTTAAGTTCGATGGCGTTAACGAAGGTTTTGCGCCCACAAAAAATGAGAACGCGAAGAATTTCTTACGAAGAGAAATTTATATTCTTGGACGAGAATTGATACGGGTACCGCCTCAACGCTGGACTGTAGCAGATCTTGCAAGAAGCATCCGCCCAGTGCCTCTTGGCCGAGACGAACCACTTGCCCATGTGTTTCACGCATTATTAATGTCAGTCTATGAAGACGACTCGCAGATTTCGCGTCAAGAGCGTTGGCTAATGGCACGAGAGCTCGAATATGCCCATCGACACAATGTACCGTCAGCTTTATTGGCGGGCTTCCTTCTACAAAGCGGTCTCCGTACCGACATACCAGCCAAGATTAAATCCGGCTACATTGAGCCCGCCTTTCGCTAGTCAGATCCCGACATTATCTTTGTCCAACTTGTGGCAAAACTGGTATAATGTACTGAGTTAGACGCGCATACTATCAGTACCCAGCTGCGGCTAGCAGCTTAGAAGGCGAAATCTGCAGTACGACAGCCACACGCTCAATATTGAGCAGGGTGACATTGCGCTCGCCCCGCTCAATCTTGCCCATATGCGAGCGATCGATACCGCAGGCATGGGCCAACCCCTCTTGCGAGAGGCCGAGTTCTCGACGCCGGACGCGAATGGCGCAGCCCAAGCCGACCAAGATGCCCTGCTCAGAGGATGTTCCTGAAACTCGCTGCCGCACACCTTAAAAAAGCGTCCATAGGCTGGACTGGCCACGGCATTTACGACCCATTATATTGCCTGCTAGGGGGCCCGGCAGCACCCAAGCAACCTTAGCAGGGACTTAACTTTATGAAGATCGATTACGGATGCCTGGCATGCTCGCTGGCGCTCCTCTCTGCATGCTCCCCCGACCCCCTTGAACCGGATGCGCGTCGGTCTTTGCAAAACCTAGTCTCAAACAACGCTAAATTTCGCGATCTTACTAAATCTACGAATCCCCAAAATCCCAAAGATGTGGTTATATGTGGGAAAGTCAAGGATAGAGAAGACAAAGATTACGTGCGATTCATTGGACATCTCCCACCAGCCATGCCCACGTTCTTCGAACGGGGCGGAACCCAGAGCTTGCTGCTCAATTTAGCATGGGGTGTATGCGAAGGGAGATGGAATGATCCCATTTCTTCAGACCCGTCGCAGGGCGATCCTAAACCCGATTGGGAGGAAAATGGCACATCCACGAACGTCCCCGACGAAAGCAAAACTGATCAAGAGGGCTTAGAATCGGCGCCGCAGCAGGCCGAGACGTCCCCAGATGCTACGGCTCGCACCGTCGAGCCATCGAACCATCGGCCCACTCAGGCCGACCTAGATGCTGCGGAACTCGATCGTTTGGCAAACAGGCAGTAGCGCAGCTTCAGGCAACGACGTCCCCGCCACAATCATGCACGAACCCCGTATGCTGTCATGATAGCCTACTGTTGCGTACTCAGCGCCGGCCGCACCAGCCGCAGCCTAAAGTGATGGGCATCGGCCTGCCCGCTATTGAGCGCGCCGTTGGGATTAGCGGTAGTTCGTTCACAGCCGCCGGTTGGCTACTATGTGCCCCAGCTTCGCTCGCTTGAAGCGAGCAGCGCCGCACCCGTGAGCTACCGCCGATTCACGCGGGGACCTTGCTCCCCAACCTGCGGTCTTCAAACGGTCTTTGCTTGCCGTGGATCATGCGCCGGTCTAGCCCGCGAGACAAGGAAGATTGGATAGCACGTCGCTAGAGAGCTGAAACACCCAGCCGGGGAATTGAATGTTCGTCTCCACCGTATTCGCTCGAAATCCACGACGAGTTTATGGGTGCGCCCTACGATCTTCGGCGACCAACCCGAATTCGGGTCGACCGTTTCGGCATGATCACGCCAATAGACCGCCTTCGCATCGATCGAGGCACCATTGTCGGGTTTCATAGGACATTTACCAAAAATGACCCCGATGGGTGATGATTCGATAAAAATCTTTTAGATGGCGATGACCTAGAGTTGCTTAGGCAATTAGCCCCCCCCAACGATCATTCAAACTCCAAAGAATGCATTCGCCAACCATATGGCGAGGGCGAAACTTCATGGCAGCGACTATTTTTTTAATGCTCTGCACCTCAATTACAACGCTGCGACTTCCGATTTCGTAGCGAGACGAGATATTCAGATTATCGTGATCGTTGGCCTTGGTCTACGGGGCACGTACAGCCGGATGTTGAATAATGATCTCAACGCCATTCTTTACACGGCTGTTCAGATACAGGACTTCTGCCGCAAAGACTCCGACTGAGGATTTCTTGACTGAAGTTCTCTCCGAGCTGATTTCCCGCGCACCACATTCGATCCAGACCGAACTCATCTGCGAAGCGTTCCTGCCGCAATTCCTTCGTTCTAATTTTCGCGAGATCACGCGGGGTCAAACTATCAACGCGCGCTCACAAATGTCGATTGAACAAGGTCGCTCCATCGACCTTGTTATCTTTTCAGGCGGCAAGCCGGTAATCGCGGTGGAAAGCAAGGTCGGCGCGGCCTTCCAGTATCATCGGCGCAGGCTCGTCCCGTCGACCGAACTCAACGAGACCGACGCGCAATATGATCACCAGCTCGCGACCTACGGTCAGTGGCTTGCAGGAAGTGCGACCAAGCCGGACAGCTGGCCCGGCGTAATCACGTTGCTGACACATCGCTCCCTCGCTCCGCCAAACTTTGCTCCCGGAGGTGAACCTACATTTGGCTCCGTGCCGCACCAGAGCAGCTGGCGCTCGCTTGCCGGACGGATTGGCTCGCTCATTCGCCGATATGATGAAAGTGACGCCGGATGGCGTTTTGTTGCGATCGAACTCTGCAAATTTCTTGAGGATAAAAACATGGCAGCCACCGATCTGAGTTCGACCGACATTTCGGCACTGAACCTCTCTATGGAGCGATTGCGCGATACAGCTTCGATGTTCGCAGAAGTGTCGTCGGAGCTTGTGCATCGCCTCCCGACCGAGCTGAACGGCCGCCGTAAAGGCAGTGACAACGATGCCGTATCGAGCCGTGTATGGGGCTGGACGTTCTTCCAAGGCACGACGGAGGTCTATCTCGGATACGGGCTGTATTTCCCGCCGCTGTTCGATCATTTCAGGGAATTGGACGGAAAAGTTGGACCTCATGAGCAGGCGTTCATCGCGGTTGGCTCTGACGCGCGGGCCATTACCGCATCGCTCGACCGGGTTCCCTCAAACTGGTTCGGCGTAGCCGAGAACTGGCTGTTCGTGCGCCCGGTACCGCTCAGTCAGCGGCTTGAGGGCGAACGGTTTCCAGAATTTCTCGTCCGGTCCGTTCATCAGTATATCGACGACATCCGGACGCTCGTCACGCTGTTTCGCGAACCTGGACCGGCCTCGGCCTGAACCGAGTCATCGCGCCGCCTCGCCGTGTAAGGCCTGCGCCCCCAGACGGCGGCTGACGCCTTTTCGGCAAGAAGGTCTACTTGACGCATCCAAGACATGGCCAGCTATTTTGACCTCGAAGGGTCTGCCAACCTCTTGTGAGACGGAATATTTGGGACGCCGATCTGCTTGGAAAGCGCGACTGCAGATGCCAAGATCGGCGGTGGAGGGGTAATGACTGAGAACCTGCCAATTGCTGATTCGGGCGTTGCCAGCATCCGGCCTCGCGCACGCCTCATCTCTCTGATCGGTGAGGAGCTGATCAGCGATGAGCCTGTAGCGCTGGTGGAGCTAGTGAAGAATGCTTTCGATGCCGATGCGTCCCGCGTCGAGGTCCGCTTCAGCGGAGCCGATGTAGCGGCCCCGACCTCGATTTTGATCGAGGATGACGGCATTGGCATGACGCTGGGCACCGTTCTTAACGCTTGGCTGGAACCCGGTACGGTCCTCAAGAAGCGCATGGATCGTTCGCCGGGCGGGCGCCCGTACCAAGGTGCGAAGGGCATTGGCAGGTTTGCATCCGCTCGTCTCGGCAGCACACTGCTGATGGAGACGAAGGCCGTCGATCAGGACCGGCAGGTGAGCGTGCTGCTCGAGTGGGGTCGCTTTGACGATGATAGCTATCTTGAGGACATTAAGGTCGAATATGAGGTCGTCGCGAAGCCTGATAGCTCGCAGGGGACGTCTCTGCAAATCGAGGGTCTCAAGCCCGGAGCATGGGACAGCAACGGATACCAGCGTCTTCATGCCCGGCTGAGCCGACTGATCTCACCCTTTGACGATGTCGATGATTTCGATATCCTGCTGGAAATTCCTGCTGCGCCGGAATTGTCGGGCCGCGTTCAGCCGCCTCAGGTTGTACTCAAGCCGCGCTATCTCCTGCGCGGCGCGCTTGACAGCAACGGTACCTTTGCGGGAACGATCGTCATTGACGGTGCCGAGACGCCGGTCACGCGCGATTTGGCGAGGGGAGACCGGCCCGGCTGCGGCCCATTCGAGGTCGAGGTGCGGGCATGGGACCGCGACCGCGAAGGCCTCGATCCGATCGCGGTCCGCGAGAACATGACGGTCGCGCAGATCCGCCAGACGCTGAACCTCTACAGCGGCGTCAGCATCTACCGTGACGGATTCCGCGTCCACCCCTACGGCGAGAGCGGTAACGACTGGCTGAACCTTGATCTGCGCAGCCGGCAGAATCCTGTGCGCAATCTTGCCAACAACCAGCTGATCGCCGCGATCCGCATCTCGCGGGACCTCAATCCGGAGCTTCAAGACCGAAGTACGCGCGAGGGAATGATTCGCAACCCCGCGCACGCGGAACTGGAGGAATGGTTCAAACGCGTGCTGGTACTCCTCGAGGAGCAGCGCTACCGTGCCCGGCCGCGCCGCGACGAGCCAAAATCACAGGACCAGCTGTTCGAGACGTTCGATCTACAGTCGTCGGTTGCCGAGGTCGTCAAGCAGCTGGGTGCAAATCACCCGGTCACGCGAATAGTCCAAGACGCCGCACGCAAGGTCGACGAGGGTGTCGAGCGGGTGCAGGATGTGCTGTCACGCCTGCTGATGTCGGCCGGCCTGGGACACATGATAGACATCGTCATCCATGAGATTGGTGCCCCCGTCGGCAAGATTTCCCGCGAACTCACCATCACGGAAAAGATCCTCGAGAAGAAGAACGGGACCTTCTTTCGTGATTGGGTGGGCGAGAATTTCGATGCGATGCGGACATGGCTCGACCAGATCCAAGCCTTGCGTCAGCGGCTCGATCCCCAGTCCGGCTCACGCAGGCAACGCGCGACGAAGTTCAATGTGGTTGCCGAGGTCCGCTCGACCGTCGGTCTCCATGACGCAATCCTCGCAAAGCACGGCATCTCGGTCGAGTTCCAGCTCCCTGATGAACCGTTGCAGGTACGGATGCCGCAAGCCGTGCTGTCGCAGGTCGTGGCCAATCTCGTCGACAACGCCACCTACTGGACGGCGGCAAACGGCGGCGATGGCAAGGATGCCGGAAGGATCATCGTCCACGTCGAGCCGATCCCGGACGGGTTTGTGGTCCGTGTTTCCGACAACGGGAAGGGGGTATCGGAAGCCGACCGCGAACTGATTTTCGAGCCGTACTTCTCGCAGAAAACCAACGGGATCGGGCTTGGTTTGTACATCGCGCGGCTTGTCACGGAGCCTTATGGTCGTATCATCTATCGCGACGACGGGCCGTTGCCGGGGGCATGTTTCGAGGCTCGGTTCGAAAAAGGGGTGGGACGTTGAGCGGTCTTGATATTCTCGTCGTTGACGATGATCCGGAGGTAATGCGCCAGCTGAAGGCCCTTCTGCCGGAGACTGCCGGCGACATTCCGCTGTCCTACCAGTACGAGACAGATTTCGACCATGCGGTCACTCTGCTGGCGAGGTATCGGTACGATATCTTAATTTCCGATATCTATGTTGCCCGGGAAACGAAGCACAAGAAACCCGGAGATGCTGACGTCAAGGCCCGCGCGTTGCTGGCGCAGATCAGGGGACTGCGCGCATGTCCGGTCATCCTGTTCACGGATGGTCAGCTTCCCGAGGAATTTGGCGGCCATCCCTTCGTAGCGACGCTGGACAAGGGTTCAGCGCGTTTCACCGACGCGCTCGAGGAAACGCTGGTCGCCCTGATCGCGACCGGCATCCCGGGAATCAGCCGCAGATTGCACGAGGAACTGGATCGGTACGCCGGATCCTATCTGTGGGGTTTCCTTGAGAAGAACTGGGCGCAGCTGCGGGCCGATCCGAACGGGTTCGATGAGGCCGCGCTGGAGCGGGTGGTACGCCGTCGCGCGGCGTTCCAGCTTGCGCGACTGACCGACCAAGACGGAGAGTTGCAGGAAAGGCAAAATGCCGACCCCTGCGACTATTACATTATGCCGCCGATCGGTTCGCACATGCGGCTGGGCGAGATTTTGCGCAATAACGAGACCGACGCGTTCTGCGTAGTCCTCACACCGCATTGCCATCTTGTAGTGCAGCCAAACAAGGACAGGCCCAAAGCAGACTTCCTGCTTACGCTGAAAACGGTGAAGGCCACGACACTGCTCGCGGACAAGCAATGGGGTGGAAATCCCGGCTCCAAATTGCGGTCGCGCAGTGCGATCCCGGCGCGCGATGTCGGCCTTCCCGAAGAGCGGTACTGCTTCCTCCCCGGTTTTCTAGACGTGCCGGATCTATACTGCGATCTAATGCAGACGGAGGCGATCGCCTATGACGATATCGGCAACAGATGGACCCGCGTCGCCGCGCTCGACACCCCGTTTGCTGAAGCACTGCAGTCATCGTTCGCCAAGCTCTTCGGCTCTGTCGGACTGCCCCTGCTGAACACAGACCGGATCATGCACCTCTTGCCTGGCGCGGCTGCTATTGAGGGCAGGAGCGCCGGGGCTGGTCCGGCACCGGCGGGCGCGTCTAACGGCGCATGATATGATCCGGTCATATGCCCCGGACTGGACCAGCGTTACGCGCGCGTGATGCGCGGCGTCGACCACTTGGCGGTAGTGCACTGGACCGAAACGCTCGGCCCGATCAAAGGGGGCAGGGTCCACTCGTGCCTTGGTGAGCGAGTGTCGTAGATGGCGCGCCACAGTTCAATGGCATGTTGTACACCTTCTGATTTGCTGCGGGGCGCTTTGATCAGAAGCAGAACGGAGATAGAACAAAACGCAGCAATCTCGTCGCAAATAGCTTGACGCTGGGACGTTGAGCGGACACTAAGTCCGACTAGATTCCCCATCCGAAAGCGAAGCCTGCATGACCGAACATCTCTCCAAGACGGGCTTTGAGGTTTTGGCGAAAGCGCGTGAGCTCTATACCCAGAAAGAGCTCGGCGATCTGATTCGCAGGTCCAGCAAGCAGATCAGCCGTTGGGAGAAATCGCAGGCCGTGCCGCCGGAGCTTGTTCCGGCTCTGGAACGCGCGATCGCCAACCGCGCGGTTGTCCGCGACGATCAGGATGCGGACTTCACGTTCATCGACCTGTTCGCGGGTATCGGCGGGATCCGGCTCGGCTTCGAGGCGGCGGGCGGCCGTTGCGTCTTTACAAGCGAGTGGGACAAATACGCGCAGAAGACCTACATCGAAAACTTCGGCGAGGAGCACGAGATCGCCGGAGACATCACGAAGGTTGACGCCGACGACATCCCCGACCACGATGTCTTGCTTGCCGGCTTTCCGTGTCAGCCCTTCAGCTTGGCCGGTGTCTCGAAGAAGAACGCACTCGGTCGGCCGCACGGCTTCGAATGCACTACCCAAGGCACGCTGTTCTTCGACGTCCAGCGCATCATCGCGACGCGTATGCCTAAGGCCTTCCTGCTCGAGAATGTGAAGAACCTCGTCAGCCATGACAGAGGCAACACCTTCAAGGTAATCATGGATGTGCTGGAGCGGCAGCTCGGCTATGTGGTCCGGCCGATGGTGGTGGACGGCCGCCGCTTCGTTCCGCAGCACCGGCAGCGCATCCTGCTGGTCGGCTTCCAGAAGGACGTGGGCTTCGACTGGGAGAAGGTGCTGGCGAAGATGCCGGCCGTGGCGGACGGCCCTAAGCTCGCCTCGATCCTTCATCGCGAGGACGGGACCGAGGAGGAGGGTGAAGACGACGACCGCCGGTTCATCCTCGCCGACGGCAAGGTGCAGAAGAAGTACGTGCTGACAGATCGCCTGTGGCAGTATCTGCAAGGCTATGCAGAGAAGCACCGGCAGGCGGGCAACGGTTTCGGCTGCAGCGTCGTCGGCCCGAAGGACACTAGCCGGACGCTGTCCGCCCGGTACTATAAGGACGGGTCGGAGATCCTGATCTCGCGCGGCGGCATGAGGAACCCGCGACGTCTGACACCACGCGAGTGCGCTAGACTGATGGGCTACCCGGACACGTTCCGCATCCCCGTATCGGACACTCGGGCTTACAAGCAGTTCGGCAACTCGGTAGTTGTGCCGCTCATCAGCGAAGTTGCGAAGGCGATGAAGCCAGGCATCATGCATCTGGTGAAGGGCGAGCCGCTACAGCTCGAGCTTCCACAGGACTGACCGGCAGTGGCTGACGTTGTCGACGCGGCGACGCGCAGCCGCATGATGGCCGGCATTCGCGGGCGAGACACGAAGATCGAGATCGCGGTACGAAAGGCGCTGCACGCCCGCGGGCTGCGCTACCGCACCGATGTGCGCGGCCTGCCCGGGCGGCCGGACATCGTCCTGCCGCGCTGGAAGGCGGCAATCCTTGTGCACGGCTGCTTCTGGCACGCGCACGATTGCGGCTTGTGCCGGATACCCGCCACGCGACCAGATTTCTGGCGCGAGAAGCTAGAGGGCAACGCGGCTCGCGATCGCAGGAACGAGGGGGCACTGTGCGCCGCCGGTTGGCGAGTCGCGATCGTCTGGGAATGTGCCTTGCGCGGCAAGGGTGAGCGCGCTCTTATCGACGTCGCTGACCGACTCACCGAGTGGGTCCGGGGAGACGAAGCAATGATCGAGTTGCGCGGATGAAGAGCGGGCACCTTTCGGAATACTTTAAGCAGGTCGCATGGAAGCCGCTGTCGGCGGTCGACGCCGAAGCGCATCGATCAAATCAACACGAGTTTGGCGGCGTCGGCAAGCTCCGGGCAATCCTCGGCGACGATGACCGGCTCGAGATCCCGACGACCTTCATCTACCTCAACGATGACGATCCCGAGCCGATGCAGGAGCACCGCTGGCTGAGCTGGTATGACACTCGGCGCAACCAGCCGCATCGCAGCGCTGAATACCGCCTATACTTTCCCGACAACATCGTCACCGACAACGCGGCCGAGGGCGACCTGCTGATCATCGGCGTGCGTCCCGACGAGACGCTGATGGCGATCATCGCCGAAGGGGGGTCGACGATTGAACGGCAGCTCATCTGGCTATTCGGCGGCGGCGACCTGACGCATCCCGGATATTCGGTGCAGGGTGAGATTGAGGCCGACCAGACGCAACTTGAGTTCGCATCGCGCTACATCCTCGAGCAGCTCGGCGTGGTTATCGAGGAGGAGGCGCCGAACTACTTGGACGACATGCTGGCACGGTTTGGCGGCAAATTCCCGCCGACGCGCATCTTCTCGGCCTACGCACGCGACACGGTTGATCACTGCGATCTGGTCGCCGGTCCCGACGCCGCGATCATGGCCATGATGGAGCGGGAGGAGATCCTGTTCAGGACGCTAGAGCGGCATCTTATCGGCGACCGCCTGCAAGCCGGGTTCGGCGAAATCGACGACTTCCTCCAGTTCAGCCTGTCGGTCCAGAACCGCCGCAAGTCGCGCGCCGGTAGCGCGCTGGAGAACCACCTCGAGCACATGTTCGCCACCCTAGGCATCGTCGGAGATCGGACGCCGGTGACGGAGGGCAAGGCGAAGCCGGACTTCCTCTTCCCGGGCACCAAGGCATATCAAGACGAAAACTTCCCACCCGAGCTGCTGACGATGCTGGGCGTGAAGTCGACGTGCAAGGACCGGTGGCGGCAGGTTCTCGCCGAAGCTGACAAGATCCCGGACAAACACCTGCTGACGCTCGAGCCCTCCATCAGCGCGAACCAGACAGACGAGATGCAGCAGCGCCGGCTACAGCTTATTGTGCCGAGCGGCCTGCACCACACTTACACGGCCGCGCAGCAGAGGTGGCTTATGAGCGTCGGAAATCTCATTGAATTGCTGCGCAAGCGGCAGAGGGACGCCGGACTGTGACGGAAAATGCGGTCAAGGTGGAGCTCGCCAGCGTCCTGGCCGCGGTGCGCACTTCACACGACATCGTGCCGTTCATGGCGAGGCTGAAGCCGATCGGTGACATAGCTTGGGAAGCCGTTGCCTGACGAGATGCCGGCCATACACGTCAGCTCGACGGATTACCGACCGGTGACCGCTGGCGGCTGGCCCACATGGTTCGACATCGCAACCAACGTGCTCGCGCTGGCATGATTGACGTGGCGGCTATCCCGGCTGGGTGCTGTACGGCTTGGCTTTGATGTTGATCTAGCAAAAGGGGACGACTCCCTCCGCCACTGCGTCGAGCGCGAAACCGACCTCCGCGCCGCCAGCGATGCGACCGGCTTGGAGGTGTTGCCGCGTGTCGACTACTGTGCGGCCGAACTAGTATTCTTGCTGGACGCGGCCTGAATGTCGAAGAAGAATATACCTTCCCGACGATCCATGCTGATATGTGATTGCCTCCACGGCGATCCACGCCGGCAAGGAGGAAAAAAAATGACCACGAAGAAGACGCCCCAGCAGATCTGGGATCAGCACAAGGCGGGCCTGCCGCTCGACACCGGCCACACCGTCATCGAGCACACGCACATGGACCCCGATAACAGCGATTTCGTCAATGACGGCGACGAGCTGTGGGAGCGGAAGGGCGGTGAGACCGACTGGAACGTTGTCCCCCAAATGGAGGGGTAACGAGGTTAGCGGCTCCGCTTTTACAACGGAGTGGAGCCGTTCATGGGGTGCAGTCAGCAACCTGCCGCATCGTGCCGCATCGTGCCGCATCATGTGCAAACGCATGCGCAGCTGCATACCCCTCCGGATAGGTGTCTGTACGGATTGTGTCACACCTGCGGTGGGACCGGCTAAACGGCGTAGCGAATTTTGCGGGCTCACAGCGTCGAAAGTCCCGCTTTGCCAACGCTACCTTGATTTTTATCAGCAACCACGGACTTTATGCGTCAAAGGAGACAGCCGGGGGCCTTTTTGGGGGCCTTTGTCGGTACGCAGACCTAATTATCCTTAATTCTTAAAACTTTATAACAAGATCGCGAGTCCTCTTCTGGCACCACTTTCTGGCGCTAAGTGCGTCCAGCAACGTCCAGCAAGCGTCTGGTTTGACAGCATAAATCGACGGATGATCGCCGGCTAATTTTCCGGTGACGTCCGGCTAGGACCACCAACAGCCCCCCCGCGATTGGGGTGCCTTTGATGGCCTCGGATCGACCCGGCTTGCTGGGATGATTCCAATGCTGACTCACATCAAGATCACGTCCGCGAAGCCCTCAGAAAAGCTCTACAAGCTTCACGATACCCTCGGCCTGTATCTCGCGGTCAAGCCCAACGGCTCCAAATTGTGGCGCATGAACTACCGTTTCTTGGGCAAGCAGAAGACGCTTCACCTGGGGAAATGGCCTGCCGTCGGCCTCGCCGCCGCCCGGGCGAAGCGGGACGAGGCGCGCGAGCAGATTGCCGCCGGAATGGACCCTGCCATCGAGAAGAAGCGGGCACGGATCGCCGCCAGGCATGCCGCGGCCACCACGTTCGAGTTGGTTGCGAAGGAATGGCTGGTGAAGTGCGAGCGCGATGGATTGGCGCCGGTTACCATCGACAAGATCCGGTGGCTGCTCGACAAGGCCTATCCGGTGATCGGCGACCTCCCGATCGCCCAGATCACGCCACACGAGGCGCTGACCGTCCTGCGCAAGATCGAGGCGACGGGTGCGTATGAGAGCGCCCGGCGCATGCGCAGCGTGCTCAGCAGGGTATTCCGCTATGGCGTCGCGACCGTGCGATGCGAAAAGGACGTCGCAGCCGATCTGCGAGGCGCGATCGCGACGCCGAAGCCCAGGCACTTCGCCGCAATAACAAAGCCTTCCGAAGTCGGTGCTCTGCTGCGCGCCATAGACGGTCCTGACCGCTTGCCGGTCAGGCGCATGGCGATGCGTCTCTCGCCGCATGTGCTCCTGCGCCCGGGCGAACTCAGGCAAGCCCTGTGGTGCGATATCGATCTGGACGACAGGGTCTGGTCGATCCCGGCGGAACGGATGAAGATGCGTCGGCCGCACCGTGTGCCGCTATCCCGCCAGGTGATCAGCATGCTCGAGGAGTTGCATGCGCTTACGGGGCACTGGCCGCACATGTTTACGTGCAGTATCCGACCGCGCAACATGATGTCGGAGAACGTCGTGAACCAGGGATTGCGTCGGCTCGGCTATGCGGAGATGCAGGTCGTAGCACTCCCCGATCTCTACGCGGGAAAGATCGCCGCCGCGCTCGACCGCCAGCACCCGCGCGACCTTTTCGACATCCTCTACCTCTACGAGAACGAGGGCATCACCGACGATCTCTTCAAGGCGTTCCTCGTCTATCTCGTCAGCCACAACCGCCCGGCGCACGAACTGCTCGACCCCCACCTGCTCGACCTCGAAAGCATCTATTTCGGCGAGTTCAGCGGCATGACCGTGGAACCGGTGCCGCTCGCAGCGCTGCTCGACGTGCGAAAGAGACTGGTCGCCGACATCCAAGAGCGCGCCCGCGAAGGTGCCCCTGCTGCCTTCCTGCGATCCTTCTTCGCGGGCGAGCCCGACTGGTCGCAGCTTGGCTTGCCGATCGACCCGTCCCGGCTTCCAGCGGTGCAGTGGAAGCTGCAGAACCTTGGACGCCTCCGGGCGGAGCAGGGGGAGAAGTTCGAGGACCAGCTTGCCAGGCTCGATGAGGTGCTCGTCGGTCCAGAGGGCGAGCAGTAGGATGCCCAAGCCGGCTCGGCATCGCTAGGGCGGATGTCAGCCGGGCGGGGGCGCTGCCATCAGCTCCGCCGCCCAGTCGAGCCCGGCGTCGCGCAGGAAGGCCTCGGCGAGACGGTCGCAGCCATGCTCGGCAACGATAGCGTCGATCCGCGCCTGTGCGGCTGGATCGGATGCGCCGCACAGCGCCAGCGCGGCAGGGCCGAGCCCGAGCTCGAACAACCGGTTGCCGCGTGCGGACTGCAGGTAATAGTGGCGCTTACGCCAGGCTTGCTGCTGCCCATTGCGTCGCCGCCCAGATGCCCGCGAGTATGATCGCGAGCACGACGAGGATCTGTCCGATCAGCAGCTTCGTCGGGGTCATGCGAGCCTCCGCCAGCAGGCGACTCATTCGCTCGCGGGCTGACCCAAGCATCCAAGAATCGGCGAGCAGGCATCAGGCACCCGCCGGTGTCCTCAGCTACGTTCCTGGTGCAGCTGACGCATCAGGGCCCTTCCAACGCTAGGCGCCCGACCGGCGGCTTGCGACCCCGAGCCCTCGAAGCATCCCTGCCTTAGCCAGTCCCGAAGGCTCGGCTTCGCAAGTTCCAGATTGTGTGGCTGCCCATCCGCCGGCGACAAGCTGGGCATGGATGACTTCATGCTCCTGGCCGGAGCTGGGCTGTTGGCAGGCGCGATGAACGCGCTGGCCGGCGGCGGCTCGTTCGTGACGCTGCCGGCCCTACTAGCCACTGGTGTTCCGTCAGTCGTGGCCAACGCATCGAGCAGTGTCGCGCTCTACCCGGGGGGTGCGGCAAGCGCCTGGGTATATCGCAAGGATCTGAGGCGAGTTGCCGGAGCATCGCCCACGATGATGGCGGTTACGTCCCTTATGGGCGGGCTTGCCGGAAGCGTGATTCTGCTGGCCACGCCATCTGAACTGTTCGATCTCGTCCTTCCCTGGCTGCTGCTTGCCGCGACACTCGCGCTTTGCTTCGGCAAAGCGCTATCGACGCGCTTCCATGGCGAGGCCGAGGCGGGGGCCCCCGCGATCCTCGCCGGGCAGGTATTGCTGGGGATCTATGGAGGCTATTTCGGCGGTGCCGTCGGCATCATGATGATGGCCTTCTGGAGCGTGGTCACGAAAGCGGACCTGAAGGACCTGCAGGCCCCCCGCACGTTGCTCGTCACGGCAGCCAACACTGCGGCCATCGTGATCTTCGCGCTCATGGGCGCAGTGAGATGGGACGCGATCCTGCTGCTTGCCCCCTCTGCAATCGTCGGCGGGTATCTCGGCGCGCAACTCGGCCGACGATTGCCCGCCCAGCAGGTAAGGTTTGCCACCCTGATCCTCGCCTCGGGGATCACGCTTGCCTTCTTCGCCAGGGCTTATGCCTGACAGTGCGTCACGGCACGGGCGGGACCTCAAGTTCGAACATGGCAACGCGGATCGTAAAGCTTCCATCTTTCGCGATGCTCAGGGCACTACGGACACTCACGGACGCCATGTCCTGAAGAGATAGGATCGCGTCGACATGGGATTTGGGCGTCCGCATCCTTTCAACCCAGGAACAAAACTCCCTCGGAAGATCGTGTATTGCCAGGCCTCGGATCTGGAACCCCGCCTTCTGCAGGGCATCGGACCATTCATCGACGCGGTAGTCACGCACATGGCTGGGATCCCGAAGAAGCTCGATCGCCTGCAGATGGGTGTCCGAAGCAGGATCGCCGGGTGCCACCACATCGACCATGACGGCTAGCCCGCCGGGTCGCAGGATGCGCCGCGCTTCCCGCAACCCTGCGCCAAGATCGCTCCAGTGATGGGCACTGAGGCGGCAGATCAGCATGTCGAACTCGCCGTCGGCGAACGGCAGCTGCTCTGCAGCAGCCTGCTTGACCGAAACGTTCGATAGACTTCGCCGTGACGCTTCTACAGAGGCCGGCATGAATGGGCAAGCCGTTGTCGATGGATCTGCGGTCGCGAGCGCTGGCCGCGGTTGACGAGGGGATGAGTTGCCGGGCTGCGGCGACGCGATTTGGTGTGGCGGCCGCGACGGTGATCCGCTGGCACGATCAGCGCCGCAGCACCGGTAGCTGTGCCGCTAAACCGCAGCGCGGGGACACGCGGTCGCGGCGGATCGAGGCGCATCGGGAGACGGTGCTGGCGCTGCACGAAGCGCGGCGCGACATCACGCTGGACGAACTGCGTCGTGAGCTGAGCCAGGCCGGCGTGACGGTGGCGATCTCGACGCTGCACCGCTTCTTCGCCCGACACGGCATCACGCGCAAAAAACGTATGGCCCGCCCCGTCTGCAAGGGGGATTTTGAAGTGTTCTGATCAGTCTGCGTCAACGTATGCGGTCTCATGGGTGACCCCATGGCCAAGATGGACATCCGCACGTCTGGAGCCACA
>Ga0302136_1000654_pt1 | contig 16658 bp, 12 predicted proteins | sample CBN3_20m_MG_FD_203116 | JGI IMG/M metagenome (GOLD analysis project Ga0302136, IMG submission 203116) | Marine microbial communities from Western Arctic Ocean, Canada - CBN3_20m | ecosystem: Environmental > Aquatic > Marine > Oceanic | place: Canada: Western Arctic Ocean | collected 2017-09-15
AGATTCATGGCTTTCCTCTCTGGGAAACCTTTGAAATCAACATGTAAGGGAAATGCTTGTAACAATGGTGAAGTCTGCTCAATTTGCTTGGCAGTCGTAAAGCCTGAAAAAAATAACCAAAATCCAAAAAATATACGTTTGGAAAACTGTAAACACGTCTTTCACCGAAAATGTTTACAAGATTGGGTGTATTCCGACGAGCGTAAAAATGGGACAACACCAAATAAAAATGGGACATATAAAAAATCAAATGAGAGCCAAAATTATATTAACGGTCGAAAGTGTCCGAATTGCCGAGCAAAACTAAGCAAAATCGATTTTGACAAACTCCTTTTCACGAAACAAGAGATTGACAATTATCTAACAACAGGATATAAGGGTGTCAAAGAAGCTTTGGCGTACATTATTAAGGACCCTTTGGTAAAAATGGATTCAAACAAAATGGAGTTCAAAGCATTTAAAATCGCGTTCAAAAAACACGAACATCAATACAACATAATTTATGATGCTATGGAAAAAATCTACCTACGGGCCCACTATGAGCGTTTGAGAGCAGGCAATGGTCATCCTGGTCGAAAATCTCAGGCATACCAGATATATAACTATTTGACAAGGGAAAGTGCGAAATCATTGGCATTCATAGAAAAAGTAGAAAAAGGGAAAAAGTAATTAATTGTGTCATCTGGACCGCAGCTCAAGGGTACCGCTCATTTATACTCTTCTATTAAACGATCCGCGTTTTATTTTGTAGACATATAGAAAATGCCATTATTTACAAAAAGTAAACTTATGGCGATCAAGGATACAATTGAAAAAACGATGTACTTGGGTAAAAAACAAAGGTTTTTATTTGATCCATTAATGATTTATAGTGACTTTAAATACTACAAGTGTGATAAAGGCAGAATAAGTAAGAACACAACAAATAAAAATGGGAAATTTTCCATTCCTGAAGTGGAAAATAGAGTAGAACAACACATTAATGAATTTGCTGACGTGTATTGTGTTGCAAAGGGTAAAAAACCACTTGCTGCGTTGGACTATTCAGTAAAAAATCAGATCAAAATGAAACGTAATTTAAATACAAACTTGATTAACAGTGTCATTCGATATGCAAACTATAATAATGTCAAGGCATTACACAACACAGGCAACGGACGACATTACCTTAAAACTGTGTTTTTCAAACAAAAAAACTACAAAAGTGCGCTAAAGTTGATGGATATTATATGGACAAAAGATGATTCTCATCCTTTGTATTTGAACGGTCAAAACAATCGTGAAAATAGTGATCGGTATAACGTCGCTATTGGACTGAGTTTGGGCTATAAACCAGAAAATATTTTATTCTTCTTAAATAAAGATAAACCGAAGAATAAACAGGCCGATAGTTCAATCATCAAGACTGTTTCCGATATACTAAAAAAGATGAATGTGACACTAGAAGATTTACAGAAACACACCCCTATTGTCGTTCTGGATAAAATCCCGTATTTGGGCTCAACAAGATATATACCACCTCCAGGCTCAATCTTTCCATCTAATATAAAGATAAGTCAACGGACCACGAATAAAATTGAAGGAATAAAGCGATCCCCAAAAACGACGAACAGCGTGAAGCGACCCCCGAGTATGTTTGGGAAGTTTTTTGGTAAAAAGGCGGACAGTATGAAGCGATCCCCAAAAACGACGAACAGCGTGAAGCGACCCCCGAGTATGTTTGGGAAGTTTTTTGGTAAAAAGGCGGACAGCATGAAGCGATCCACAAGCATCTTTGGAAAGTTTGTCGGTAAAAAGGCGGACAACGTAAAGCGAACACCAAACTCGCCGCTTGCCAAAACGACGAACAGCGTGAAGCGAACGCCAAACTCGACGCTACCTAACATCGCTGTGAAGTTTTAATTTATTGGTCTATATCATCAATGCCATCATTTACACAAGTATTCAAGGAAAGATTAAAGGTTCCGCCACCACGTCCGATGAAATGACACGCGAGTGCAAGCTGACGACATTGTGTATTTTTGCGACTAATTTTTTTTTCAAATTAAGATATAAATGCAGAAAACGTCACCACACAAAATTCACATGAGCACAAACCCAATCTTCACACGCTCCGTGAAGAGTAGTGAGAAAAAACGTCACTTGCATTGTGCTCATATGTGTAAAAATATCTATAATGTCAAAACCGATGTTTTGACGAATAAACGCGGAAACACACTTTATATAGCCGTAGAGGGAACAGATACGGTTGTCAATTGGATAGACAATATATCTATATCGTTCAAAACCGACGATATTCACAGGGGTTTCCGTAGATACGCAGATCATTGTATGTTTGAATATACCCCTTTCGGTAATATCGGCGATTTCGACAGAGTTACCGTTTGTGGCCACTCTCTTGGTTCGGCATGTGCTGCTCTTTTGGTGTACGATCTGTGTAAGATGTCAGAACTGAACAACACTCTTTTACCGTCGAATATTGAGTTAGTGCTTTTCGGGTGTCCGAAAATTGGGGGCGAAACGTTTAAAAAAGATTTCAACCGTCTCGCAGACAAACAAGGATTGAAGGTGTTCAATTATCAAAATCACCGCGACATTGTTTGCGCAATTCCCTTTGGATTTCTGGGATATGACACGACTTTTAGAGAAACCGATACACGATTAATGGAAACAACGAGTAAACCGTTTTGGGACTTGTCGAACCATTACATGTTCTCGTACGTAAATAACATCAAAGTCTTGAAAGAAATTGAAGATTATTTCGAGTAAAAAATGGAAGAAGGAATTGTTCGGTTCCACGCGAAGAGAGTTATAGCAGGCAATGGTCATCCTGGTCGAAAATCTCAGGCATACCAGATATATCTCTATTTGTTCAGGGAAAGTGCGGGATCATTGGCATTCATAGAAAAAGTAGAAAAGGGTACCGCTTACAAATGTACCGCTCGTGTATATCGCCCGTATTTAAGGTTTCCATAATTTTTTTGTGTGTAAGTTAAATATAAATGCCGACTAAGAAACAAGGCAAACCTGAACCGATAACATGCGGGATTTGTACATAATTAATATTAAAAGAGCGTGTACAACTTCGAAAGTGTAAGCATGTCTTTCATCCATTGTGCTTGAAACAATGGATAGATACGGAATGGATAAATTCGAAAGGTGACGCAGTTACATGCCCGTACTGTAGGGGAAAACTCACCGCTCACAACAAGTTTGCTGCGTCTCAGATGACTGCATCAGAAAAAAATGAACTCATGAAAGACCTTAAAAAACTTATTCATGCGTGGAGTGATTTTAAAAAGTTAGCTTCAAAAAACGAAAACAACAACGGCGTCCTAAAAAAACAATTTGAAAGTACGATCGGGACAAGTATCGACTTGATCTAGATATGATGGACGTGGTGGCGGATATGATTCCAGAATATGCAAGGAATATGCTGTATTAAAGATTGAGTACGTAGTTATGGTTAATGGATCAAGTACCGATAATGGAACGTCAGAAACAAAAGGGATGTTTGCGCTTTGAAGGTTTTCATCGTTTTCATTTACTCAAGCATATAATCAAATATTTCAAGTTTGAGACGGACTGTCACGAAAACGACAAACAATGGGTGTATTTATTCTCCAAAGTATTGGATGATTTTTTCGTTTTAAACCCAGACCGCCGAAATGTAATAACAGACACATTGATGTTTAGTCGCAACCGTAGTTTCGTCTTGCCGATTGGCGAAAGTCTTTCGAGTACACACGACATTCATGAAGTGTTCACGGTGTGGAAACTCCTCACACCTCAAGAACAGGATGCTTTTTATGATTTTGTGTCTAAGGCATAATGTTCATTTATTTTTGAAGATACCTAATTGGTATTAGTTAGTGGCTTTAGGGTGAAAGCCAACATCGACTGTCACCAACGATTTCCTCATATAAAATAGTTTCGTGCAACGAGTTGAACAAAGGAATACGCGAATCGCTTAATAGGGAAGCAAGGTCTGGCGGTGTGCTGCGGGTATTTCTCAATAAGGAAGCAAGGTCTGACGGTGTGCTGTGGGTATCGCTCGACGGTGTGCTGTGGGTATCGCTCGACGGTGTGCTGTGGGTATCGCTCGACGGTGTGCTGTGGGTATCGCTCGACGGTGTGCTGCGGGTATCGCTCGACGGTGTGCTGCGGGTATCGCTCGACGGTGTGCTGCGGGTATCGCTTGACGGTGTGCTGCGGGTATCGCTTGACGGTGTGCTGCGGGTATTTCTCGATAGGAATTGACCCACTGGCGTCAACAAAAAGATAATCATAATGATCACGATAATGAAGAACCCACTCATTTTTTTCATCTCGTTCTTCACCAACATATTGAGTTGTTATAAAATGAGATTATAAAATCATAGACAAAAGAGAAAAGAAATGTTGCGTTCGATATGGAAAAATAAAACCTAATAGTATTAGAAAAGAAACGCTTTTATAGCTTAGTGGTAAAGCGCTCGCTTTGTAAGCGAGAGATCGTGGGATCGACCCCCATTGAAAGTACATATTCTCCATAGCTCAATGGTAGAGCGCACGGCTGTTAACCGTGAGGTCGTAGGTTCGAGCCCTACTGGAGAAGATTAACCATTTCTCCATAGCTCAATGGTAGAGCGCACGGCTGTTAACCGTGAGGTCGTAGGTTCGAGCCCTACTGGAGAAGAAAAAAAATTGATTAGTTATTTCGTAAATGAATAATCAATTTTTTTTTTACATAAATATACAGGTTCCTCTAAAAGAAATATAATTGTTCACTAAACCCCCTTAAGAAGGTTTTTTCCTTCCTTCATTTCCCACTGAGATAACTTAATTTTTCCATCTTCCAGTAAAACACAGTTTTTTTTGTTTTTTTGATTAGTCAGTCTAAACTTGTTTTCACCAAAAAGTTTTGGGAACATTAGTTGTAAAAACGCACTACCCCCCCTTGGAGATATAGCTAGGTGACCCGATAAGATGAGTTGAAACAGTAAATCAAGCGCGGGACCGTAAATATTTGTTTTAATAAAAATTGCGGACATCGTATCCCCGCTCTGCATATAATAAGATGGCGAATTAATAAGACCGACTTGTGAAACCACCATGAGACCAACCATTTTAATTTGTGAAATAATCATATTATTGTCTACGTTTCTCAACATCCTTGTGAGAAAGTTCGGATTGTCTACTATTCCACCAACAGTTACCCTACTAATTTGATCGACCCATGATATTTCCCCGCTGGCGATTGACTTCACTTTCAATCCGACACTTACCAACGCTGCCATAAAAACAATAAAAACATGTGTTTTTTTGCTTAATTTTCTACCTCTATAAGTGGCTTGGCTACATGTTTGTGCTGCTGCCATCCACATCGTAAATGTGTTGAGAACAGTCGGGGCAATAATCCCAAGGTCATATTTCTTGACAAAACGTGCCGCTGGTTGCCAATATTTTTCAACATCGCGTTCAAACGTGAAGACGATGCTTTTGTTATTTGTTTTCATTAACTTATTACTCCAGTAAGTCAACAACATTTGGGTAATTATGAGATAACAAAACGCGAATACTATATCTAGTAATTTAGCTTTATTTTTTACGGCATACGTAAAACAATTGCGTGCCATTTGACGCGCTTTCAGGGTTATTTTATCGTGGAGTTGAACAACAAGTCTCGTATTGAGAGCTCTGTCGTGTGCAACAATCTCTCTACTCGAGCCCATGTATTATATATTACTATTTAAATTTAATAATATTTGTTAAAATCATATAATGCTTATAAAATCAAGCTTTTTTTTAATTATAATAATCTGCTTGTCTATATGTGTGGCTATATACTGTGTGTACGAAGTGTTCCAACAACTCTACAGGGATGCTCGAAAGAATATACCCGTGGAGATTCGATTGAAAGTTTTAAAAAGGATGTACGAGGACATCTCGACTGTTGCAACCTCTTTGGGAGTACCTATATGTTTGATGTATGGGACATTGCTCGGTTGTGTGAGGCACAATGATTTGATATGTTATGACTATGATTTGGACTTTGGTGTGCATAGATTTGAATATGACTGTCTCGTAAAAGGCTTGAATGCTTACTATGCTGCTAGTACGGAGTTCTATGTTGTTGTTGATGTGATTTTCAAAAAGGTGGTGATAATACACAAAGAAACCAAATTGAATGCAGATATTTTTAGGATCTGTTCGAACGATAAGAATGTATGGCGTGGTGTTCCCTCAATATATTCTACTTTAATTATGAAAGAATGCGTTCATAAAATACCGATTGAATGGATGTATCCGTTGCAGCCCATAACCTTTTTAGGGAAGCAGACGTTCATTCCGCGTGATCCAGCGAAGGTTCTAACATGCGCTTACGGTAGTGATTATGAAACGCCAAATCACACTTGCAATCCTGACTGTTCAGAATGTTCAAAAATATTATAAAAATAGGCTTACTTTCTTAACTCTATAATACATTTTGGCGATTTGATTTGGTTCTGGTTAAAAATGGAAAAAATATAAAATTGCTTATTAATAATGAAGAATAAAAAAGTGATGATTTTAATTATCTTCGTGTTTCTGATTATTCTGGCTTATGTTCGTTGTTCTTCAATCATGTATTTTAAAATACCCTATGAATCTTCCGTAGATCGGAACACGCCTCGGCTACCCAATAAATTCTTCACTGAGGTCAAAGATAGACCACATCTTGATTTGAAATACGGAAAGAACACAAAGACGTTGAATTTCGAGACTCTAAAACAAGAGTTGACTGGTGCATTGGACGCTTTGGCGTCTCTGGCGCGACAAAAACGTGCAAAGATCACGATCATGCACGGATCGCTGATTGGATACTATTTCAACAAACAGATTCTTCCTTGGGATGATGATATCGACGTTATCGTGGTGGGAGAAGAGGATATTTTGGCATTAGCTTCTTTAGACGGATGGGAATCAAAGGATTTTATTTTCAAAGTGAACCCAAACTTTATAAACAAAAACACAAACGACCATTTGAACAAAATTGATGCGAGAATGATTTCAAAAAATACTGGAATTTTTATTGACTTAACGTTTTTCTGGAAATCAGAAAACACGCACTTTGCGAAAGATGGACATCAATATTCAAATGATATGCTGTTTCCATTAGCACCAGCCGTATTTTGTGGAATCGATGTCTTTGTCCCCAATGACATTCCTACATGCCTGACGAAAGAATATGGGCCGAAAGTTTTGAACCTAAGCTTTAAACATAAAGGGAGATTGTGGGAATTCGACGGTTCGAAGTGGATATAGTTGACCTTATGACAAATTCATTGGATCGGATCTTCTTACCAATGTCCTACGTCGCGGGTTGGTGATGACGGGGTGCTTTTTTACTCGAGTCATATTCGCCTGGAACTCGCATTACTGAATCGTTCATCACCGCCTCCACACTTTAATATTGTTTTAAAAGGAGGTGGTGTCATATTAATCGCGTGGCAACAATAAATCTTCTTCTAATAAATATAGAACCAATCCAACTTTTTTCTTTTATTTCAAAATTGTATTTTTCAAACATATTTGATTCTAATAAATCTTGTCTCCCTTTCTTCATCCACGGATGCGTAACTGCTCCAGTCACATATACAATTGTTAGTGGAATATTCTTGGGCATTTTTTTAAATAATTTATCATAAGATTGTATTGCTTCATCATAAGCCATAGAGAAAAATGGTTCATACATATAAAAAACACTAGGGGTCTCCATAAAATTATGTACAGTGACATCAGTATTAATAAACTCAACTTGTTGTAATCCTCGGGAAATTGCTACACTATGGCTATTTTCTTCAATTTCTACTCCTATATAATTATTAAAATTTGTTTTACTAATTATTTTTGATAAAAAAAAACCATCCCCAGACCCGATATCTATCAAAGTAGAATTTTCATTACTCATATTACAATAATGTGCTACCCTATCAATAATACACGGTATCGTTTGGAGACTATTTGCATGACTTAACTTTATAAAAACGGTTTGATTCCAATTAACATATAGTTCATAAATAAATACTCCAATGATAATTAAAGACCCAACATAGGTAAGCCATTTTTTTTTACATTGAACCGATTTATTCATATAACAGTTACTGATATTTTATTATACCATTTGTTTCTTATGCTGTGTGTACTGATAAGTCATCGAGTGGAGAAGGACACCGTTTTTGAAGTTCTTTCACTTGGGCTGTTAGTTCCTGTACCGACAACACCAAAATGGAAACCATTTTTTGGTAATCCACTGATTTAATACCTGTGTCTGGGTTTGTTCTTACGAGAGAGGGGAACAGAGGCTCTACGTCCTGGGCGATGAAACCGTATTCAACGGGGGCCGAGGCACTCGAGTTCTTCCAGTTGTATGTAACGGGTTTGAGACTCGAGACTAACGAAATACCATTTTTCATGGGCTCGATGTTCATCTTCAGGTTTATGTCGGATTCACATGTCACCGTGTTTGCCACAATATCACTGGTCTCAAATAACCCGTTAACCTTGAATCGACTCGACATGACGTCGACAAAGTTACCAGAAGTTGTTGTAATGTACGAATCGCCTGTCGTTAGCGACCCGAAATCCAGGTTACCACGGACATTGAGCACATCAGTCGTCACGTCGTATTGTAATATTTCGGTGTTCACCATGATTGATTTTTCATCGTTTTCGTCGTATTTCATCAGGATGCCTCCTTTCCCGAAACGCTGCGTGTCCGTACCAAGTGCTTCGTATTCGGTCCCTTGTTCGGTTTTAAACGCCAACTCGTAATTCACGTTGTTAAACATAACCCACGTCACTTCAGTGGCGGTGGCGTTGATGTCATGCGTGATACCACTAGAGAGGACAATAGAATCGTTATTCGACACGACATACCCCATGTTGCTGTGGGTGCCCGCGTTTACGTACACGTACGCGCCATTCATCACTTCATTGTCTTGGTTCATGTCCTCCGAACGCGTCAATACTAGCTTGTAGTAGACAGTTCCGTCAATCGTCAGAGTGCCGTATGTTGGAGATGCTTCGCCGAGGCGAACGACTTCCCAAACACCGTTAAGCCCCACAACATCAGGGCTTGCGTGCGCCAATGTGTTTGTTGGGGACGACACGGGAACGACCGCCCCTGAGGTGTACGAGGTCGTGTTCAACCCGTTGATTAAAATGCGTTTGCGGGCAATCTTTGCAGTATCTCCTCCTTCCAAGTCGGCGATGTCGGACGTGTTCAACACTGTTTTGGAGACTTCGAAGGTATCAAAGTTGAGAGTATCTGCTATCGCCAACCCTTCGATGTAGATACACAATTCACCACGCATGCTCACGGGGTTCGTCGCAGAGTCTACACTTGGGGTGTGTGTCATGAAGTACGAGTTTCCACCGAATTTCTCGGTACTCCACGTCGCCGCCATTGCGGAGTAGTCACACGCCATTTTGGGACGAAGACCCTGCACGTTTTGTTGAAGTGCTTGTAGCACAAACAATTTGTTCGCTGCGTCATTGTCCTCCACAGGTGTGGAGACGTTTGTCACGCGTTTGCTACTGACGTCAATCGTACCGCCTGAAGCGGGTGCGTTCAGTGTCAGGTTTGTGGAATCTTTGGGCTGAATCACGTTGGTGTACACATTCGTCACCGTCATTTTCGTAGCCTCGAATTTGGCGTCGTACACGTTCGTTTCCGATTGACCCGAAAGAGGGGTTACTTGTTGTGTGTGAATCGTCGATCCATCAAACACCGAGTCCTCCACAGTGACCGTACCTGCACTGTTTGTGAGGGAGGACACATTATTTACTACACCTCCCGTCAAATCCAATACACTCGAAGCACCGTCGAAGGTCACCTTGTTCACGTTGGTCACCGCCGCGTCGGTAAAGGTGACCGTTTCCACGTTCACAGAGCCCGAGCCCGTAATGCTTCCCGCAGATACCGTGAGCTCACCGATGGTGGCCGAACCACCCGCCAGTGTGAGAGTGCCCGTGGACCCACCAAAGTTTAGAGTTCCACCATCCATGTTTACAGAGCTCGCACCCCCCAGAGCCATGTCGAGGGTGGCCACGTTCTCAATGAGACCGCCCGCCATCTCAATCTCTGCAGAGGCACCGTCAAAGGTCACCTTGTTCACATTGGTCACCGCCGCGTCGGTAAAGGTGACCGTCTCCACATTCACCGAACCCGAACCCGTAATGCTCCCCGAAGATACAGTGAGCTCGCCGATGGTGGCGGAACCACCCGCCAGTGTGAGAGTACCCGCGGACCCACCAAAGTTTAGAGTCCCACCATCCATGTTTACGGAGCTCGCACCCCCGACCGCCATGTCGATGGTGGCCACGTTCTCAATGAGACCGCCCGCCATCTCAATCTCCGCGGTGGCACCGTCAAAGGTCACCTTGTTCACGTTGGTCACCACCGCGTCGGTAAAGGTCACAGTCTCCACGTTCACAGACCCTGAGCCCGTAATGCTTCCCGCGGACACAGTGAGCTCGCCGATGGTGGCCGAACCACCCGCCAGTGTGAGTGTGCCCGCTGCTCCCCCAAAGTCAATCAAACCACCGTCCATGGTGAGAGCGCTCGCACCCCCCAGAGCCATGTTGAGCGCGGCCACGTTCTCGATGAGACCACCCGCCATCTCAATCTCCGCGGTGGCACCGTCGAATGTCACCTTGTTCACGTTGGTCATCACCGCGTCGGTAAAGGTCACCGTCTCCACGTTCACCGAACCCGAACCCGTAATGCTCCCCGAAGATACAGTGAGCTCGCCGATGGTGGCGGAACCACCCGCCAGTGTGAGAGTACCCGCGGACCCACCAAAGTCAATCAAACCACCGTCCATGGTGAGAGAGCTCGCACCCCCCAGAGCCATGTTGACGGTGGCCACGTTCTCGATGAGGCCGCCCGCCATCTCAATCTCTGCAGAGGCACCGTCAAAGGTCACCTTGTTCACGTTGGTCACCACCGCATCGGTAAAGGTCACAGTCTCCACGTTCACAGACCCTGAGCTGGAGGTTATGGTATCCGTAGTAATATCCAAATCACCCACGGTCGCGGTACCTCCCGTCAGTGTAAGCACACCCGTGGACCCACCAAAGTCAATCAAACCACCATCCATGGTGAGAGAGCTCGCACCCCCCAGAGCCATGTTGAGCGCGGCCACGTTCTCAATGAGACCGCCCGCCATCTCAATCTCCGCGGTGGCACCGTCGAAGGTCACCTTGTTCACGTTGGTCACCAACGCGTCGGTAAAGGTGACCGTCTCCACGTTCACAGAGCCAGAGCCCGTAATGCTTCCCGCAGATACCGTGAGCTCACCGATGGTGGCCGAACCACCCGCCAGTGTGAGCGTACCCGTCAACCCACCAAAGTCAAGCAAACCACCGTCCATGTTTACAGAGCTGGCACCCCCAGTCGCCATGTCGATGGTGGCCACGTTCTCAATGAGACCGCCCGCCATCTCAATCTCCGCGGTGGCGCCGTCAAAGGTCACCTTGTTCACGTTGGTCACCGCCGCGTCGGTAAAGGTGACCGTTTCCACATTCACCGAGCCAGAGCCCGTAATGCTTCCCGCAGATACCGTGAGCTCACCGATGGTGGCCGAACCGCCCGCCAGTGTGAGCGTGCCCGTGGACCCGCCAAAGTCAATCAATCCGCCGTCCATGTTTACAGAACCTCCATGCATGCTTATAATACCTGTACCGTCTGTTTTGGCGGCATACCCTGTGACGTCAATTATTTGCCCGCTCATCATGTCAAGTGTGTCCGAAACGTGAACGTTTGTAGTTCGTATCACACCGTTCACTTCGAATTTTGTTGACATCACATCAATCTTTTGCGCAGCCCCCGTTACAATATACGAGTCACCAGACGTCAATGACCCAAAGTTAATGTTTCCATTCACGTTTAATTCCGCAGTCAACAAATCGTAATTCAGAATTTCGGTGTTGACCATGATCGATTTTTCGTCCGCGGCGTCGTACTTCATTAAAATACCACCTTTGGCGAATTTTGTGGTTTGACTGGCATTGTAAAGTGTTTCGTATTCATCACCCCCGTCGGTTTTAAACGCCAACTCGTAATTCACGTTGTTAAACACCACCCATTTCACCTCTTTGAGGTTGGACGAGGCGTCGAATGTGACACCATCTAAAAGTGTGATGGGGTCGTCGTTAGATACCACGAACCCGTAGTTCTTCACGTCCACACTTCCGTTTTTAACGTACGTGTACGAACCATTCATGACTTCATGATCTTGGTTCATGTCTTCCGAACGTACCAACACCAATGTCCACACACCACCCTGAGCCGCGTAACCCACGTCACCCATACGTACAACTTCCCAAATACCGTTCATGCCTGAAATTTTAACGCTATCCCCGTTCAACATTGCACCCGTTCCTGAAGCTCCAAGTCCATCATAACTAGCTGTGTTCAAACCATTAATCAAAATACGTTTGCGTGGTATTTTTGGAACATTTCCTCCTGCGTTATCAGCTATGTCTGATACATTGAAGACTGACGGTGAGATAGTAAGACCGTCTAACGTTATTGCACCGTCCGTCAGCCCAGTAATATGGATCACCATTTCACCACGCATGCTGTTTGGGTCCGTTGAATCGTCCACGTCAGCTACATGTGACATAAAATAAGAGGAACCACCAAACTTTTCAGTGGTCCAAGTGGTTTCAAAAGCCGCGTAATCGACCGCTGTTTTTGGCTTTAGTCCTTGTTGGTTGAACTGGATTGCATTAGCTACGTACGCTTTATTAACGGCGTCCGTGTCCTCCACAGGGGTACCCACATTTGTGATCCGTCTGCTGTTCGTGCTAATGGTGCCTTCTGGTGCGCGTGTTGTTAGGGTCAAGTTTGTCGTGTTGATCGTGTTTGTGACGACATCAGTGTCCACGTTAGTCACCGTCATTTTCGAAGCCTCGAATTTGGCGTCGTACACGTTCGTTTCCGATTCACCCGAAAGGGGGCTTACTTGTAGTGTGTGAATATTCTTGCCATTAAACACCGATTGTTCTACTGTGACTGTACCTGCACTGTTTCGAAGTCTTTCAACATTACTTATGACACCCCCCGTCATATCAATCTCCGCAGTGGCGCCGTCGAAGGTCACCTTGTTCAGGTTGGTCACCGCCGCGTCGGTAAAGGTGACCGTCTCCACATTCACAGACCCAGAGCCCGTAATGCTCCCCGCAGACACCGTGAGCTCACCAATGGTGGCCGAACCCCCCGCCAATGTGAGAGTGCCCGTAGTTCCTCCGAAGTTTAGAGTTCCACCATCCATGTTTACAGAGCTCGCACCCCCCAAAGCCATGTCGAGGGTGGCCACGTTCTCGATGAGACCACCCGCCATCTCAATCTCCGCAGAGGCACTGTCGAAGGTCACCTTGTTCAGGTTGGTCACCGCCGCGTCGGTAAAGGTGACCGTCTCCACATTCACAGAGCCAGAGCCCGTAATGCTCCCCGCAGATACAGTGAGCTCACCAATGGTGGCTGAACCACCCGCCAGTGTGAGCGTACCCGTAGACCCACCAAAGTTTAGAGTCCCACCATCCATGTTTACAGAGCTCGCACCCCCCAGAGCCATGTCGATGGTGGCCACGTTCTCAATGAGACCCCCCGCCATCTCAATCTCCGCAGTGGCATCGTCGAAGGTCACCTTGTTCACGTTGGTCACCGCCGCGTCGGTAAAGGTGACCGTCTCCACATTCACAGAGCCCGAGCCCGTAATGCTCCCCGCAGATACCGTGAGCTCACCGATAGTGGCTGAACCACCCGCCAGTGTGAGAGTGCCCGCGGCTCCTCCAAAGTTTAGAGTTCCACCGTCCATGTTAACAGAGCTCGCACCCCCCAGAGCCATGTCGATGGTGGCCACGTTTTCAATGAGACCACCCGCCATCTCAATCTCCGCGGTGGCACTGTCGAAGGTCACCTTGTTCAGGTTGGTCACCGCCGCGTCGGTAAAGGTGACCGTCTCCACATTCACAGACCCTGAGCTGGAGGTGATGGTGTCCGTCGTGATATCCAAATCACCCACGGTTGCGGTACCTCCCGTCAGCGTGAGCACACCCGCCAACCCGCCAAAGTTTAGAGTCCCACCATCCATGTTTACAGAGCTGGCACCCCCCAGAGCCATGTCGATGGTGGCCACGTTTTCAATGAGACCACCCGCCATCTCAATCTCCGCAGTGGCGCCGTCAAAGGTCACCTTGTTCACGTTGGTCACCGCCGCGTCGGTAAAGGTGACCGTCTCCACATTCACAGAGCCAGAGCCCGTAATGCTCCCCGCAGAAACCGTGAGCTCACCGATGGTGGCCGAACCACCCGCCAGTGTGAGCGTACCCGCCAACCCACCAAAGTCTATCAAACCGCCGTCCATGTTGAGAGAGCTCGCACCCCCCAGAGCCATGTCGATGGTGGCCACGTTCTCAATGAGACCCCCCGCCATCTCAATCTCCGCGGTGGCGCCGTCAAAGGTCACCTTGTTCACGTTGGTCACCGCCGCGTCGGTAAAGGTGACCGTCTCCACGTTCACCGAGCCTGAAAAGCTGGTAATGGTACTCATTTCGATGTCTAAATCACCAATTGTGGCTGTACCTCCCCTCAGTGTGAGAGTACCCGTGGACCCACCAAAGTCAATCAACCCACTGTCCATGTTCAGAACACCCAATGGTGTCATGTTTATCGTTGCCATGTTATTCACAAGGCCACCCGACATGTCGATAGAGCTAGTGGCTCCAGCAAAAGACAAGTCCTTAACTTGCGTGATATTACCCGTGTCGTTCATATTGATAATATTATCATAAATACGGATTGGGTTTCCAGTGATATTTGCGGTTGTTAATTCCCCAATCGCGCTGATATTTCCGCTGTTCATTCCTAATTGAGCCCCAGATGCGAATGTCAGCGTGTTAACATCTTGAATAACAGAAACACTTGCTGTATTTACAGTTATCTTTTCTGCAAAAATGTTTGCTAAACTTGTCGCATAATTTATTTCGTTTGCAGATTCTAGAATATTAGTCACAGAAGCTGTTGATGTTGATGTTGTTGTGAACCTAAACCCGCTCGCCGATGAGCCATCTGATGGATGTGCGACAATTGACAAGTATTCACTGTTACCTTTATCGAACTCGATTAATTCAGGACGAACGGTGCATGTTTCTGACATTCTTGTAGTATATTGTTATAAAAAAAACAGAATAGATACACACTTAAAATGTTGAAACAGTGCCATTTATCTCTTCGACAGTTTCCACTTCGACGACTCCCGCTTCGACGGCTTTCTCTTCAACGGCTTTCTCTTCGACGGCTTTCTCTTCGACGGCTTTCTCTTCGACGGCTTTCTCTTCAACGGCTTTCTCTTCAACGGCTTTCTCTTCGACGGCTTTCTCTTCGACGGCTCCCACTTCGACGGCTTTCTCTTCGACGGCTTTCTCTTCGACTTTCGTCAAGGGGGGAGACGAAACATCTTTTGGAGTACATTGACTAAACCTAGAATACAGACGAATCAAAACCATGCCTAAAAGAAAAATAATTAGGAATCTAATTTTATATTTTAAAACCTTTTCAAATAGCTGTTGCATCATTTGAGTATTACAATATAAAATAAGTTATTATTTTCCGAACTAAACATCCACCAATACTGGAATTGGTTGTGTGTTTTGACTTACGGCGTCTGGAAAACTGGAAGTGTCCAATTGAACGTGAGCCAAAAAATGTTTGACACTCCTAGAACTGACTAATGGTGCCTCATTCTGGATGTCTTCATTTGCTTTTTTAATTTTCAGTGTAAATTCATCAGCATGTGTTCTTTCGCGTCTGGGTTGGTTCAATTCAACCAAAACGTTTCTATACATTTTGTTATATTTCTGTGAAATATTTTTGTGCACGACGGCTTTTTCATCAGGTTTGTAGTATTTAACCAACGATGTCAAACCACCCATTGAAAGGGTCAATACAGAGAAAAGATATCTGAGTCCTGAGAATGAAGTATCGGATATGCTAATTACACCTGTAACAGCAGACATAACCAAGATAGCAACATGCATCCTGTTGGAAAAGGTTTCCCATAAAGAACTCTCTTCCATATGCAATAAATAGCTGCCGTGCGCTTTCTCACCCCAAATTTTCAGTGTACCTTCTTTGCGAACATTCCATGTTACTTCGTTTATTTGTGACTGTAGCTCTTTAACAGCCTGTAACTTTGTACACATCTCTAAAGCCAAAATATCAATATTGTCGCTCATACCGTAAAGCTACATTTGTTTTACCTCATGGGTCCTTTACCTTTTTTGTCGTTTGGTGAGATCTCAAACAACGGATTGTTGTTTCCCCAATGGGTGATACCACTTGGACCAGCCATATTCATTGCTTTATTGATCTGTTTGAAAAGGGGATTGTTATTTGCCACAGTCACCTTGGCTAGAAGTTTCGCTTGAGTTTTACTTATTTTTGGTTTGTGTTCTTTATAGATTTTGTATGCCCTGTCCGCAAAGGGTTCTATTTTCAACTTTAAAGCGTTGTGGTTAACCGTGCGAGCTACTCTTCCATCTTTTGCGTAACATTGTCTTTTGAGTAATGCAAGTGGTTTCAACTTTAGAGTTTGTCTGTCATGTATAGAAATTCCTTTCGTATG
>Ga0302136_1000656_pt1 | contig 16633 bp, 24 predicted proteins | sample CBN3_20m_MG_FD_203116 | JGI IMG/M metagenome (GOLD analysis project Ga0302136, IMG submission 203116) | Marine microbial communities from Western Arctic Ocean, Canada - CBN3_20m | ecosystem: Environmental > Aquatic > Marine > Oceanic | place: Canada: Western Arctic Ocean | collected 2017-09-15
ACTATTTTAATCACTATTTTAATCACTATTTTCACAAATTTTGATTTTATTATTTTAATTACTATTTTAATCACTATTTTAATCACTATTTTAATCACTATTTTCACAAATTTTGATTTTATTATTTAACAATCTTAGTATTTAAAGAACCCTTATTTAAATCACTATTTTCACAAATTTTGATTTTATTATTTAAATAAACCACTATTTAAATCACTATTTTCACAAATTTTGATTTTATTATTTAAATAAACCACTATTTAAATCACTATTTTCACAAATTTTGATTTTATTATTTAAATCACTATTTTCACAAATTTTGATTTTTTTTTATCATTATATAGTATATAATGAAATCACCAAAAAAACAAAAACGACCCTATTCTAGCATTAATATTATCTATGTTGCTCTTGTATTATTAATTGCTGCTGCTGCTATTTATGCGTATAATACTTTTAAGAACAATAGTGATACCATAGAGGCTGAAACTGATATAAAGGGCTTGAAACGAGGCATAGCGGTAACACACGAAATAGCATCTTTATCTTAAATCACTATTTTCACTAATTTTGATTTTTTTTAATTCTCATCACTACCTACATAATATTTTTTATACATATATTTACCTACATAATATTTTTTATACATATATTTACCTATATAATATAATACTATTAATATTATTGAACCTAACGTGTTAAAGTATAGTTTTGATATTAAATCATCATTCTTCATTTTTCTTATATATTTATTATATCTTATCCTCAAACTCTCTCCTATATAGTAAGATACTGCTAAAAATACTATTACTTTAGTTAAATTCACTATATCTATTACATCAAAACGACCTAATAAGTAAGAAATCAATACTACTGGAATAATCAACATCAAAGCCTCCATCCTATACTTTATATTATATTTTTTTATTAAATTGATTTTTGGTTATTAATATTATAAATGACTCCTCCTGGTAAAGTTAAACAATATGTTGATTCCACACAAAATAATCAACATTCGGATTTAAATCAACATTCGGAGTTAAATCAACATTCGGAGTTAAATCAACATTCGGAGTTAAATCAACATTCGGATTATTTGGATAATCTTTGTTTCTACTTACAACTATGCACTACAACTTCCATGAATCAATATGTCGATTTTTTAGAAAATAATTTACAAAAAAAATCATAACTTATACATATATTAATGTAATAATAACATATACTACCCACAAAAACTTTTTTTTTTTGATCTTATAACTACATATATTACATACTATACATTCATCATTTCAATCTCATCCCCTAAATCACGCACCTTTCTCATTAAAATATTCACCTTCACCTTTGTCTCACCCATCGACAACTCATTTTCTTTACATTTACTCTCCAACAGACTGATAGTTACATTCTTCTTATTCAATTCACTTCTACGAGTACATAATTCATATCTTAACATAGCCATCTCACTGTGTTGTCTCTTTATAATACCCTCCAAATCCTTCTGATACTTCTCCATCTCACACAACTTATCATCTTTATCATTCAATGTATCCGTAATGTGTTTGACTCGAGAGTTATTCATTCTTATATATATATATTAGGCACAAAATCAATTTTAAATACAAAAAAAAAGGTTGGGGTTCCTTTTTGGTTTTTTTGGTTTTTTTTGGTTTTTTTTGGTTTTTTTGGTTTTTTTAACTGGGATGTTCGCCAGGAAGTTGATGCTTATTCACACACTTATCGCATCCAGACGCTTCTGCTTCTGGGACTTCTTTGTGTGAGTACGAGGCATCGCAATCTTCTTTTTCTTTCTTTCTCCAATTGAAGACAAATCCAGCACATTGGCTGGTTTATCTGTTTTCCAACAGTTGTTGGCTAAAATACGATTGAGACTCTTTCGATTCTCAACTATTTCATCCAACCAACCGTAGAATACGGCACGCCCCTTTCCATACTGGGACTTCCAGTAGTGGTCAGAAGCGCAAATTAGTGTGTCTTCAATTGAAACACCTGCAGCAGTCGTATCTGAGTCTAACATTTCTTCCAACTTGGACGAAATATCATTCAGACCAATAGTCTGCTTTTGGATTGCTGAATAGAAGTTACGGGTTCCATGTATCTCATCTCTCTTACTTGGAGAGAAACAAATATCAGAGTTCTTAACATACCTCTGGAAATCCAGGGCTGCTTCAAACTCTTTTTCAAGAGAAGCAAGCTCGTTCGCTAAAGTATTATACTCAAGCTCACTAAGGGATTTATCTCCCAAAGCTTTCTTCTCCAATTCATGGAATGAATCGATATTCATCTGAGCATCGTCCCAAAGACGTTGCATCCCTTCCGGGGTATCACCCCATTTCTTAATTACGTTCGCGTTATAGCGTTCAAAAGACTTACGATCACGCATACTCTTCTTATCTTCTTTCTTCTTAGAAAGAAGAGGACAAGTGTACTTGGTGTGACCAGCAGTCTTACAGTAGTTGCAGTTCGGGGCAGACATTTCTATTGATTTGTGTGTAAAGCCTTATATCATAAATCAATTTTATATTATTATACCATACACACTACATTATACTACACCACACCACATACTATATTCATAACCATCATACGGCTTATTATAAGGGTTATACAGGTTACGTTATTAAGCACAATATTTACTCCGCAGTATTACATGAGAGCAATACAGACGAATATTGAACCCAATTCTTTCTTACAATTGCTCCCTTAAAGAGACCATTCAAGATACTCAATGAGTTCAATTCACGCCTTATATCACGCTTATTACGTTCTTTCCTCATCTTACGCTTCACTACTGTTGCCTCATCTTCTCCACTAATGATTCTCTCAAGGAGACCATCATTAGAACGACGAAACTGGGAAACAATAGACTTTGAAGACATTATTATGGCTTTATATATATATTATAACAAATCAATTTTATACTTTTACATATACTTTTACATATACTATATTCATACATACTATATTCATGCATACTATATATTTACTTCTTTTTAAATTGATATTCTTTAACAACACTTATTTATCAATACCTTGCTCTATGCAAATCGACACAAACACAGCTCAAATTACACACAATCCACCCACCCTCGCAGAAAATACACCTTCTCCACCTGCTCCAAGCGTTGTAGAGCAGTTCCGGCAGGAGGAGGAAGGAGCTGAGGAGGCAGCCCGGGCCTATGCGAGGGCCTATCTCGGACAACACGGTGAGACACCTGCTCCACCCACCCTCGCAGAAAATACACCTTTTCCACAAATACATCATACACACTTATACCTACAAACACTCATAGACATACAATCCTTTAATTTTAAGGAAAATATCAGTGCTGACTTCAAAGCCTGGATATGTTCTATACACCCACTATACATTACAAAATATACACGAATGAAAAAAGACCTTCACACATTCAAAATTAAATACAATTACGATACACTCAAAAATGACAAACAAGCTCCTTGGAACCTATTTGTTAAAAATATTCCTACACTCATTCAAACTATTCAAAAAAAACTAAACACTCCTATACAAAATACAGACGATTCCAGCCTTGTAAGAGCAGACAATACAGACACACTAAAACTAAAATATCACACCCTACAAAATGAATACGACACACTAAAACAACAATATACACGACTTAAACTATCAAATACACTACTCAACAAAAATGCACTCCTAAGAGAACATAAACTCCGGATAGTTCAAAATAACAGCAATGAACTTGTACTTAAGTTTAATACTCTTCGCACAAGTAATATAGAAATCGCAGAACTACTTCGTAATACACAAGACTCTATGTATTATCACGTTCAAAAATATCGCACAACTAAAAAACAAGTTGAAGATTTAAAACAAGAAAAAACACTCATTATGAACTCATTTCTACAATTTCAACCACAACAACTCTCACAAAACGCATTAGACCTACTTCAAGATAAATACTCCACACCTACACCTATTATGGAAAAATTATCACTCATATGTCCTATCACAAAAGACATATTCATTGAACCGGTTATTGCTCTTGATGGTAGAACATATGAAAAAACGGCTATTGAATATTGGTTCAAAGACAACCACAAATCTCCTGAAACCGGAGAACAATTATCTTCCACAATCCTTATTCCTAATATGTTCGCAAGAATACTCATTGATGAATTACATAATTTAAATTGATATTTCATAATACACACATTTAATGGAAAAAATTATACAAGCACAACTATTTCATAGAACACAATATGAAGCACAAAAACATAAAATACATCTTCAAAAAAATAAACAACTATCATTAAATAACGCACGTAAATTCTTTAATATAACACTACAAAATAACACTACAAAATAACACTACAAAAATACAAAAAAATACACAAAAATACACAAAAATACAAAAAAATACAAAAAAATACAAAAAAATACAAAAAAACACTGTTTTTTTTATATTACTAATTTACTAATTACTACACTAATTTACTATACTAACTCCTCTCAATTCCAAAAATCCACTGATATATTCTCACTTGGACCTATTCCTATACTCTTCATATCTTCTTCAGCACCTACAATATTAGACTTAACACCATTTTGAGTCACACAAGACGCAATACGAGGATATATCCAGTTCATCATCCATCTACCGGAACAATTCTTTTTACTTAGCTCAATCTTTCCAAACATTATTAGTATACAACCTATATTTTTTCAATTTTTATTATATACATACTATATCATACACACATTATACACACATTATATACTTACTATATACATTACTATATACATTACTATATACATTACTATATACATACTATATACATTACTATATACATACTATATACATTACTATATACATACTATATACATTACTATATACATACTATATTACCTTAATTGAAATATTTAAATTGATTTATCATACTTTATATGTAACGCATTACGCACTCAAAAAATATGTCTCGCACCCAGAACATCAACGAAACCATTGCTATTCTAGGCAACTATCTTCCTACAGCAGGATTCCCATCTCTCGATGGCGACAAACTCCAAGAACTCTACACAGCCATCGAAGGCAGTGGGAAGTCTGAAAAGGAGCACCTCGCCAGCCAACTTGGATTTTCTATTCGGAAGCGCTCTGTCTCAAAGGACAAGGCACCCATTGACCTAGACAAGCCACATAAGCCGCCGCGTAAGACCGGATACTCCATATTCCCTGGAGATTCAGAAAAATACAACGCACAAGTCGATGCCCTCGCAAACACTATCAATGATAGTGGTGAGACTATCACCAAAAGAAAAGCTAAAAACGCTATATGGAAGTCTTTATCTGAAGAAGATAAAGACCCTTTCAACCAAGCAGCAAACTCCGCTAATCGTGAAAACGGTCTCGAAGAGAAGAAAACACCTTCTCCTAAGGGACCTAAACCCACATTAGCACAAATCAGAGCAGAACTTGAAAAAGCTCACGAACAGATAAACCAACTCAGGTCTATTAATAATGATGAAGAACCATCCATTAATGATGAAGAACCATCCATTAATGATGAAGAACCATCCATTAATGATGAAGAACCATCCATTAATGATGAAGAACGCACACTCAGTCCTCCAGTTCAAATGCCTACAGCGCTTGAACTGGCTAACGACTCAGATTCAGATGATGATGATTACAACCACACACAATGGTCTGTTTCACTCGTCACAGATTCAGATGAAACGGGACCTAAAGCCGACTTCATTGCTTGGCTCATCTCTGAAAGACCCCTTGAGTTTGGTCCAACACACCGTAATACACTCTTTAACGAAAGTGAAGTCAAACAATTCAAAACAGATTTTGACTTCAAAACCAAGAAAAAAGACCCTACAAATCCTTGGTATGACTTCATTAAAATTAACTCCACAGAGTAAATTACAAAAAAAACACAAAAAAACACAAAAAAACACACAAAAACACACAAAAACACACAAAAACAACCTATTATACTCTCTTCATTATATATAAAGCCCATAATGAGGCAAGGAGAGACAAAAAAACAAAAAAAACAAAAAAAACAAAAAAAACAAAAAAACATTTTTTTAAATTGATTTTGTATCATTCACTTCATACAAACAATCATGTATAGCCCTATCGCTGATGCACTTCCAAAAGGATGTCCTATATCGATCATTCTTGATGAAGGCACTGTTGAACTTCACAGAAGAGTTCTACTCGATGACCTTTTAGAACCATCTCCTTTCAGAGATTCATTCATCACACAATTCAACATCCCTTCTACAGACAACCACTCTATACGTAGGAAGGTTGAAACTCTATCTATCACTCAAATTAAAACATTCTCTGGATATTAGCTATATACACAAAAACACAAAAAAACACACAAAACACAAAAAACACAAAAAAACGTTTTTTTTTGTTTTTTGGGGGGTTTTTTTTTGTTTTTTGGGGGTTTTTTTTTGGGGGGGGGTTAAGGGCTATTTATAAGACCAATGGTTTTTACTAAGGGACACTAATCTCTTGAGTAGTCTGATGTTTATTTTGTTTCTTACGAACAAGAGAAACATCATAACGCCGGATTTTCTTTTCGTTCTCAAGCCGAATAGCAGGCACTTGTTCTCCTTCTGGTCCTACAAGTCGCCCGTGTGCCCCACGCTGACTTGGGCTATGTTTTTTCTTATTCCAGAACTCATATCCTGGATAACTTCGAAATATGAAGTCACCCAGACCGAGGTCAGGAAGAATTTTATCATTGATAATCTGTCGTGTTTCATTGCTTCCAAGAGCTCCTACTGAATGAAACTCAATAGGAGAACCTTTGTGCTCAGGATATGGTATATCATTATCCCACTCAGATTCGCTGAGTTCTTTAGAGCATAGAGCTTCATAAGAACTCCAGATCTGACAGTTCATCCTATCCTTGCCTGAATGCGCCAGATCATCTATCACCATATTCGCCTGACAATACGGATCTTCTGGAAGATATTCGTTGTTCGGATGGATGAACCCACGGCTGTCCTTCGCTTGACGAAGCAAAGGCACAAGCACATTTAGAGTCAGCTTCGCAGCAGCAAACGCTTTTGCATTATCCCATCCTATCTGGATTTTGGGATCACGACAAGTCTCAGTCATCTCACAAGAATCTTTAGATTCGACAGGAGTAGCAGAAGCAAACTTAATGGCAGCAGATATCATCTTTCTAAGTTATATGTACAGTCTCTTTTTATAAATCAATTTTTTATTACACCATACACACTATATTTACATACTATATTCATATTACCTAAAAAAGGGGGTTAGGGTTAAGGTTACGGTTACAGTTATATTAATTATTATCTTAATTATTAATGTTCTTTTCATAAAAATTGTCCTTGTACTTTTCAGACTTATCACTCCATTGCTCTCGATTTCCACCCATTGAGCGGAAAAGGTTGTAGCCTTTGCTACGAGGTCCTGGTGTGTATTTTCGTTTTTTTTGTTCTGTCTTTTTTGGAGCTGTCTTTTTAGGACATTTTCCTCCGTCACAGTCATCATCAGATGACTCATCAGACGATTCATCTGATGATTCATCAGATGAATCATCAGATGATGACTCACAATCAAGCTCTAAACCAGCAAGAATTGTATGAAGTCCTCCTATACAAGCTTTCACTGTTTCCAGTTGCTTGTCAGTTGGTTCATCACAGCTTCCTCCTATTATCTTCTTCATTGAAGTAGCAAGAGTTTTCCAAGTTGATTGAGACATTATGTGTTTAAACTTATTATAGTCAGAAATCAATTTTATTTTCTATATACTATATTCACACACATACTATTCACACACATACTATATACACAGTACATACTATACACACTATATTATTTTCTTATTTTATTATTTACTTATATATATATATATCATAGTTTTACTCAAACTAAATATATACTACACCCTTTCTCTTCACTTACTGTATCTATTAATTTAGACACTTCACTTTCATACTCTACATTTAACACAAAACTACTCCCACATAACATATCACACCCTACATACTCCATTATACTACACCCACACCCTCGCCCTAAATACACTATACTACTCTTACGCCTTATATATATTTCTAACTCATCACTCATACTTATTATATCCCTCATATACAATATATCTTTCATATTTGTTGTTGTAAAGTGCACTTCCATACATTCATTATCCACATTTCTCAAAATACGATTTCCTTTAAAGTAACTACTACTTAGATCTACTCCATTTATTGTTAATATTGTTGGACGAATATCCATTATCATTATAAACAAACGAGTCATTACTTACACTTCTCTTTAAATCAATTTTTAAATTGATTCTATCTTTTATATTTACATACTTATGGAATCCAATAATGATATCCTCTCTTACCTCAGAACAAACTACATCAATGCGAAAAATGATTATTTTAGATACCTTAACTCATATAATACACTCTTCTGGAAAAATATCACTCAGAAATTCTATACATTCTATACTAAACAAAACATTAGACTCATGATACGCTTTAATAAACATTTTATACACTCCACAAAATCTAACATTATTTATAATAGCAGTGAAACTAATGTTAAAGGTAAGGTTAGTACAAATAAGAAGATTTGTACAAATAAGAAGATTAGTACAAATAAGATTAGTAATAGTAGTGAAGGTAAGCTTATTAGTAATAGTAGTGAAGGTAAGCTTATTAGTAATAGTTGTGAAGGTAAGGTTATTAGTAATAGTTGTGAAGGTAAGGTTATTAGTAATAGTAGTGAAGGTAAGGTTATTAGTAATAGTAGTGAAGGTAAGGTTATTAGTAATAGTAGTGAGACTAAGGTTATTAGTAATAGTAGTGAAGGTAAGGTTATTAGTAATAGTAGTGAGACTAAGGTTATTAGTAATAGTAGTGAGACTAAGGTTATTAGTAATAGTAGTGAGACTAAGGTTATTAGTAATAGTAGTGAGACAAAGGTTATTAGTAATAGTAGTGAAGGTAAGGTTATTAGAACAATTATTAATAATATATCTAATGAGAGAGATTCTTTAAACATAAAGGGTGAGTGGTGTTATTTCAAGAAATTAGTTTTTATGTTATATAATAGACTTACTTTACACTATGGTATAAGAAATGATACTCAATTTAAACCTCTGAGTAAGAGGGGATTACAACATGAAATTATTATTTTACTTGATATTTATAAAGAACACTTTGATTCATATAAAACACTTTTTAATAAGTGCTCATATAAAACTTTACTTATAAAGAATCCTGAAGAACACCCTCTTATTAAGAATATAATTAAAAGTTTCACTGATACATCTTTTGCTTATTCTTTTATTACTCTTATTAACTCCAAAATATAAATATTACACTACACTTATATCACCACTATTATTCACTATTTACTCGGACGTATATATTACTACCACCAATTATATTTATAATCGTTTTAAACTTAAATTCTCTATTTTTTATAATAGTTTTAAATAAAAATTGATTTTTTTTTTATTATTATTAATGTATTATTATAGACCACATTCCACATTAGGAACAATACCATCACACTCAACTAAAAAAATTTCTATAGAAAATCTATCCATAGGTAAAAAAAACTCATTCGCAAATGTTATATCGTGGTCATCCAAATTTAAACAAGAAACCAGCCTCATAAAAAAATATTCAGATACAATTAACAATTTAGAACATTATATACCACATTCAAGTGTTAATTATGACTCAATTATTGAATCTCTAAAAAAACAAAACCAATCTCTAAAAAATTACACTTCAAGTCAACGAAAAAAAAATGAAGACCTACAACAAAAATTAGACGAAGTAAATCTTTGTGAAATATGTTTCGAAAATAAAAAAAATATATTATGTGTTCCATGTAATCATATATCTATTTGTAGTAACTGTTCAAATCATATCCATTCTAAATGTCCTATATGTAGAACACCCGTCACAGAAATAAAAAAAGTATATTTATAAATAAAATTGATTTTTTAAATTCCTTAAATTAAATGCTTTCTACCGACACAAATACCACATATAATCATATCAATAATATTCGTTCCAGACTTAATCCAAACTCCAGTACATATCAAAAATGGATTAAAAGAAGAATAAAACGACAAAATAAACTTAGAAACACCTCACTGCTTCCCCCACCTAAATATACTCAACCACCTGAATATACTCCACCACCTAATTATTACAGTCTACCTCATATTCCACCTCCCCCATATGAAACATATGAAGATTATTGTAAAAGAATCAATAAAATATAAAAACAGAGTTAAATATATTAAAATAAATAAAAAAACATAATTAAATATTTTAAAATAAATAAAAAAAACTTTTTTTATCTTTAATTTGACTCTATTTTATCTGTAATTTAATTCTATTTTTATATATTTAACTCTATTTTTATAATTTAACTCTATTTTTATAATTCAATCTTGTATTATTATAATATTCAATTAATTCATTATCATGATACTTATTACATTCATTAATCAAATTAATTCGCCATTTTTTTAAACGCCTTTCCCGCCCTAATGGAGATAAATTTACACCTACTTTCTTAAGATAAGGATCATACATCACATTTGTTGAATCAGTTCTAACAAGCATTAAAGGTGAGACACTCATATTATATCATAATTTTTTAAAATCAATTTTTTTTTTAAATCATATATATATATACCATGGACTATCAAAAAAAATACACTAAATATAAAACAAAATATATATCTATAAAAAAATTAATATTATCTGGTGGTGGTGGTAATAAAAAAAAAAAACACTCTTAAAAAAAGATAAATCAGAACGTAGAAGTGAAATTCGGCAACTGATAGCTGCGGCGCAGAAAAAACCAGCCGCATTATTTCACGAACACACTTTTAAAGAAACCGCAGAAGAAACCACACAACAAATTATAACCAAAATGAAATCTGAAAAAATGATTGATTTTATTAATCAAAATCCAGAAAACTTAATTGATAATAAAGAACATTTAGATGCCATGCGCACTTTTTTTATAAAAATATTATATACAGAAGATGAAGATTATTATAAAATAATTCAAATATTACTAAATTTTACTGGAGTTCCTCTTCATGAACGTCATGAAGAGGAACGTGATGTTTTAAGTACAATATTTATCACAAAAAGACTTATTTATATATATGAAAATATGAACACGTATTTCAGTGAAGAGGAATTCCCTGCCGAACATTTTAATGATATTTACAAGAATGTTATTATAAGTTTAATATTACACTATTTATTTATAGTATTTCAAACTTTCTCTGTTCCTCATATTTCTCACCAACACTACAATGTAGAAATGTTAGAAGATATTAATAAAGTTCATATGGATTTATTCACACTTAAAAAAGACTTCGCTAATAAACTACAGTTTACAAGCACCATCTCATTAACACTTCAAGCCTCCTTTATAATGCAATTTTTTAATGAACCGTATACTACTAATATTGATTCTATCGACATAGATCAAATCAGTATCTTTTGGTTTAATACCACAGATAATATATTTGCTGTTAGAACTCCTACAGAAGACCAAATTGAACATTATCAACTTATTATACAACATTATCTTAAAATCGTTAAAATACAATTCCTCCAAAATATAGATCATATTATTGAAAATAAGAATAAAAGAACCTTTCATAAAGACGCCAATGAGATAAGAAATATGATAATGAATCCAGGCAGCATTACTATTAATGAATCTATCAACATTATGAACTCATTTAATACAATATATTTTAAAACAGAAAAAGAAGATAATGATAAACAAATGGAAGAAAATTATTATAAAAAATACAATGAGTTTGATCTACTAACTAAATTTATTAATTTGAAACAACTCCGATTTAAATTAGACACCTTTAATATAGGTCAAGAAGTGTATTTTAATAATGGAAATACAATTCATAAAGCAATAATTATAGATTTTAAATCTAATGGTACTGTAGTTGTTAAAACAGTAATACCTATAAAAAACACTAATATATTGCATATAAGTCCATTCGATTTATCTTATTCTGAAATTTACAAAAAGCAAAAAGACACTGCTTTAGATATTAAAGCATTTAATGATACACATCATAATAATATACCAGAATCTCCTCTCTATACATATTCGACTATAGAAACTTGGGAGCATTTACTATCTATTAGTTATGATAGATTAAAGCGTATATTTATTACTGAATTCAAGGATTTCATTGAAAATAATAAAGATCAACAATTACTCATGTATGAAACAACACTAAAAGAAATAGAACAAACCATAAAAGAAATAGAACAAACTATGAAAGAACCATATAAAACAGAACATAGCGCTCAGGACATTGCAACTTACAAGCAACAAATAAACAGTTTAGTAAAAAAAAAAGATAATATACACTTACAAGACCGACAACTAACTGAAGCTTTATTAAATTTAACAAATTCTGAATTACCAAATGATGATTTTATTTTGGAAATAACATATGTTTATAATTATTATCAAGAATATATTACAATGTATAACGTACAAAATAAAGAAAAATTAAAAATACTGAACGAAAAAATTTATTTTTATATAGAATCAATTCGACAATTAAATATTTATATTAATATTATTTATACAAGATACTTATTACAATTTATTAATATTAATGCAAAGGTTGAATTAGAAGATACAAAAGGTATATTAGTTCAAGGTACCATTCACGGATTTACTACTAATGGAAATATTATTGTAAATTTTGAACAAGAAATAGTTCTTAACGATGAATTATCTAATAGTCATATAATTACTCCTGTTAAAATAATTACACAAAACCCTCCTCCTAACAAATTATTACAAAATACGCAAAAACACCTCGCTCAAGAAAGAGATTCATTCGACAAAAACAATAGACAACAAGAAATAGCCGCATTTAACGCCTCTAAACTATTACTTGAAGAAGAACAAGAAGAAAAACGGAAAGCAGAACGAAAAGCAGAACAAGAAGAAAAACAAAAAAAAATAAAGCAAAAAAAACTAGAAGAATTAGTTCAAATTAAAAAAGATCCACAAATTAAACAACCATTTTTTAGAGCCGAAGCTCCAAATAAGAAAGAAGAAGACGACGCACAATATGAAGCAAGATTAAATTTTGAAAGAGATAGACGTTTAACGTATTTAACAACACAAATTAGTACGTTCATTAATGAAGCCGACGGTTATATGACCAAACAAGATATCAATGAAACTGATATTAATAACATGGACACACTTATAAAAGATATTGGACGATTTGTCTTAGACATAGATTATAATCTTGCTAATAATATATTAGCAGAATTAGAAAAGCTACAAAAATATTTAACAAGCCTTAACACTTATATTAAGCCATTTAAAATTGAAACAATAAAATCTTCTGAACTATTTGAGTTATTAGAAACAATATATGATGAAAACTTAAGATATAATAAAGAATTAATTCTACATGTAAAAGACAACATATTTCCTGCTATCGAACAAAATAATTCCATTATTTTAATACCTTATGGTAGTAGAACTAAAAATACCTCTATATTTGGAAGTGATTTAGAATGTGTTGTCATTGTAGGAGAAGAAAATGGTGATAGAATAAATATAATTCAAAAACTTGAAGATGATATACGATCTTTAAATATTAAATTTTATAAGGCTTTTAATATATTATATAATGAATCTGGTAATGAATCTGGTAAATAACTTGATTATATTACATATTTATCTAAAATTAGAGAAATAAAATCTGAAAGTTATATAACATATGAAAAAAATATTGTTTCGTTATCAACTGACTTTGAACTACGTATTAGAACACATCCATCGTATATCTTCACTAATAAATCTACTATTGATAACCCGGATTCTTATTTTAATACGAACACTTATAATATTCATAGCAGAAATAATAATGAAGGCGCTGAAATTTTAAAAACTATTGATAATAAAATAGAATTTAATTTTGTTAATCCAAACTTTATATCATATTACGATAATATCATGTTTGATAATCTTCACGAACAATTCCCTTTGTTTTCAAAACTTACAATTTTTATTAAAGTTATTTTTAGTAACACTTTAAAAAATAGTATCTTTCTAAATAACAATGAGATTAAAAAATTTACAAAGGGTGCTAATATTGAAATTTTGATTTTATACTTTCTACAAAAAAATAACTTACAACACGAAATACATCAATCTACTATTTTGGAAATTTTTGATTTACTAACTAAATTCTTTAGTAATCTACATACTGAAACATTTATTAAATTAAAAAATCCATATAATTATTTAGGACACGAAATCGAAGGAAATATTGAGGACAGAGACAAACAAATTACTAACTTAAGAAAAAATAAAGATTCATATGAAGCTTTAGATGAAGAATACCTCAAATTATCACAAGAAATAGCTCAACACGAGATCGATAATATTATATTAAGACATTATGACTATAAAATTACCTTTTTTATCAAACAAGATGAATCCAGAAAAAAAGTTGATCCAGATATTGGTAATACTATTAGAATTATTCATCCTATTAGTCACGAACCTATTTGGTTTGGTATTTTAACACACGATTCTCCTATAAAACAGTTTATTGATTTTAATGTACGTGAAATACAAACTAAATACTTATAATCAAAATTTATGAATTATATAAAAATTAAAATAATACTAAATAGTATAGCAACATGTCATATGAAAATTTATACTATTATTACGGTAAAATAAGACATTATTATCAATCATATTTAGCTTCTAATATTTTTAATGCTTCATTAATTATTGATAATTTATATATAGGTGATGTTTATGATGCATATGATGTTGAAAGCTTTAAAAATCAAAATATTCAGAATGTTTTAAGTGCTGTAACTGGATTTGAAAATATATATGATAATAAAATTAATCATTTATGTTTACAATTAATAGATAATGAAGAACAAAATATTATTCGTTACTTTGAAATATCTAACATGTTTATTGATACAATTGTTGAAAAAAATGAAAGTCTTCTTATTCACTGTATTGCTGGAAGATCCAGAAGTGTTACACTCCTTATTGCTTATCTTATCTATAAATATAAATATACTGTAGATGATGCCATTTCATTAATAAAAAAAAAACGCTCTATTATTCAACCGAATCAAAACTTCATCAGACAATTAAATATTTATTATGATAATCTATATAATAAATCATAATTTCAAAATTAAATTGATTTTGTTTTTTGTATATAATTTAAAATGAATCTTTCACCTGTACTTGGTTATATTAGGACTACTAAAAAAGAAAAAACTATCATTATTAGACAAGAAATTACTATTAATGACCTACAACGCAAAATTCAACAACTTAAAGATAAAATAAAAAATCTATCTCAACAATCTACCAATAATAAAAATCAAGATATTACATATTATGAAAATCAAAATATTATTAATAAAAATACTATATCACTCTTAATAAATCTTGTTAGAAAACAATCTTGTGAAATAAACAAAACTAACAATATATATGTATATTGATTAAAATAATATTCTACTCTCTTAATTTTAACGCTTCTACGCGCCAATTTGATTCATTTATTTTTGGAAACTCTTTTTTTAAATAATTATTAATATAATAAATAAACAAACCCTTCTTATTTACATCATTTATATCCACTATATTTTCCAAAAACCATTTATAAAATAAATAGCATACTATTTCGGGATTCACATTACATACATTCACTACAAAATTATTCTTTTTTTCAAGAATATATACATTATACAAATTATAAATATTTTCAAACTTTATCTCTATCTTTGTTCCATCTAATTTCTGATGAACTCCAATAATAGTATCATTCTTAGGATATTTCATTATATCAACTTAAAAAAAAATCAATTTTATTTTATTCTCACATTTTTTATTTTTTACATTTAAACTCCAAAGAACTTTTTATAATCATATATACTTCTTTTCATCATAATATTAGATAAATTTACATAATCATCTATTTCTACTAAAGGACAATATTTTTTTATAAATTCTTTTTGCAATACCTCATCTTTTTCTATAACTAAATCATTCCACCATAATGCTCTATAGAAATCTACATTATTTTTACTTAATTCTACTCCTATATCATTACCTGTCTCCGGAATATTTATACTTTCCAACTTTTCACGATTGCTTAATGACGATCCCATATTAACTTATATTTCTGGTGAAATCAATTTTTTTCTTTTTGCTTTACGTTCTTTCTCTTTATTATTATTTTATTCTTTTTGCTTTACGTTCTTTCTTATTATCTACTACATATTCGTCATCTTCTTTTAATATAAAAAACCATATGCATAATGCTGTTAGAGCTAAAACTAAAATTATTATTATACCTATTAAATATGCATTATCCAGACTTACTTCTGAGTTGGTGGAGGTAGGTACTCCATGGGTCTGGGCCCAGTCTCGCACTGATCTAGTTCGAAGGGCGGGCGCGAGCATCCCGGCGTCAGCGGCGGGAGAAGAATAACTCTGAGCCTTAGGCTGAGGCGGGAACA
>Ga0302136_1000661_pt1 | contig 16555 bp, 7 predicted proteins | sample CBN3_20m_MG_FD_203116 | JGI IMG/M metagenome (GOLD analysis project Ga0302136, IMG submission 203116) | Marine microbial communities from Western Arctic Ocean, Canada - CBN3_20m | ecosystem: Environmental > Aquatic > Marine > Oceanic | place: Canada: Western Arctic Ocean | collected 2017-09-15
AGATGTATTAAGTTGGCTTAAGTCACACCTATCAGTGAGCGCCTGCTCGCTTTTCAAGTCAAGCAAGGTTTAGAAGAACCGTGCCGAGGGGTTTTTGACTTAAGACGTCTTAAGGTTGCTTAAAGGTACACTAACTCGCGTCCCAAGGGTGAGGCAGGGTGAGGCAGCGTGAGGCGGCCCGACGCAACCTTTTTAGGAAAAGTGTCTCCGCAAAAAGTTGCACGCGTAGTCGCCGCGGTCGTTGGCGCGAGGGTGGCCCCCCGCCACGCCGCCGCCGTCGAGCCAGCCGATGCGGCCGCACCACAGCTGCGACACGTGCCCGCAGAGCGAGGCATTGTCCACGACGCCGAGCCGCATGATTGTGGCGACGCCAGCCGCATCGGCAATGGCCTCGATCTCGGTGCCGGGCGCGTAGTCGACGAGGAGCGTGCCAGCGTAGCTCGCGTCCCACAGGCTCGTGAACGCGGTGACGTGCATGTACTCGTGCGCCATGACGTAGCCGATGCGCGCCTGCAGCGAGGCCTCGTCGTACCGCTCGTCGGCAAACGGCGGCACGAGAATGCCCGGAAAGAGCATGGCACACGAAAAGCCCGACGACATCAGCAGGTAGGCGTTGCGCTCGAGGGCATCGTACAGCGGCGGGTGGTCGCAGACGGACAGGCCCGCGGCGGCCTTGTACATGCGATCGAGAAAGACGGCGCGCGCCTGCTTCAGCAGGATGAGCAGGGCGCCGTCGTTGGAGGTGAGCTCCGGTCGCTGAAACTCGTGCGCGACGCCGGCCCATGTGGAGCGCGGCGCCCCGGCGACGCGCAGCCGCGTCCCTTGCAGCAGCGAGACGGTGAATGCCCGGTTGGCGTCGCTGGAGAACAATGGCCCAATCAGCGCATCCTGGAGCGTGGCCTCGGCGCTGGCCTTGACCTCCGTGTTCAGCGTCTGCAGGCGCGCGTAGAGGCGATCCGTCACCAGCAGGTCGAAGCCGATGTGGTCAAAGGCGTCGGGAAAGGCGACGCGCGCCGCCCGCAGGCACGCGCCGCGCGCGTCGCCGCGCGTCGCGCCCGCGACGCTCGCCGCGGTGAGCGACGAGAGCGTGACGCGCGAGGCGTTGAGCATGGTGTGCTCGTCCACGTGCGCAAACCGGTCGGCGTCCACGCTCGTGCTCCGCAGGCGTCCGAGGGCAGCCGCCGAGGGCCGGTCGCCGCGGATGCTGCGCGCGCTCGCCTCGACAATGGTGATGCCACCAAACTCGCCCGTGACGACCGAGCGCGCCGCGTACGAGCAGTAGGCCGCGACGCCGCGCAGGTAGGCCCGGGCGCGCGCCGCGCCGCCATCGGCGTGCGCAAACGTCTGCACAAAGCGCGAGAGCGTCGGGTTGTAGGTGTCGTACAGGATCTGCATCTGCGGTCCGACGTAGCCGTTTAGCCAAGTGCCGTCGTGGCTGCCCTGCACGACGGTCTGCGCCTGCGTGCCGACGATGAGCTCGAGGTCGGACGCGGGCAACGCCTCCATGGCCGCGGCAAACTCGGCGGCGTGGTCGCGCGTGCTGTGGTCGGCCTCGACGCCGTAGAGGGCCTCGCGCAGGGTGTCACCGCCGAGCTTGATGCCGCCGCTCACGTTGACGAGAAAGCCCGTGCTGCCGTAGGTGAGGCCAAGGGTGGCGGGCGCGTCGCAAAAGTGAGACGTCAGATAGCCAATCGCGCGCAGCGCGTCGTCCAGCGTCGCGACCGCGCGCAGGTGCGCGTCGAGATGGTCGAATGCGAGCTTGCCCGCCGCGCCCGCCGAGTTGGAGGCCACCATGCTGCGGCACGCGGAGCGAAACTTGCTCAGGTCGGTCACGCCCAGGCGGCCACTGCCTTTGGCGAGCACCACGTCCTCGACGTCGGCCTCGACGGCCGCCTCGTCGAAGAAGGCCCACTTCAGATCGCCCGTGGCCACGCTGCCGGCATCGATCCAGTCGCCGCACCAGCGGCGATGGTCGGTCGTCGCGTCCGGCTCGCCAATCTCGGCGAGCAGGGCGTCGGGGTAGCTGCGCTTGCGCACGCACTCGACCTCGCCCGAAAAGGGGTCGACGCTCTGCCGCATGCCCGGCGAGCAGACGCCGCGGTTCATCATCTGCAGCGACGACTCCTGCGCGCTCATGTTGAGCAGCCGCCATCCGGCAGGCGTGATGGCATTCTTGAAGCCGCAGCTCAACGAGGCATTCGACAGGGCGTAGCAGGTGCCGGCGGTGAGGCACGCGTGCTGCTCGGCGCAGACCGTGGCGTACGAGATCAACGCGCCAAAGGTGGCCACGACAATCGCGACCACCACAGCGAGCACGCCCTCCTCGGTCTGAGGTGTGACCATGGACGTCCAGCGACGTATTTCAATTGACACCACGCGACACACCACATTATGTCTACACGCGCGCCACGGGCGGCTCTGCCTTGCCACCGGGCGCCACGCTCGGCGTGGCCGAGGCCAGGTAGGCCGGTACCGTCGACCACGCGGGCCGGGTGTCCTTGCAGTCTGGCGCGTACTGCTCGAGGCCTTCTGGCATACCGTACTTGACCCTGTACTGCGTCGACTCAACACACACACACACTCTCGTGCGATCATTGGTTTACTCCGCGACACACCGAACCCGCCTCAACACTCTTTGCAGTAACTCGGCGGGAAGCTGGCCATGGCTGCGGCCGCGGACCAGACGACTGTCAACGGCACGAGTAAGAGTCCGCGAAAGGACAGCAATACGCTCGCCGTCTTGGAGCACTCCTGCAGCCCCCACGGCGAGCCAATGTGCGTGAGGTCGTCCACTGATGCGAGCACGACCATGACGGCCTTGAGGAACAGCACCCACGCAAACCAGACGTTCCTCTTTACGTACATGTGGCTGAGCACGGTGTGCATTGCAAACACGGCGAGGAGAAAGTGCGCGGTGAAGAAGAAGGCGTAGAGCCCACGCATCGTGGTCAGGTAGGCGGTCTGTGGATACGCGTCTCGCTGCTCGCGCAATTGCCGCGTCGGTATGCGGAAAAACGGGGTGCACTCGCCATTCTCGCCTGGTCGCGGCGGTGTGCCGTGGTGACGAACGAGGTAATAGGACAGCGTGAGCAGACCAAAGTCGAGGGTCCACAGGTAGAAGGCGATGACGAGCGTGACGTTGCCATACCGCATGTCCTTTTGCGGGTGGTGCAGGTCGTACTGAAACACGAGGGGGGTCTCCTGTGTGAACGACGCGACGACGACAATGTACAACGACGTCAGGAAGAAGCCCATGCGAAACCCTGGCCCCGTCTCGCGCACCAGCGCCACGATCCAATTCTCGTAGGTCCAGTCGAGGGATCGGCACCCGTTGAGCCACTGCGCGCAGCGGACCGCCACGACCTCGACCCAGTACGGCTGCGAGTCGCCGAGGTAATCCTCGATGCGGCCGTGGTTCTTGTAGCGAGCGCAAAACCATTCGGCGTCCTCGCTGGCGCACCGCATCCCCCCGTGGTGGCGGCGTCCTTGTCAGAGACGCGCTCCGGCTGGGCAAATTTGCCCACGCTGGTGCGCCCACAAGGCGAGGAGGAGAAGCCGTTGGCTTGCGGGTTGTGCGCGTCGCCGTTTGCAACCACTGCCGCGACGCCATGCCGACTGGCAGAAAAGACCCGGGGGTCGGCGACAAGCGCAAGGCGCGCCGCGAGCAGCTCGCTGCCGCACAGAACGCGGCTGCTTCGGCTGGCGCGGACGCCGCAGCGTCGTCCTCGTCGTCGGCGATGCCGGCAAACGCTTGGCAGGCGTTGCAGGACGAGCTCTCGCGGCTGACCGTGCCGCCGCCGCGGCGCGAGGCCATCGAGCAGGCGGAGCGCGAGGCTGCGCGCATGGATCGACGCGCGGCGTTCCGTGCCTCGCAGGTCGACGAGCAGGACGTGCAACGACAGAAGGCCGTGAGCGAGGCGACGACGGACCGCATGGCCGAGATCCGCGAGACGCTCGCGCGGGACAGACCCGTGCGGGAACGCGCCGCGGCGGCGGCACGCGCGCCGCCGCCGGGCGGGCTGATGGGCGCCCGGCCCGTCCCTCGGCCCGCGGCGCCGGCGCCGGCACCAGCACCGGCACCGGCGCCGGCGCCGGCGCCCACGCCCCTGCAGCGCGATGCGCAGGCGCATCAGAACGTGCGGCAGCTCGGCGAGCTCGTGCCGCTCGGTCGCGGTCGCGGTCGCGGGCGTGCCGCACCGGCAACGGCACCGATGCCGCCAACACCAGCACCGGCGCCGACGCCGACGCCGGCGCCGCAGCCGCCTTTCGCGAGGGCGCCCGACGAGCCGGAGGCGGAGACGTCGGCAGAAGCCAAAGCCGCACTGGATGCCCGGCTTCGAGAGATGCAGCAACGACACGAGCAGGAGCGGGCCCTCCTGTTTGCCAAGCCGAAACCATCGGGCGCCGAGCTCACGCGCGCAGCCAACCTGGCGACGGTCGCATCCGACGTCGGCAACAACGAGCTCGAAGCCACAGAGCAGCTCGTCGGACCGCCGGTGGCTGTGGACGCACAACCAGAGGAGGAGGACGAGGACGAGGACGAGGACGAGGACGAGGACGAGTGGGACGAGTCGCAACTGGCTGGTGCCGTTGGCGACGCGCAGGCTCGGCGCCAGGCCGCGCAGCAGTTTGATGCCGACGGCGAGGAGGAGCCGAGCGAGATCGACCGCGAGAGCCGAGAGACCGCGCGGGAGCGACGCCTGCGCGATCAGGAGCAGGCGCTCGTACCCTACGAGCAGGGCATGGCGCCCTCGGACCTCGTCGTCGGCAACGCCGCCGAGTTTCCGGACGACACGTTCGAGGCCCTCAACGCGGCCGACACCAACATTGCAGATGCGGGCAACTCGGTCGAGGCGCAGCAGCTGTGGCGGCTCTGGATGGAGGGCGTGCGCGAGATGCGCACGACCAACACGTACCAGTTTCTGATCGACCGCGCCCTGCAGGAGGATCTGATGTACGGACCGCGCGACTACCCGCGTCTGTACCACTCGGGCTTTCGTCGTCGCGGACCCAACGAGGACGGCGTCGACCCGGCCGAGATTCGCTGGTACACGGTCGAGCGTGCCGATGCCACCGCGGCGCCGGGCGCGGGCGGCGGGGGCACGAAGAAGAAGGAGTGGGCCTCGGCGGCAGCGCTGCTCGCGGAGCTCAAGAAGCCGCGCAGGTCGGGGCTCAACTTTTTCCCGGAGCGCGTCCCCAAGGGGCTGCGCCGGCGCGAGGGCCTGCTCAAGTCGCTGCCCCAGGAGTTGGAGGACGGCAGGAAGTTCTACGGCGGTGCTTTTCGACTCAAGCGCGCAAAGCTCGGCGCCATCGACGAGGCGTACAAGCAGGACGAGCGCGACGTGCCATTCGAGGGCAAGCGCAAGCGCACGCGCAAGCGCACGGCACTGTCGGTGGTGGTCGAGGAGGGCGAGACCAACCAGGCCGCCGTGGAGCGGGTCCCAATCGACCTGCTGACGCGGCTCAAGTACGCGCGCAAGGCCGACGGGTCGATTGTCATGACCAACGGGCAGCCGAAGCTTGTGGCGCGGGACCGGCCGGTGCGCAAGGTGACGCGCACGTTGCGCGTCGTGTGGATCCCCATTCGGCTCAACCGCAAGCACTGGGAGTGGTGCTACTCCCACTGGCTGCAAAACGAGGAGATGTTCGAGCCAGCGTTCATGACGCCCTATGCGCACAATGCCGAGTTTGGGAGCGGACAGGATCGGATCACCAATCAGCAGTACACCGACGCGGCCGTGCCGTTGCTGACGCGCGGATCCATGAACTTTCAGGGCGTCGAGATCTCGCGGTTTGAGCCTGGCCTCGCAAAGCTGGCGCTCCCGACCTGGGAGGCGTGCACGCTGGCCAATGTGCAACAGCTGCCCATTGTCGACTTTACGGACGCGTACACAAACCTGTTCCAGACGGCCCTCATCGCGCGCGAGCTGCGCAACGCCGTGGTCATGGGTCCGGAGGGGAAGATCACTGCCTTCTACGCCACGCCGCCCGCGGCGGGGGCTCGGCCCGCGCGGCCGACGCCGAACTGGGCCACCATCTTCCGCATCGGCAACGACGAGGAGAGCTACCGGTACTACCAGAACCACTACGTCATGCCCACCGCCGAGACCGCGGATCGCATCGGCACGAATGGCTACCGCGACGTGCCAGAGGACACGCCGGCCGGTGCGGCGCTGCGCAAGCGCCTCGGCCCAGACGCCTTCCGCGGGCGTCCCATCTTCCGGCACCACGGGGCCACGCGCGGTGGCTCCGTCGCGGACGCCGAGCGGGATGGCCGAGCGAGCAACACCGCGACAGACGCCGAGGCGGGCCAGCTGCTCGACATGCGCATCATGGCATACGAGTACGTCGATCCTGAAGGCACGTACAAGACGTCGGCCAAGAGCGGCAACAACCGATACTACAGCGAGCTCTGGCGCGAGGGCATGTTCAAGCCGATGCCCATTCGCCAGATTTCGACCTTGCCCCCAGCGACTCTACCTGACGGCCAGATCAGGAACTTTCGCGAGGCCGTCGACCGCGCTGGCAAGAACGAGAACACGCAGGTGCCTGGTTACCTCAACTTTCACCACGGGCCGGCAGGTCGTGGAGGTGTACAACAACGACCGGCCGACGTCACGCCCGCGCTGGACCGTGGCGAGGACTACTCGTACGTGCCGCAGTCGCGCGCGGACACGCCGCCCGACTGGCACCACGGGCGGGCCGCCGACTCGCGCAACTGGGTGGCGCCCAAGCCGGCGCCGTGGTACGGACGCGAGCTCGGGCAACGCTACCCGGAGACGGTCATGTGCCAGCGCGGCGACATGGACACGCGCGCCAACCTTACGACCGGGTTTCTGAGCGGCGCGTCGCGACGCCGCCAGTCGTGGCGCGACCTCGATGACTTTGCGTGGTTTCGCAACAGCGCGCCGGAGGCGCCGACTGGCCTGAAGCAGTGGCGCGTCGCCGGCGAGCGACTGGAGCCCGCGGCGCGGCGGCAGCTGCTCAACGACTGGAAGCGCAACCTGGACCGAACCGAGCTCACCAAGATGCTCGCGCCCACGACGCTGCGCGACGCGTTGCGTCGCTACGTGGCCGAGAATCGCCAGGCGATGCTCTACTTTCGACGCGCCAATCCAAACGACCCAGAGTCGACGCGCGTGCCGCTCCTGACGACTCCGGCGTCCATCGACTCGCCGGCGGGCGTGTACTACTCGTGCCGGTTTGACACGTCGCCCATCAAGGGCTGCAGCGGACTGGACTCGTACTTTCCAATGTCCAAGGACGCGGACGTGTACTCCATTGCCGACGTTGCCCTCGTGCGCGGTGTCCACGACTACCTGCGCGAGCCCGACGACGAGGACCCACGCGCGGGGCCGCCCGAGTGGTGGCTGGACGAGGAGGAGCTGCTGAGCGCGGAGCAGCCGTTTGACGCGCCCACCCTCGCCAAGCTCGATGCGGCGGTCCCGTGGCCGCCGAATCCGGGCAAAAAAGCCAAGGCGGTTGCAAACAGCAAGGCCAAGGCCAAGCTGCGCTTTGCCAACGGCGCGACCAGGGACGGAAAGCCCGACACCTACTCGTTTGGCACGCTCGTCTTTGACACCTTTCGGTCGCCGCACGTGGACGCGGCGGCGGCGGCGAGGGCGATGCCGCACCAGGACGACATGGCGATGAAGCGGCTGCCCATCTACCCCAAGCGCCTGACGCCCGACTCGGAGCGCGCCGTCTGGCGCCGCTGGTTGCAAAACGAGGAGCGGTTCTCAGACGGCGGGCGCACCGAGATCTCCGACCCGGACCTCTTTGGGGACGCGGTGCGCCTCTGGCCGACCGAACGCGGCTTCCTCGCGCCGCCGACCGAGCCGGACGACGCGGCCTTTGCGCCAGGGCAAAAGGTCAGCAACCAGGTCGCCGCGGAGCGCGAGGGCGACCGCAAGCGGCTGTCGACGCTGGTCGCGCCGTGCTACGTGCTGGCGCTCGACTTTGACGACTTTCGGCAGGCCGTCGACCGGGGCGAGGCGGCGTGGTCGGCGTACTTTGCCAAGGCCGAGAACAGAAACTACTGGCGCGATGCCGACGTGTACACGGTCTTTGAAATCGAGAGCGCCGCGGGACCCAAGTACCACCTCGGGCCCAACCCAGCCTACGTTCTGCCGGGGCAGGCCGTGCCGCCGCGCGTCGACGGTCGCTGGGACACCTACGACGGCCCGCCGCCGGTGTGGGACGCGGAGCAACGACGCTGGTACGTGCCGGATGCGCTGGCGTACTCGGTGCGCCCGGCGGCGCGGATGCATGCGTCGTGGCACGAGGACAAGCGCGCCTTTGGTGGCAAGCAGATGCCGGGCGATCGCGACCGGTATGCCGAGCTCGAGCTCGAGAAGCGCGTCCGCAACTTTGAGGAGGCCTTCCAGCGATACCAGGTCGAGCGCAACACGTGGTCCAACCTCAGCCGTCTGAACGCCTCGCTCGAGCAACGCAACGAGCTGCTGCGCTTCCACTCGCTGCGCCTCGTGTGGAACCTGTCGCGGCTCCAGCAGACCCAGGAGCCGCGCGATCTGTTTGCCGCAGACGAGGACCATGTCTTTTTCGTGGACTTGCTCTTCAACGACGACGACGAGGACGACGAGCAGGACACTGGACGGCGCGAGTACGAGCTGTGGCGGCGTTCGCGGGTTGGCATCATGCGCAACTTTGCCTACCGACTCCCGGTCGTCATCTTCCTGATCGACACGCTCGACCACGCGGACCGCGTGCGCAGCGAGATTGACATTCTGACAATCCTGTCGGGCCAGCTGCGCGGCCGACCGAGCGGCACAAACACCACCGAGATTCTCGACCGCGTGCGCAGCGCCGTCGCCGACACGGACGCGCTTCCCTTTGTCAAGGACCTGGTCGACCTCGACTGCGCGTGGCCCACCGTCTTTGACATTGACGACATGCTCGCGCCGGGCGCCGCCAAGATCACCGCGATGCTGCAGCTCCTCTCCGGCACCACCGCGGCCGCTGCGGCGCAATCGGTCGACGTTCGTAGTGTACGCGAGGTCTGGGAGCACGTCACGGCCGTCGCCGACGCCCTGGGCAACAACGAGGCCTCCCAGCGGCTGCCGAGAAGGTCGGACCCGATGAGCCCCTATCAGTCCGTCCTGCGCATCCTGTCGGGCATGGGCGCAGACGGACGCGAGCGTCGCAAACGCTACAACATGGTACGGCCCGACCTGATCAAGGAGCTCGTCGTCGCGCTCGAGTTGAACACGTCGGCCGATGCCGTGCAGCGCTGGAAGGACTTTTGCGGCGCCCAACCGTCCGACGGCATTCCCAACCCGGTGTCGCACGTGGTCGAGCTCGTCACGATGGCGGTGATCGAGCTGCCCGACCGCTACCACCCGCTTCAGGCGGTGTTCCTGCCGGTCATGCGCGCGGTGGTCGACGCGTGGGCCGACATGCTCGTGCAGCTGCGCGTGCGCGACCACGCAATCACGCGCGCCGAGTCGCTGGTCGACGATCCCGCGGAGGTGTTGCAGGAGGACATCGAGTCGACGCACATGTCGATTCTCGAGGACGCCGAAGGGGAGATCGACAATTACACGGGGACAAACCGTTCCTACCCGACGCAGCTGCGCCCCGCCGCGCTCCGCACGCCGCGGCAACCGCCGGCTCCGCTCGAGGGATCGGACGTGGGCGCGCCTCGCTCCGTGCGCGATCCTGCGGCCGACCTCGTCGCGTTCCGCGACACCGTCGGCTTCGATCCGACCGAGCGCACGCAGTACGAAAAGGAGTTGCTCGCCGTGACCCAGCTGATGGTCCGGATGCGCGCGGCCGACGTGCAGAGCCGCATGTTCTCGACCGCCGAGCTCGAGGTGCCCTTTGACACGAGCCAGCAGCTCCTGGAGGCAACGGCCAACGCCTTCTCGGCCGTCTTTGCCAAGCTCAAGGCGGTGGGCAGTCCGGCCGAGTCGCTGTGGAAGCTCCTGCACAACGAGGTCGTCACCGACGAGAACCGCGCCGAGCTGCTGCAGGCGGCCGAGGACATCGAGGCGCGCCTCACGCGCGACGCGCCGTCGGGCGAGGGCGTCGACGTGCCCTTCAGCGTGCTCGTCGGCGCTGGCCTAGTTCGCAAGCTGCTGACCGACGAGCTGACGGAGCGCGAGCGGCGCGTGTTTGACGCGCGCACGCGCGAGGCGCGCACGAAGCAACGGATGCGCACCGAGCAGCTTCAGAATGCGCGCATCCGGGCCATTCACCGCATGGCCAAGGTGCTGCAACGCACGCAGGTGCTCGCGGCGCGAGCGGCCAACAATGTCCGCGCGCAGCTCCGCGAGCTAGACGACACGGCCGAGAATGCCGCGCGCATCGCCGAGCTGACCGCGGAAGCGGAGGCGCTGGACGAGGCCGTCAAAAAGATGCGTCTGCAGGTCCAGCAGGCGCTGGGGCTCGTCCGGTGGATGATGAGCGCCAAGGACCAGCGCAAGCTGGCCAAGCTGCAGAAGCTCATCCGCCAGCGGATGAAGCTTCAGCGCAAGCGGAACAAGCGCGCGCGCACGAGCGGCGTCGCCGACGCGATGGACGAGCGCGCGGACGTCGGCGGCGGCGCGGAAGCCGACGTGGCCGACATGGAGGCCGAGGGCTTTGCCCCGCTGACGGCGGGCGGACCGAGCGCCGAGCAACAGGCCTCGTTGCTGGCGGCGCAGCGCGAGCGCGCCGCGCGGCGCGAGGACGATACCGTGCTCCGACCACTGCAGGAGGCGGCGCGTGCGCCGGACGACGACGTGGCCGCGTCGATTCAGCTCGCGGAGCGGGTAGCCGTGCAAATCGACCCCGACGCCGCTCGCGCTGCGGGCGTGCCGCTCGCGTCGGTGCAACGGCTAGTCGACGCGAGCATGACCGTGGTCACCGATCCAGACGCGGGCCCGGTGAACTTGGAGCAGCTGCGCGCCGCGCGGCGCATCGCCGAGGCCACCGCGCAACAAGGAATGGCTATGCTCGAGGCGACGCAAGAGGACGTGGACGCCGTGAACGCCGAGTTTGAGGATCCCGATGCGCCGGTGATCCTCCCGGAGCCGTCCGACTACGGCTCCACCAGCGAGAGCGACGACGGCGGTGGTGGTGGCACGAGCCTCGCCGTGGACGGCGCGCCGCTTCCAACGGGGCTGGCCGCGCCGCCGGGGGCGGGCGACAAGGCCGAGACGGTGCTCGACGAGGTGCTGCCGAGGACGCCGGGCGCCGCCGTGGTCAACGCGCAGGAGGACTGGGACGCGGTCGTCCAGCTCGCCGAGCGCGGGTGGAAGGGCGCCCGCGAGCGCGAGCTCGCGCTCGCGTCGCGCGTGGAGTGGCTGGCCGAGCGTCGACGGCGCCTCGTGGACCTGTACGTTCATCTGCTCAGCGCGTCGCCCGACCTCGAGGAGCTCAACGGCATCCTCGCCAACGTGACGACGGACGACGTGCCGCAGCTGACGTCGGACATGTACAAGGACCTGCAGACGGGCAAGACGGCGATGCCGAGCAACAGTCCCGACATTCCCGACATCCACCCGTGGCAGGTGTGGGGCTGGGAGGGCGCCTACCGCGCCTACCTCGGCGACCTGCTGCGCGCGCACAGCACCGGGGGCTGGTCCCTGGCCAAAGTGCCCCTCACGCCGCGGCAGTGGCTCATGTCGCGCTTCAGCGCCGGCGCGTACCCAAACGCGCCGAGCGTGGGCGATTCCGACATGGGCGCACGCCCGATGCCGGCCATGACCGACGCGGAGCGCAACCAGGCAATTGCCGTCGCGCTCGAGGAGATGAACCTGCAGGACGATGCCCCGCTGCGCGCGCATCTGCATCGCATCGTCGACGTGCAACGGGAGGCCGTCGAGTCGTTGCCACCGCACGCGCCGTTTGCATTCGACTTTGACGCCGCGCTGGACGTCAGCACGCTGAACGCGAGCCGCCCCGCGTCGCCCAGGGACGCATGAGACACGCACCAAAAAGGGTGGTCCGGTGGAGGAGAGGGAGGGGGAGAGAGAGAGCTTGGCGCACTCTGCGTTGCAGACGTTGCGCAAGGGTCAGAAGAGGAACAACGATGTGTCTATGAGTCGTTCGCACCGTACGTTCTAACGAGATTTGAGAGTCGAGATTGCCCGACCCTCAGTGATCTCACACACACGAACACACGGTACGAAGGTACGCGGTGGTAGTTGCCACCGCCGACAGACGCTTACCGATGCGCCTGCCGCCGTCAAGAGTGCGTCTCCTTGTCAGGAGTGGGTCCGTCGGCCGTCCCGCCTTCGCACGCCCCGCGTGTACTTGTGGTCAGCGACAGCACCTGTGCAGGTTTCCGTCCCGCCCAGCTTCCAGCAGTCCGAGCGCTGCCGAGCGTCGTGAGGACCGTCGGCTGCGAAGGCTAGTCCCAGTGTGAGGCGACTGCCACCGTTGGAGCCCAAACCGCTTCCCGCGCGAGCGCGGCTGTGTCGCGCGGTGCCTGTCGCCGCGCGCTGCTGCTGCTCACATCTCGCTGCCTGGGAGAGGCCGCTCCCAGCGTCGCTGTGTTGCGTGTGGGCCACAAGCCGCAAAGCACTGTGGTGTGTTTTGGTAGCATGATTTATTCTATCGGCTGCGGGCAATCTCAACTCTCAAATCTCGTTGAGACGTACGATGCGTCTGTATCCCAGTCGGGTGAAGGCAGAGTGAATCTCGGCTGTGTGCGTGCGCTCAAATGTCATTCTCATCGTCGTTCTCGTCCGCCGCCGCACCGGCGGCCGCGTGCGCGCCGCCCGTGCCCGCGGCACGCAGCGTCATGGTGTGGCCCTTGTACTGGTCGAGCACCCAGTAGTTGCCCATCTTGGTCAGCACCGGCGGGTTGTCGGGGTCCTCCAGACCGATCGTGATGGACCACTTCTTGTTCGGGTGCGTCGGCTCGCACATGGTGACGTCCTCGAACATCGGCAGGTCCTCGAGCTTGCGCTTGTCGCCGACCGTGCGCTTGTCCGACGGGCCCTTGGGGCGCGTCTTGGATGGCGGATCCACCTTGCACGACCTGACCTGGTCGGCGCCGTCGCGCGACACCGCCGTCCACTGGTTAAGCTCGGGGTGCAGCTGCGCCCGCAAGGGGCAGTTGGCCGCCTTGGTCCAGTTGAGGACCTCGTAGCGAATCTTCTGCCTGTCATTGTACGTGCTCGGGTCGTTCTTGTGCGGCCCCTCCTTCTCCTTGATCTGCTTCGTGATGGCCACGGCCATCTCCTTGAAGCACTTCTCGGCAATGGCCGAGCCGATGTGACGCAGAAAGCGCACCTCCTCGGGGTGCCCTGGCACCTCGAACGTCGTGTACACCGACGTGCCCTCCGTGCCGCGCAGCTGCATCAGGCAATCGGGATCGCAGTAGCCAAACCACTTTTCGGGCGCCTTGGTCGCGAGCGCCGTGCCAAGGGTCTGACCGTCGGCCACCTTGTTCGATCGCTTCGGAAACGAGACGACGGCCGACTCGGGCACGAAGAACTGCGACTTGCCAAAGGGAAGGATAAACGCCTGCTTGGTTTTCGGATGCTGCGCCCAGGTGGCGTCCTGTGGCACGACCGCCATGACTACAGCACAAACGTCCGATCTGCTAGCGACGCTCGGACCACCTGCCCCTTGTTGGTTAGCGCAAGACCCGCAAGTCGAATACGAGGCTCGGATAACCCGACGCCACCTTTGCGAAGGCAGAGGAGCAGTCGGAGTAACGCACACACCACACGCGCACTGTACGTTCCAACGAGATTTGAAAAGTGAGACTGCCCGCCGAGGTCGTGGACAATCTCTGGGAGTTTTCGGCAAACTAACGCCACCAGCCGCGGTCCCGACCGCCAACGTAGGACGCGGCCGTCACTTTCACGTCGACAAGCGCGTCGTGCAGCGGCCCAAACTCGGGAGCGCGCTTGAACAGGTGCTTGTAGAGTTCGGTGTTGCTTGGTGCTTTTGGTTTGCCTGTTTTTTTGGAGACGTAGTTGGTGTAGGGTTTTGCGCCGAGCATGGTGCAGTAGACGTCTCGTTTCTCAATGTTCCAGTCGTTGATGCCGTGCTTGTTCGCCGTCTGCCGGAGCATGCGCACGTCGAAGGCCGAGTTGTGTGCAATGATGGGCACCTTGCGCTCGCGAAGCCGACGCAGCTGCTTCAGCACGATGCGCAGCTGCGGTTCTGTTCGCATCCCGACAGCCCTGATACGTTTGTACCCGATTTTGTGCACACGGTACGCACGCGTCGTGATGCACACGTCGGAAGGCAGGTTCCAGATGCGGTCGTAGGCCTGGATCATGCGCCCCTCGCGGTCAAAGAGCGCCAGCGCGCACTGGAGCACCACGTCCATGCCCGACAGGCCGGTGGTCTCCGTGTCGAGCACGGCAAACGCGCACCGTTCCAGCGGCGGCAGCTCGGGTTCCGGTTCCGGCTCTGGGTCGGGCTCTGCGACCGCACACTGCAACTCGGCCGGCAGCTCTGGCGCGGGCGGACCCGAGCGCTTGATCTCGAGGCGCGGACGACAGCACTCTTTGTCGCACCCAGCGTGCTTGCCAAGCCAAAAGAAAGCCTCCGCCGCAGTCGCAAAGCTCTCAAACGCGGGCATGGTGTGTGTGTGTGTGTGTGACGGCGCTAAGGTTGATCCATAACGTCCACGAGCCACGCTCAAATGTGGGACGCGGTGGTGGTGGTGGTGGCTTAGCGCGTAAAATGCCCAAGGCCACGCGCGGGCTCAGCTTCAACCTGCGGTCCACGTTGACTCCAAACACTCAGACTCGGGTGGAGGAGACGAGCGGCCTGCTGACGACGCAGATCAGCGGCAACGCCAACGGAGCCGTTCCGTGCGCACTCGCGCCGAGCGTGAAGCCCGTCCTGTCGCGGTTGCAACTGAAGTCGGCGGTGCGACCGCTCGGCGCCGCGACCGCCACCGTGAGCGAGACGCCGGGCAACTCCTACGCCCGCGTCGGGTCGAGCGAGGACGACGCGCAGATGGCACCGGCGCGACTCACGCATCCGTGGTGCCGACTGCGGTTCTGGGTCTGCGGGTGCTTTGTCGTGGGGTTGCTGGCATCCGGCGCGGTCGTGCTGATCTACCTCTTCCATCAGGTCGGACGGGAGTCGCCGCCGCCGCCTCCGCCGCTGGCAGTGGCGGTGGCGCCACCGCCGCCGCTGGCGACGGCCGTGCTGACGTCGACCCTGCGGGGCGCCAGGCCCAGCACGTCCGTGAAGACGCGCAGAGGCATCGTGGGCGGTGTCAGCGGCAAGCCGGCGACGGCCGCGCGACGACCGCCGCCGCGACCGTTGCCGCGGCCGTTGCCGCGACCGTTGCCGCGGCCGCCACCGCCACTGGCGCCACCGCCACTGGCGCCACCGCCACTGGCGCCACCGCCGCTCGTGGTCGTGGTCGTGGTGGACGACGTAGACACAAACACGACGCCATACGCGCCCGACGTGGGCAGCGGACAGCTCGCAATCCCCGTGGTCAGTGCGACGGTCGTCACTTAGTCAGTCGGTCAGTCGTCGCGCGGAAACACGTTTTTGCATTTTTGAGAGCCCCCGACTCCTAGACGACAGGACGGACGACCGGTCCCATGTAGAGCGAGCTCTCCTTGATCGCACACGCCGACGTGTAGGCTGGCACGTTGGGATCGTTTGGCATCTCGTCGGCCGACTCGCACTGCTCCTCGTCGATCATTGTGATTGCGTTGGCGAACTCGGTGCGCTCCCGTTCTCGTGCGGCGCGCTGCGCGACGGCCACGGAGCCCCGTGCAATGCAGGCCACGATGCCGAGCACGCACATGACGCCGACGATGGCAGACGTCGTGTAGCCGCGCGTCCCTGCGCTAGACCCCGAGGCACTCAGGGCCAGTGCGACGGTCAGGTTGCCGACGTCGTTCATCGGATCGGGACAACGGCGACGCAGTGGGTGGCCGGCGCAGTTCACAAGCGGCTGCGGCCTCCAATTTGGCTTTGAGATTAGCGCACCGGCGCGCATCGCCTGTTGCAGGAGCGTGTGCGCGGACCGACCGACCGCATCGTCGTCGTCGTCGTCATGCGCTTCGTGCCAGCACCCGAGGTCGAGCTGACGCCCAGCAACCTGCGCTTCTGGCGCCGCGCTCAGACCGGCGACCCCGACATGCCCACAAACACGGGACGCGCCCAGGTTGGCGACCTCAGCACCGCGAGACCCGAGGAACTGCAAGGCCTGACGGCCGACGTCTTCTCTCGACCGTCGTTCTCGCATGCGCGGATTGGGCCGACTGAGCCGACGGGCGTGCCGGTGCGCGTGGAGGCGCCGGGCCCGGGCCCGGGCGAGCCGCCCAAGACGGTGGTGCTCCTTCCGCAACGGTTGCAGCTCCCCATGGCACGGTACGGACCGAGCGAGACGAATCGATGCATGCGCGGTTGTCTGGCCGTCGCGGCCTGCATCGCCATCGTTGGCCTCATCCTGTCGGTCCTGCCGGCGGCCAACGAGACCCAGCGCACGATCACGACCTTTCGTGGGAGCGGAGTGTCGGTCATCTTCAAGGGCGACCCGAGCCCGCCGCCGTCGCCGCCCCAGCCGCCGCCGCCGCCGCCGCCGTCGCCGCCGCCGCCGCCCCCGCCGCCCGTG
>Ga0302136_1000662_pt1 | contig 16550 bp, 23 predicted proteins | sample CBN3_20m_MG_FD_203116 | JGI IMG/M metagenome (GOLD analysis project Ga0302136, IMG submission 203116) | Marine microbial communities from Western Arctic Ocean, Canada - CBN3_20m | ecosystem: Environmental > Aquatic > Marine > Oceanic | place: Canada: Western Arctic Ocean | collected 2017-09-15
CTTTGCCAAAAGAGGTGGAGAGGCAGAAACGTTTCATGAAACACCACAATCAGGATGTGCCAATTGAAATCATTCATGGACCCGACACGAGAGATATCAAGAAGGCAAAAAAGTTTGAACACATGATTGAGGGTGAATACTTTGAAAAAGCTGTAGAAATGCATTACAATAATGATGTGAAAAGACCTGATATTACATACTTCAATTTGGGTGCTATCGGTTGTTTCATGGGTCATATGGATTTTTATGATAAATGTTTTGCACAGGGATTGAAATATGCGGTTATTTTTGAAGACAATGTTATTGTAAAGTCGGACAGACTCTACAAGGAGATACAAAGTATCATAGATGATAGAGGTGATGAGTTTGAAATGTGTTTCTTTCACTGTCTTTCACGTCTACCCGATAAACAAGATGGGAAATTAGAAAAGGTGAAGTGGATCTCTAGCACCAAATGTTACCTCATCAATGTTGAGAACATGAGAGATTATGTGAAGTATTTTTTACCCATGGATAACCACATTGATATGAAACATGAAGATCTGATCAGGAAAGGTGCGAGAATCTACTACAAAGATATGCGTCGGTACATGAAGATTGATAGAACCCACAATAGCACAATTGGACATTATAAACATGGCCGCCCAGAATTCTTCTCACGAAACTACCCAAGTGCTACACCACGTGATGTCAAATGGGGGTATTAAACGTGTCTCTCTGTAATCATATATTCTGGGTACATCTCACGGATTATCCGCTTTTGGGGAAGATACACATTCCTTTTCTCGTTGGGACACATAGCCTCAGTGACAAAATCAATAATCTTCTCATCATGTCTAACATCCATTTGGATCGTGTATCCAGAAACTACTTGCACATAAGCTTTCGCAGTTGGAAATAGAAGGTTCTCACTGAGAGTCAGTGTATGTAGGTGACTCCCAAAGACAGCCAAACGAGCTCTAGCGACATTGATCGCGGACATACTCTTGTACTTTTCCTACGCTCCAAACGAGACTCAAGATTGCCTTGGCGTTTTTGAAAGTCTCCTTAGGGGAGTTCATTTATTGACTTTTATATAGGTTTGAGTTTACTTAGGTTAAGCAAACGACTTGGTGGTCCCCTCCTCCTTTCGTTTCTCCCTGCACGCATCGTTCTTCTCCTTCTTAGCCTCAGACTTCTTGGGGTTCGCCTTCGCCTTGTTCTCTTGTTTGATTTTCTTTTTCTCAGAATCAGTGAGTTTATCTTTCATAGTCTTGTCAATCGCCATTATATATGTATATCATTTTAAATCTATAAGTTCCTAATATATACAGGTCTCTCAGTTCTTATGATTGAGAGACCCATACTCAATATAGACTTAGCTAACCGTGATTTCACGAAGACGGTACTGTGATCCACATATCTTCTTGAATTTGGGCGATGACGATCTAGGACTTCCTTCATAGAGAGTACCCTTCCAATTGAAACCTTTTTACACTCGGTAAGATCTATCGTGAAATGTACAGGTTTCTTATAGGACCATGCATGTGTGAACATGGAATCCAAAATCTGAGGTGTTGTTGTATCCCTAATTTTGATATTGTACTGAAGAGTCATTATGAGTTCACAATCTTATAATATTTGGAGGATATATTTCTCCACAAAACGTCTCTAAACCAATTCAAATATCCATTGACATTTCTGCATGTATAGTGACTAAGGCGATCATCACATGGTTTGTTGATAAAGTCCATGATGAGGAGTAACCGTTCACCTGTCTTAAACTCAACTTTGTGTAAACAATTGCTAGCTTCTAAAAATACACCCATATTCTCCTTGAAAGGAAACGCATCATATCCCTCTATAGAAAACACCGTATCACTCGTATCATGAATTGGAATCACTAATCTATATTGTTTAACATCTGGTCCATATCTCTTTATATCGTGGTGATAGTTTTCATAATATTGAGCTTTCATACCCTCGAAATAATAACGAAGCCAGCACCTCTGTAAATCTAAAGAGTTTACTGGGTACAATTTTTCACCAACAATTTCAGACAACTGTTTCAAAAACTTTTCATTCGAATAAAATTTCAATTTTACATCTTCATTCAAGTTTTTATTCTTCTTAGCCCTCTCTAAAAATGTATCAACAAGTTTCTGCCGACATGTTTCAGATAAAATATCTTCAACGATGACAAAACCCTCCCCCCTCACTACATTTCCTTCTCGTGCATTGACATCACAATTTAAATGTATATCATCAACTTTCCTGGTATACATCACAAATGGAAATACAAATATGAGTATCAATAGTATTATGACAATGTATTTCATCTACTATATATAATCATTTTTTGAATTGGGATACAATTCAAAAAATGATCCAAACGGGGCTCGAACCCGTGACTTTGGCGTGCCTCGTGTGAGTTTGACCCCACTAATGTATACGTCGTATAAGCACCACGCTCTAACCAACTGAGCTATTGGATCAAAACTCATAAACTGTCACGGTAAATCGTCCTCGCTGTTTTACCATGGGTTCTAAGAAGAGTTCTCGTATCTTATCTTTACCACGGGGTGTACCTTTAAGTAATTTCAGTTGCTTATCAATTATGGCTTCAGATCTGAATGTTATATGTTCTGATTTATAACATTCAATTCCATCTTCTGTTACCACCGTGACAATGTTTGGTGGTGATGATTCAGCCCCTATAAACTTGGGATCTTTGTACATCTGACGAAACATACTTACAATTGTTATTTTTATATTTTATAATAGTAGAAATGTCTCTAGAAATTGTCACCTATGCTAACAAATCTCAGGGTATGTTTGAAGAACTTGTGAAAAACGAGTTTGGGGTACCAGTCAAGGTTTTAGGTTGGGGTAAAAAATGGAATGGTTATTCAGACAAATCTAAAGGTCTTTTAGAATACATGAAAACAAAGAATGATGAAGACATCATCGTATTTGTGGATGGATTTGATTCCAAGATTAACAAACCCATAACTGATGTAGTAAAAATATTCAAAGAATATAACTGTCGTGTTCTATTTTCAAACAACCCACCATGGTTTTTTCAATCACTTATATTTGGTGTGTGTGATGATTCAATCGCAAACGCTGGTATGTATATGGGATACACAAAAGAACTTCGCCAAATTCTTCAATCCGAAGCTGATTTGCAATGTGAGGACGACCAGGTCAATTTAAATGGGTTATGTAGAAAATACGATTTTGTAAAAGTTGATAAAGATGAAAAAATTTTCAAAAACTTTAGTCCAATTCAAAAAATCAAAACGAGTGATGCGATATTTGTATCTTTTCCGGGAACTCTCGGTATAAATAGATACTGGAGAGGTTTTTTTGAATACACACAATTCGTATACATATATGTATTGTGTCTACTGGTATTAGGTATGGCTTTCTTCCCACAAAAGCAGAGAATTCTCGTCACTACACTTGTCCTATATACAGCATTCTACGCATTAGCTGCTGATAAGTCGTGCACTACTCTTCAGGTTTAACAACTTTGAGTTCATATTTATTTTCACCACCGTACACAAGTTTCTTGTAGAGTTTCTTCATAAAGTCTGGCATATTGTTACCGTTTGCAGTCACATCAGAAATACCTGGTAAGAAGCAAGACATACGCCTATAGAAGAGGGTGTTTTTATCAGATGTATCCTTGGAGACATCACCAACGCGGTAATATTGTTTGTCAAATTCTCCAATGTTTTCTAAGTCCTCCTTGTGCGTCACCTTCATTTGGATCCTCTTATTATCATTCTTTGCGTTAATAGCCCCCGAGTGTATAAGGTTCGCGTCAAATAAAACAGCTTGTCCAGGTTCACATCCAACACTCTTGATTGATTTAGTTATGTAAATCTTGTTCCTCTCCTTGTGAGATTTAGGAATCACATCTATACATGACTTCATTTCCTCTAAAAAGAAGATGATTGTATATGAGGGGTGTTTCATTTTGGAGTTCAATACAGTTCCATTCTCATCGCGATGACATGTGGAGACACTAGACTTTTCAATTGAGAAGATATAGTCAGTAAAGACGTAGTCCTCACCCAATATTGTACGAAGATTCTTTAGGACACCTGGATGATCATGGATAAACTTTTTAGCATCTATGTATTTTTTTGAATCAATTAGTCCCAAAATATAATTGATCTCACTCTCGTTGAATGCATCCAAAACATGGAATCCACTATCAACAACTTCTTCAGTTTGAATAAATTGAACATGACTAGTTGTAGTCGCGTACATGCAAACTATTAGTAAAATCAGTATGAGTATATATCTCATTTTACTACTAGTATATTATAATATTAATTTTAAACAACACTCCGGGGCGCACCATCTGTACTTTTACGTCTACTAGATGATAATGAGCCTAACCATCTACTTACAATATTATTTGTAGATGTTTTGGTACGTGTATCGTCACAACCAATTACACTGAGACCATTACAGACATCTGGTTTATTCTCTTTACTGGGAAATGCTTCATTGAACGCCTTAATAGAAATTGAAGGTATATCGGGAGCTTCATCTAAAAATCTGTCATATTCTTGACGACACTTCTTGATCAAGATCATGATATTTACACGATGTGAAACATCTAGGGATATTTCCATATCTATATTTCGGTAGTACTTTGAATATTGTTTGCACATAGCAGAATGCGCCACTTCTAAGTTTGCACTTTCACCAAACTTACTGATAGATGTGAGAATACCACCGATAACATTTAGGAATGCGAAAAAATACTGTACAACCATAATCCTTATCGCCATGTCACTGTCTATATCATCACCACCACTTGGATTAAGAACTGCAAAACCACCTACACCTGTGATACTCGCGATTATTATACTTGGGTAGGACAAGTAGTCGTGTTGTTGTTTATAATAGAGCCGAGCGTGATTATGGAGCCATCGGTAGCCAGCGGCTTTTTCAGCCCACCTGACGAGTAGCTTCTCCTGCTTCTCACACCAAAATTGCTCATGGGGCACATCCTCTTCACCCATTGCAATTAAGATTAACAGAGATATTTAAATATCATCTGTGTAAGAGTGTAAAAATGTCTTATATTTAGCGTAAATAAGAGTTTGTGGATTGGTTGGATATGTATCAGTTTCAACCTCAAAGTCCATATTGACACGATACACTACACCTGCATCTCCGGAGGCGTGTCTTTCATTATAAGAAGCTTCATCTCCCCATACATTTATCAGTGTAGTATAACCATATACATTCGAATATGTATCATCATCTACGTTATGTTTACTGGATTTTCTACACGTAACTTCACCAACATGTGTAGAAGCGTAATGATTGACATCATTTGGTAAATGTATAATTAAACCCATTTTAACATAACTAAATATTTTTTTCCGCGCAACTTCTCGCAAGTTTGTCAACCTCTTCATTTAGGGGATTTCCATTATGAGCCTTTACCCACTTCCATTGAACATCTTTCAATTGATCTCGGAGTGTGTCAATCTGGATCCAAAGTTCTTTATTCTTTACATCCCCACCTGATGATGTTTTCCAACCATTTTTCTTCCAATTGTGAATCCATGTGGTAATACCATTCTTCACATATTTACTATCCGTGAATATACACACTTCTTGGATACCCCTCTTCAAACACTCCTCCAAGGCTTTGGCAATTGCAGTCATCTCCATTGCATTATTGGTGGTATCAGGCTGTTTACCACAGAGTTTAAAGTCATCACTAACAACACCCCATCCACCACGTCCAGGATTTCCGAGACAACTCCCATCAGTGTAAACCTCATACATGATTAGTCATCGCGTTTATCTTTTATACCAGCTACAGTGACAGTGACAGCACCAACATTCGTATTACATCTGATGTTGAAAGTTCCTTACTCCAACGTTCATACATTATCTATATTACCTTATTAATTTTCTAAGTATATAATAAAATAAAGATGACCCAAATGATGATGCCCATGATGATGTTGGTTTGTCTATTGTGTATGTGCTTCTCTTCATTCATGCAGTCGGGGATGAAGATTCCTACCACACCTATCGCTTCTATGACTAGTAGTTTTACATGTTTTACCACAATGTTGGGAATGTTAGGTGGTGGTTTGTTTTGAGAAACGTATTTTAAAATGAAACTTAAATACTAGTTAGGTGATGAGATTGCGCCCATGTATGGTATTCAGGAGAAAAAGGATTAAATTATCTCGTGAAGTTGTACACAATTTGAAAAAAGTGAGTCGTTTATCTTATATCAATCAATGAGGGTGTTCATGATGATTTGATGCATCAATTTGGAACTTCTATCCGTTATTATAGCTATAATGATGAACCACCATGTATTAACGTTTATCGGGATTATTAGGTTGTTTATACTCTGATGCTTTCTTGGGGGTTTTACATATTATATCACCACAATGATCTCTATTTTGATACACAGAATTGATAGACGTAGCTATCTCACTGCATGATTTTAAACTCCACCTCCCCAACACGGGTTTCTCACTTTTCAATAGACTTTCCAGTAGTCTCTTGAAGATCATATTCATACTTACATTTGTCATCTTTAAAGGTGTTTACCTTCGTCAGTTCTTCATGTTTAAAAAAGGTATTGAATGGGCAATTCGGACATCGTCTATGACGTACCGCACATGTGAGTGCGTCGGGATTCTTGATACACGTTTCTTTCGCAAGCTTTTTTCGTTGTCTGTAAGTACGTCGTCTAAAGTTAAAAATACGTACATAGGTTTGTCCAATGGCTAACATACTATCAATACATCACAATTCATTTTTAAGTTTCTTAAAACAGTTCATCTTCAACTTCTATTTTAAGTTTACAGTCAGCTTTCGGGTAAGCCACACATAACATGGTATAACCCCTCATCATTTGATGTTCATCAAGAAAGGATTGATCATCTTGGCTTACATGACCCCACACTAATCTCGCCACACACGCGGAACACGAACCTTCGCGACACGAATACGGGAGGTTGAGACCTTTTTCTTCCGCTGCATCTAGAATGTATGTTCCCTCATCACACTCAAATGTTTTATCACCACCGGGTGTAATGAGGGTAATTTTATAATTTGCACGGACAGCTACACGAGACTTCTTCTTGATAAGACGAGTTCGTGGTACGAGGGGGGGCTTCATATGACAAGTGGCTAACATACTGTCAATATAACATATTTATTTTTTAACTTATAGATTTATTGAGAATATAAACTATATGATACTCGATCATAGAAATAATATATTTTCTCAAAATGGTGAAGATGGTGTCATTGAGTATATTTTAGATAAGTTAAACATCACATCTGGTACATGTTGCGAGTTTGGTGCTTGGGATGGAAAACATCTATCCAATACATTTAACCTTATAAAAAATAAAGAATGGAAAGGTCTTTACATTGAAAGTGATGAAAATAAGTATAAAGATCTACTTGAAACATGTAAAGAATGTCCGAATATAACACCAGTTCAAAGTTTCGTCACTGGTGAAAATCTTGACGATCTCATTTTAAATAATGACTTCCCAGAAGATTTAGATCTTCTCTCTATAGACGTTGACAGTATTGATTACGAAATATGGAAAGGATTGAAGAAAGTGAGACCAAAGTTGATAATCATAGAACCCTGCAACTCCACGTCACTTTGGGAGAAGGATGTATCATACGATGGACACGGTGCGAGTCCATTCCTGATCAAACAACTTGCCAAAGAAAAGGGATATACATTTTTGTGTACAACAGGAAATCTATTTTTCGTAAGAGATGACATTAACACTTTGGAACCGAATGATGATATTGAATTCCCATGGTGGTTACCCGATGATATTAAACGAATGGTGGGTCACATAACTAATATAATACCCGATGCACACCTAGATGATTTCGGAAAAGACATTATTAAATATGCGAGAGGTGCGAAACTGGGATACATGACAAACGAATAAAACGAATAAAACGATTTTCACTTTCACTTTTTAAGATACTCATATATCTTAAAAAGTGATTTTTATTTATTTTTACTATCAAACTAATATTTGATACTTAGTTGCTAAAAGCCAAACCGCCCATACCAGATTGGATGCGGAGGACGTTGTAGTTGACCGCGAACATCTGCATGGTGGTGGAAGCAACGCCGGTGGGGAGGGTCACCGCAACCTGCGCGTTATCAATACGCGAGAAGTTGCAGGTGCCGGTAGGTTGGTGTTCCTCGGGCTTGAGCGCGAAGGAGTACGAGTACACACCGGGGTAGGGGGAACCCGAGTGGTGGTTGTACGCTTGCACCTGGTTGAAGTACTTACCCTTTTGGGCCTTGAAGCGATCTTGGCCGTTGAGGATGAGCTTGAAGTCGGTGAGGGGACCGACGTTCTCTTCAGAGAACTGAACAAGGGATTCGGACTCACCGACCGAAACAAGGGGAACACCAGCCGCGAAGGTGGTGGGCACGTAGCAGTTACCGGAGGTTTGCGCGAAGGCGTTGGACTCAAGGACGATGTCATTGGCACCGGGGGCGGTGGTGAAGTTCCACATGGAGGTGGCAACGTTCGCCGCGGCGGGGTCGTTGAAGCACCACACCAGCTCCTTGACGGGGTGGTTGTACGACAGGCGCTTGTTGGAGGCGGTACCCGCAGTCACGGTGTCCGAACCAGTGTGTTGCACTTGCTCGATCAGGTATTCGTGACCCTTTTGGGCGAACCGACGGCGCTCTTCGGTGTCCAGGTAGACGTAGTTGGCCCACACCTTGAACACGTTGGTGCTCAGGTAGGTATCGAAGGTGTTCATCAGATCGAAATCAATGCGCACTTCATGGTACTGGAGGGCAATCAGAGGCAAGAACAAACCGGGGTTCCTGTTGAAGAAGAACACCAGAGGCAAGTAGACGGTGTTGCCGGTAACGGCAGTGGTCATTTTACCCCAGTTAGCCTTCTTGGACTCGTCCAAGTAAAGCTCCGAGTACAAACGCCACCATCGCTGGTAGTGCTTGTCAATGCGCTGTCCACCAATGGAAAGCTCCGCGGAAGCGATGGCACGCTCGGCGACCCAGTTAGCGTCATCACCAGCGGAAGACTTGGTGTTCGCCGCGGCGGACTGGAGCTCAACGTACATGTCACCGACAAGGTCACCGTTACGGGCGACGGTCACGGACACGCGACCGGAGTTGGCGGCGGTACCGTTGACGGTTTGTTCGATGTTTTCCATCGCGAAGTTAGTGTGGCGTTTGTAGACAGCCTGGAAGAAGGTAACTTTTGGGTTACCAGTGAGGTAGACGTCTTGAGCGCCGTAAGCTACGAGTTGCATGAGACCACCGGCCATTTTGAGAGTTGTTGTAATATACCCCAACATTTTATTTCCGGGTGAAATCGCACCAGTGCGAAAAAATAGATTTTGAAATTTCTCAGTCTAGTTTAAATGTCGTCTCACCCTGAAGAGGAAATTGAAATTGAAGAAGGAGAAGTTGTTACAGAGGATGAAATTGAGGACCTCACAGATGACGAATTTGATATCAATGACGAGGATGACGAGGATGAGATGGATCTCGCAGGTCTCATGACTTCACTGTTAGCCACCCCAGATGGGGATACCATCTGCTCCGCTATGGTTAATCTCTGCTTCCAATTAGAAACCCAAAATAAAATATTAATTAAAATGCTTTCCAAAATGCAACCTCCAAAATCGGCTTAGAAAGAAAAATCGTATTGTAATAAATTAGAATGGAGCACACCCATTTCATCGATAAGGATCCTAATAAATTTGATGCTCTCGTGCAGCTTCAAAAAGAGCACATCCAATCGATGAAAGAAGATCAGGTACATGACGTGATTGTTAGATTTGAACAGGCTTGGTCCCTAAAGACGAACGACTTTAGAAATGCACGTGAACTGGGGTACCGTCAGTTTGTACACCCTGATAATTTTGATGAGTTTGGAAATCCAAATCCAAGTCAGATTGACATTCTAGCAATAAAAGGTATTCGTGATAAACAGAGGACATATCTCATCAATATGAAAAACCATTCGAGGGACTTAAAAATTCATAAAAAAGAATCAAGTGAAGATGGAATGACAATTGTACGAAGAATTAATAACATCCTGAAACAATTAAGTGATGGGTATGATAATATCCGACGCCACTATACATCATTTGAGAGAGTAGATAATCCAACTGCCTACCCACAATATAGTACGACTGGTGATCCCTCCACAATGGATGAAGAAGAACTTGAGAAGACAACTTCATTCCAAATGTGCCTCCTTCATTCGCTGGATCAAACGTACAAAGCTGGTTACCGTAGATACAAGGGGCAGTGTTGTGAAGAAATTAGAACTATTGAGGGGCATCGTACCCGAGCCTGGCAAACAAGGTTTACGATTGAACAGTTTGTCTATTCCCTCGCGCAAAAAGATGACGACTTTACCATGTGGAAACACTTCACGAGTCGTGGTAACGTTTACAGAGATGTTGTTGATAATATGAGTAAATGTACTGACGCTCAATTTCCAGAAATTACAAAGCGCCGGCATGTATGGAGCTTCAGGAATGGTGTATTCGTTGGTAAAGAATGGATTCCGGACCGAGGTGTCCACGACTGTTGCTTCTACCCATATGAGAGCAAAGAGTTTCGTTGCCTTGATCCAACTATTATTGCGTGCAAATATTTTGACCAACAATTTGATGACTTCTCCCACATTGAGAGATGGCAGGATATTCCAACACCTTTTTTTGATTCCGTTCTCAAATATCAGAAGTTTGATCAAGAAGTGCGTAACTGGGCATATGTAATGGGTGGACGCCTCTGTTACGACGTTGGTGAGATGGATGCCTGGCAGGTGATTCCTTTTTTCAAGGGTATCGCTCGTTCAGGTAAGAGTACCCTAATTACGAAGGTTTTCAAGAAGTTCTACGAGAATGAAGACGTTGGTACCCTCTCTAACAACATTGAGAAGAAGTTTGGTCTCTCAGCCATCAAGGATTCTTTCATGTTTATTGCACCAGAAGTGAAGGGTGACCTCGCACTTGAACAGGCTGAGTTCCAGTCTATGGTATCAGGAGAAGATGTATCTATCGCTGTAAAGAATAAGACTGCTGTTTCTATCGAGTGGAATGTTCCTGGTGTTCTAGGTGGAAATGAGGTTCCCAATTGGAAAGATAACTCCGGGTCAGTTCTTCGTCGTATCCTCACTTGGAACTTCTCCAAACAGGTGCGCGATGCGGATCCTCAGCTTGATGAGAAACTTAACAGGGAGCTTCCTGTTATTCTTCTCAAATGCATTAGGGGTTACCTAGAGTATTCTAACAAATACAAAGACAAGGATATTTGGAATGTAGTACCAGAGTATTTCAAGAAGGTCCAGAAGCAAGTCGCAATGGTCGCGAGTTCTCTACACAACTTCATGGAAAGTACCCTCATTGACTATGGTAAGGATCTCTTCGTTCCACAGAAGCTCTTTGTACAGGTATTCAACCAACATTGTCAGGCAAACAATCTGGGAAAACATCGGTTCACAGAAGACTTCTACGCCGGTCCATTCAGTTCACGAGAAATTGAAGTCAGGGAAGAGGTGGTCACATATAAGGGAAGGACATACCCCAAACAACCAGTTGTGTTTGGTATGGATGTGATTGAAGAGGGACTTGAGTTCACAGATAACTATTAAAAAAAATACTAACGAATAGTAATATGAGCCAGCAGCTCAAAGAATTTGTGAATCAGTCGGGAGTTGAAGTCAGTCCAACCTCCATTTCCACGACTGCGTCAAATAATAATTTAGCTAGAGAATTAGAAGCTAATCTATTGAAAAAACAGGAATTCCCTCCTCGCCTAGAAAAGAATATTATAAACAACACGAATTATGGAGAGTTTGCTCAATTCATGAACAATAATAGTAATAACAATATGCCTTCTCTAAATGAAAATGCCGCACAGGCTCTGTTTGCCGCCCCATCTCCCCCAAATATAGAACTTAGTTTTAGCAAATTAAATCCAGGTATGTTTAACGCCACAGTAAATAAGGAGTTCCCTCGAGAAGGTGAGCTCATTGATCTCAAAAAAATACTTATGAGAACACCAACACCAAAAACACCTATCGGTGAGGGTCTTTATATAGACACCCGGGAGATAATAGGGAGATATGGTGCAATGCAAGAAGGGTTCTCTCATACACGTGAATATGGTAAACGTGGTAACATTAACCGAAAGTTCTTCACTGTTCAATTCAAAATTATTGTTTCAAATGACAATGAATCTAAGGGTGCTACCGTAAACTTTTACAAAAATGGAAAGATTCGGTTCTCCGGTGGCTTTATCGGTACAAATATCGCCGGTCAACCCGAACTCATTCGTCGTTTCATAGTAAAGACGTACAGCGAGAAGGAGGCGTTCCTCTACAATCCATTTGAATATAACAATCTCAGTGGACAATTCAGGATTAATGGTAATTTTAAAAATTTTAGTTCCATAGCTAGTGAAAAACAGAGAGTATACGCATCCGTAGGTGTAACCAAGTTAAATTTTGAACCTGAACTTTCCCCCTTTATGTATGTGCATTACAAGGGTCATAAATACATATTCTCCCAAACTGGAAACGTTCAGATTTCTGGTGCTCCAAGTCCCGCTGATATGCTCATGGCCTATAATGATGGTATAGAACTCGTCAAGGTGATGAATACAGAGGGTGACGTTGTTGTAACTGGGGAGGTCCCTAAGAAACTCACAAAGGGTGCACGTGTTCCACAGAAGAGGGGTCCTAAGAAAAAAACTGGACTCCGTGTCGCTGTACCAAAGAAAACGCGTAACAACGTTTTAAACATCCAAATTAACGGTATTCAATGTATGCGCTTTTCTAAACCACAACTTGTGGATTTCGCAAAGAAGTTGGGTGTTGTGGGTATCACACAAAGCACCAAAAAAGAGGACATCTGCAAAAAGATTAATCGGGTTATGAACAAAAATACAGCAACGTTCAAAAATACAAACAAAAAGAAGGACGTCAAGCTTTCCGGGTCTAATAAGAACTTCACGGTTGGAAAGTCCAAATGTATGAACTACGATAAGACTGAACTTCTGAGGGTTGCCAATATTCTCAATATAAAACTTGATGAGAAAGAGACCAAGGCTACTCTCTGTAAAAAGATTGAGAAGGCGCGCAACACCATGATTGCCCCCAAACCAAAGACACCACCACCACCACCAAAGAGGGTCGTGAGACAACAAAAAGTTGAACAAAAGAAGGTGGTCAAAACTGAACAGGTCATGAAGAAGAGGGGTCTGGATGACAATACAATCCGAAAAGACATCATTAAACTCTACGGCAAGCGATGGATGGATCGCTACAAGAATGTCATGTCCTCCCTAAACAGTGATGTTCGTGAAATGACTATTCGTTTGGGTCAAATTAGGGGGGGTAACAAGATGGGTATTCCATTCAAGAAGAATGTGGATGAAGTTAAGAAGAATCTAGTGAACAAATGGAAGAGGGAACGTACACGAAACCTTGAGAAGAAGGTCATATTAAATAAAATTAATGTGAATGGCATTCCCCGTAATATGGTAGCGGCGTACAAAGTTGGGGTTGTCAATTACATCATGATACATAAACCAACAAAGGATAAACTTACGAGGTACAAGAAAACTTGGTTGGACAACAAAAAGAATACAAAGAATGCGAGGCCTAAACCATTGGTAAAAGCTAAGAGAGAAACTATGTAAACTTAAGGAATAGCTGACATATATTTATAAAATGCAAACAATTGCTGAGCAATTGACCGAGCGTCTCGAGATTGGTATGAAGAGATATGGTCACGGGGTAATTGTTGATTCTGACACGAGAGAGTGGGGGACACCTAAAAATTCTTGGATTGACATGGCTATTGAAGAATTTTTAGACGGAGTCATATATGTCGTGGCGGACTATATTAGAAAAGGTAGGGTGAGTAAAGAGGGTATGTGTGACCTAGAAAAGATGTACGGTCCACGTGAAGCGGATGATAATGGACTCATCATGTATATTACAAAAAACTTCAACGATATGGAAAGTCCTAGACATAAAATGCTTCTATGGAACTTATTTAACATGTTACTCTCGTGTTCACGATTTTAAGTGGTTCAGCCACCTGTTTGAGGTGTATAGTGTGATAGGCAAAGTTATACCTTGGGAATACATCTTTAATAATATTTGATACAGTTGTAGCCTCAACTATATGAGGTATACTGGAGCATACTGACATCTTCTCAATTTGGAGGAGACGATCCTCCATCAATACAAACTTTTTGAGTCCATCCTCATTCATACCATCGCTTCTCATTCTGAGATACATATCTCTAGAAGCACCATGGCTTAAATGAAAATACTTAGAACCCGAAACCTCTTCACTCTTATTTCTCGTCTCGTACATGAGAACGAAGGCTATGATACCTAGGAGTAGGTACATCATTTATTATTAACAAGGAATTAATTATGACCATTCATTTTCTGGGAAAGTGATGGTATGTGTTGCCCATGCAGTAGTGATTACAGGTAATTCTCTTTGGACTGTGATTTGATCTTTATCAATAATTTGAACTTTAACACCTATTATTTTTTTATCACCCTCACTTCGGTTTGTAATTTTAATCTTGTTAATTTCCTGGGGTTCCCCTAGATCAACCAACATATAATCTTTTTCTGTTTCATCTAGACTTAATGTTTGTGAGAAGTTTGTAAAATCACCATCTACCAACTTCCAATTCGGTGCACCCCCGCGAAAATCAGAACCAGTTACAGTTTTATTGAGAGCTAGGTTATTTCCATCTATATCATATACTTCAAGTTCGGTGAAATTTATATTCGCATGTCTATCTTGGTCATTACCTTGTATATCAGCGTCATATGCGATTGTATGTTCCAATTTTACATAGCGACCAACTACTATATCTGATTCTGGTGTTGGACCTTGTGTTGGACCTTGTGTTGGACCTTGTGTTGGACCCGGTGTTGGACCCGGTGTTGGACCAAGAGATGGTTCTTCATCACCCTTAAATATAAAATAGATTCCAATTGCAACTAGAACCACTACCAGTACTATAAAAAATATGGCAAGTGGTGACATTGTTTATATATTACACAGGAATTAATTTTGATAGATCATTAACCTTGTGGATGATGTTGAAGAACTCATCACGAGAGGTAACCTTTGTTGGATCAACAATCTCAAACTCAATTTGATAGGAACATTCCTCCTCAGAATCCATATCAGCGCTGTCACCAGAAGAGGTGGTCATATCAATGCTCAAATTCTTACGTACAAACGAGTAACGAGTCTTTGTCCTCTTGCGATCCATTTCGTATTCACCCCAAGTTGGGATCTCTCTAGACACACTGAAACGCATATCCAATGGATTTCCATAAAAGTCTTCTTTGATGACATTTATTTTTTGAACCATCTTCTGTTCACCAGTATCCTGATTAGAAGTTATCCGGATAGAGTCTTTGTCATTGTAAAACATATCAGAAATGGAACTTTCAGTCTTGTCCCATTTATCATATTTTCGAAGACCCTTGAGAACTCTCTCAAAAGTTTCTTTGCCCACATTGGTATCAAAAAAGGAACCGTTGTATTTTCCTAGACGTAGTTCCACCTCAATATGTTCTTCATCCTTGTGGGATCCTAGAACAGGGAACAGTTTTTCAACGACAGCTTTGATGTCGTGCATGTTTTCTTACTTTTATGATTCGCGTCATTCTCTTAAGTGTTTTTTATACATAAATTGTAATGAGAGGTTTTTTAAACATTGGAAATACTTGTTACTTCAACACAGCCCTCCAATGCCTCCTCCATATCCCTGTACTCACAAACTATATCATTAGACACCCATATGATGGCGAATGTGAGTTTACTAAAATGTATTACGATGTAACCAAAATATATTGGACAGAAGGAAAGGAAATACTTACTATTAATAGTCTTTTAAAACTATTTCAAAGTGAGTTTCCTAGGTTCAAATTAGAGGAGCAACATGATGTTCAAGAAGCCATATTATGTATAATAGATATACTAGAGAGGGCTATACCCCTCATCAAGAAGTGGTTCTATGGTAGAAAAGTTCAGGAAACGATATGGCCGGGTGGTAAGTCAACAAATGAAGAGGATTTTAGCGTTCATTTGATCACCTCTAGGGGTACAGACATGGAAGAGATGTTGAAAAAAAGTACTGATTGGGATGTTCTAGATAATTTTGAAGATACCGAGGGTAAAGTTCACAATGTCGCGACAACCCGAAAGTTATTTTCAAAACTTCCACAAATTCTAATGATTTCATTTGATAGAAAAAGTCATGTCAAAATTATTGAGAATATACTTATGGATAAATATGAATATAACCTCATAGCGAGTGCGGTTCATGTCGGATTACAAAACGATGGACATTATGTTGGATTTGTAAAGAGACGAAACAAGTGGTACTATGTGAATGATGATAAAATTACACAACAAGACCTACCCGAAGAGGCGGGTCACTATTTCATGGTCTATAATTTGAAAAATTAAACCCAATCTAA
>Ga0302136_1000665_pt1 | contig 16444 bp, 18 predicted proteins | sample CBN3_20m_MG_FD_203116 | JGI IMG/M metagenome (GOLD analysis project Ga0302136, IMG submission 203116) | Marine microbial communities from Western Arctic Ocean, Canada - CBN3_20m | ecosystem: Environmental > Aquatic > Marine > Oceanic | place: Canada: Western Arctic Ocean | collected 2017-09-15
CCTGGAAGAATCCTACTAAATTACCTTTTATGAAAAATACAATCACCCCGCTTGGGGCAGGCGAAATGAGGCAATGGCAAGTAACATAGCCTGACAACTAACTTAAGTGGCGGACTCATGCATCAATTAATGTCGGACAGATTTAGGGGCTTCTTGCCCGTTGTAGTCGATGTGGAAACAGGTGGCTTTAATTCCGAAACAGATGCCCTTTTAGAAATTGGGGCCGTCACTCTCTCCATTGATGATGAAGGTATATTGAGGCCAGACTGTAATATTTTTCACTCGGTGATTCCATTTGAAGGATCAAATATTGAACAAGCCGCTCTCGATATAACAGGAATTGACCCAAATGACCCTTACCGCATAGCCTTAGATGAAGAGGAAGTGTTAAATTTATTTTTTCAAGAAATTCGTGATGCAACCAAAGAGGCTCGCTGCAGTAGGGCTGTTCTGGTTGGCCATAATGCTCATTTTGATCTCGGTTTTTTAAACAGCGCTGCCAAACGAAATAATATCAAGCAAAGCCCATTCCATAGTTTTTCATGCTTTGACACAGCTACATTAGGCGGTCTAGCTTACGGACAAACAGTTTTAGCGAAAGCATGCAAGGCTGCAGACATAGAGTTTGATAATAGTGAGGCTCATTCTGCACTATATGATGCAGAAAGAACTGCAGAATTATTCTGCAAGGTAGTCAACAAGTGGGGCGAGCTCGGAGGCTGGGATTAATCAGAAAATTATCTACATACAACATGCTGGTAAGCGTCCTAAGCAGGCCTAGGTTTATCAATACTGCGATTTAGGTAGCCTAACTACCAATCCGTCTAACTTTTTTAGTTGCTACTATTTGACAGCTCAGTCGATTATTGGTCTGGGGGTCAACAACCATTTCTAGCATGATTTTTTCTGCGTCACTCGCTTCCCCCACTCTGCCCACCCAATCTTCATCGACATAACAGTGACAAGTCCCGCAAAGGCATTTCCCTCCACATTCAGCTAGAATTTCGTCAATTGTAGACTCTGCTGGACTCTGCATCACCGAATTATCAAGAGCTAGCTCGATCTCATATTCGTCACCATTAGATTCAATATAATGGATAAGCGACATACTTTTTGCCTCGTACCTGTTGCTGATAACATTGTTGCTTACATCATAAATCTATATTCAAAGCATAACCCCCCAGTAACTCAATAATTAAAATTAGAATAAGGCAATTTTCTTAGGAATAATATTCACTCTCGCGTTAGAATATCGAATTCTCAGGGTATTAGAATTTAACCCAAAATTACCCTGATCCTTAAATTACGAGAAAGAACGATGGACGATTCATTCAAAGAAAGATCTCTTCGCTATCATATGGAACCCTCGCCAGGAAAACTGGAAATCCGACCTACCAAACCAATGGCTAATGCGCGCGATCTAGCCATGGCATACTCACCAGGAGTAGCTTACGCTTGTGGTTATATTGTAAAAAACCCTGCAGACGTAGATAAAGTTACTGCTCGCGGCAACCTTGTCGGTGTAATCACCAACGGGACCGCAGTTTTGGGTCTTGGAGACATAGGACCCCTAGCATCGAAACCTGTGATGGAAGGAAAGGCAGTTTTATTTAAAAAATTTGCCAATATCGATGTATTTGATATCGAAATTGACGAGCTTGATACAGATAAATTCATAGATATCGTTGCCTCGCTTGAGCCAACTTTTGGTGGTATCAACCTAGAAGATATTAAAGCCCCTGAATGCTTTCTTATTGAGCAGAAATTAAGAGAGCGAATGAACATACCTGTTTTCCATGATGATCAGCATGGAACAGCCATTGTGTCGGCTGCAGCCATATACAATGGTCTGCGAATCGTAGAAAAAAATATAGAGGACATAAAAATTGTTGTGACTGGCGCTGGCGCGGCAAGTATTGCCTGCGTAAACCTTCTTGTAACGATGGGTCTGCGCAAAGAAAATGTTCGAATGATTGACCGTAATGGCGTCATATACAAAGGTAGAGGGGTTGGAATGAACCCCTGGAAAGAAGATTATGCAGTTGAAACCAGTGATAGAACCCTTGATGACGCTATAGCAAACGCCGATCTATTTTTAGGCCTGTCTGGTCCAGGAATTCTAAAAGCAGATATGGTCAAAAAGATGGCGCCCAATCCATTAATACTTGCTATGTCTAACCCAACGCCTGAGATTATGCCCGAATTGGCTAAGGCTGCTAGACCTGATGCCATCATAGCAACAGGCCGCTCTGATTATCCAAATCAAGTCAACAATGTTCTCTGTTTTCCTTTTATATTTCGGGGTGCCTTAGATTGCGGGGCAACCACAATCAATGATGAAATGAAACAAGCTTGCGTAAAGGCTATTGCCGATCTAGCTCACCGAGAAGTTTCGCCGGTAGTTGCTAAAGCCTATGTCGGAGAAGACCTCAAATTTGGCCCAGATTACCTTATTCCTAAGCCGTTTGATCCTCGTCTTATTGAAGAGATACCCTTAGCCGTTGTCAAAGCAGCCATGAAAAGTGGTGTTGCCACCAGACCAATAAAAGACCTTCGAGCATACCGGAATAAACTGCATAGCTACGTCAATCGTAGTCAGCTATTTATGCAACCTATGATCGAAAGAGCCCGAAGAAATCCGCCAAGAATAGCCTATGCTGAAGGTGAAAATAATGACGTACTTCGGGCTATGCAAGGTGTTATTGACGAAAAAATAGCCACGCCAATATTGATTGGTCGGCCCGCTGTAATTGACCGTAAAATCAAAGAAATGAACTTACGCATCACCCCGGGTGTTGATCTGCAGATCTTTAATCCTGAGGATGGCGATCATCATGAAAATTACTGGCGGCATTATCATAAATGTGTGGGGCGTGCTGGTATTTCTGTGGAAACCGCAAGGAACTCAATACATACAGACAATACAGTGATTGCATCTATCATGGTGGCATTGGGAGATGCTGACGGATTAATCTGCGGAAAATCTGGTCGCTATGACCAACATCTCAGCAAGATTACAAGTATCATTCCTCCGCGCAATAACAACAGCAGCGTTTCATCTGTTTGCATTTTACTATTGGATGATGGGCCGCTATTTCTGGCTGATGCATTTATTAATGTAAATCCCACTGAAGAGCAGATTGTTGATATCACAAAAGATGCGATCAATTTTGTAAAAGGATGCGGCGTCACGCCCAAAGTCGCTCTACTATCACACTCCAACTACGGAACGTATGACGACCAGTCAGCTCATAAAATGAAACGAGCTGCGGAAAAACTTCGCATTGAAATTTCTCATACTGAAATTGATGGTGAAATGCATGCTATGTCTGCTCTCAATGAAACACTCAGGGAGACTATTTGTAATAGCACCAACATTACCGGAAGAGCAAACGTATTGATTATGCCAAACATGGATGCTGCAAGCATAGCTCTGGGTTTGATCCGCTCGCTCACCAATGCTCGTCTTGTAGGGCCTTTTCTTAATGGTCTAGAAAAACCAGCACATATATTGATACCTTCGGTCTCAGGGAGGGGAATTTTAAATACTACAGCTATGATGGGGTCGGATTTTTTCACCACAGGTGATCAAGTGGAGACTGAGAGCTAAGGTAAATCTTAGCTAGAGTGACAGCACAATTATTTAGTAGTGTGGGGGTCTAACTGTTTCTTCAGTCTCTTCTAAAAACTTATCAGATAATATCTTTGTTGATGAGGCCAATAGCTCATACCTCTTGAGCAGCGCATCGATCTGATTTTGCTGTCGACATACTACATCGTTGAGCTGAAGAATAGTGTCTTCTTGGTAGGCCAGCTTAGTTTCCAACTCGATTATTCTTTCTATAGACACTAGAGTCTCCAAAAAATAGTTATCTGTCTAACAAAAAAAACCGCAGAATATTCTTCTGCGGTCTTTATAGTATTCCCAAATAGCTTGAAAATATAATCTTTAATTTTGTCTGTCGAAATTAAAGATTATCTGCATTTTCTGCCAAATAAGATGCAACCCCATCAGGAGATGCCGCCATACCCTTATCGCCATCTTTCCAGCCAGCTGGGCATACTTCGCCATGCTCTTGATGAAAACTTAACGCATCAATAATACGAAGCATTTCATCGATATCACGCCCTAATGGCAAATGATTAACGATTTGATGGTACACAATACCGTCTTCACCAATCAAGAATGAGCCGCGGAAAGCAACTCCAGCGTCCCCAAACTCAACATCGTAAGCTTGACAAATTTCATGCTTCATATCAGCAACCAACGGGTATCTTACCTGCCCAATACCGCCGTCGTTAATCGCTGTGTTGCGCCATGCGTTATGAGTGAACACAGAATCAATAGAAACACCTATTACTTCAACGCCTCGTTTCTTAAATTCTTCGATACGATGATCAAATGCAATTAATTCTGAAGGGCATACAAACGTAAAATCTAAAGGATAAAAGAAGATGACCGCTTTCTTTCCTTTGATGGTTGCATGCAAGTTAAATTCATCAACAATTTCACCATTAGCCAGTACCGCACCAGAAGTGAAGTCTGGGGCCTGTTTGCCTACTAATACTCCCATAATAAAACTCCTTTTTGTCGTAATTAAACAGCCAAGACAGTCAGCTATCTCATCATCCTTTCAAGATAACAATGGTAATATTACACTATCAAAGATGGCAGTTACATTGTAATTTTCTATAGCATTTATAGGCAAACACTAACAACTAACTACGCCGTCTGCGCTTGGAGCCAGAAACCAAATCAAGCAGCTTGGGACGCCTCTTTGATTAATGGGGCTAGCTCACCTTTTGCATGCATCTCTGCAATAATATCACAACCTCCAATCAGCTCACCTTTTACCCAAAGCTGGGGGAATGTCGGCCAGTTTCCGTATAGAGGAAGATTCGATCGAATCTCTGGGTTAGTCAATATGTCCACAAAAGCAAAACGCTCACCGCAAGCAGTGAGCGCCTCTATAGTGCGCGCAGAAAAACCGCATTGCGGTGCATTTGGAGATCCTTTCATATAAAGAATAATAGGGTTCTCTTCTATTTGCTCGCGAATGGTGTCCATAATATCCATTAATTTACATCTCCAGAAAGAAACAAAATATAACTAAATTCATTTGTTGATATTTTAGCTCTTTTATTGATTTCGCTAAACCCATTTCTTTCCTAAAAATTATCCATTCAAAAAGTATAATTATTACCTACTCTACACAGACAACCAAAGTGGCCTGTGTAGAGCAATATGGAATAATTACCTGATAGTCGTATTTCTTTAAAAATTATATGAAATTCCTCCTGTGATTGACCTTCCTCCAGATAAAACCTGATCTTTTATGAATGAGGCATGGTCTCTAATATCTTCATCAAGTAAATTTTCAGCTTTTATAAAAATGCTTACCGATTTTTTTGCAGGAATTTGATAGCTTAGATTAAGCGCAAGGTCAAAATAATCATCAGTTTTGAGCTCATACTTGCCTATCTTACTCTGGTTAAAAACTTGTCTCATACTTAAATCACTCGTTAGGCCGCCCCAGTTAGCAAAGACAGCAGCGCCTAAAGTGAGTGGCGGTATTCTGGGTAAATCATCACTTCCATCTCTATTTTTAGCCCTGACATAATCACCCCAAATACTTAACTTATAGTTTTTAGTTAAGTCAAAACCACCCTGGAACTCAAAGCCATAAAATTCAGCTGGGATATTTTGATATTTATAAACTCCAATACCTTCACTTTCTTCTTCGCCCTCATGGAGATGTTTTTGAGTCTGTCCAGAATTCAACAAGGCTATATAACTATTAAAGCGAGTATAGTAAGGAGAGAATGTAAATTCTTTATCTTTACCAACCCATTCTAGCGTCACATCCAATGAATTTGAGCGCTCTTCACTAAGACCTCTATCTCCCTGTTCAATTGTTTCTGTCGCATGATGGTGACCATATGCAAATAATTCCTCGTAAGCAGGCGCTCTTTGTATATGACTCAAAGTAACACCTAGCGACAGATCAGACCTTAACTGCATCTTTGTTCCTAGGGATATATTTGAAGTCTGAAATGTTTTTTCAGAGTCCTCGAAGCTAGTTGAGTTTTCGACTCCACCAGAAGCTTCACAATCTTTTTCTTCTGTGTAATCGTGAGTACATCCATCATCACTCACAAAATCATTGCCATTATATCTGACGTAACCTTGCCTCAGACCCAATGTAAGCTCTTGGTTGCTAAAAGAAAACTTTTCCAACATATATAATGATATTTTTTTGGAATCGTTATTTGCGATCATTGGATCACCAAGATTTTTAGTAAATCTCGATGCCCCAAAATCAACGCCGACAACACCTTTTGCTTGACTAATCAGAGAATGAGTTAGCTCAATTTTCCCCTCATAGGTGTTTCTTAAGAACTGAGTAGCGACTTCACCACTTGGCTCTAATTCACTATGTTCATATTCAGTATAACTTGTATCAAACTTTAGGCTATTGATGCCAGACCAGAGGTTATCTATTTGGTATACATAATTATACCTATCTGACTCAACATCCATCATTGCGCCATCTTCAATTGGATTACCGTATTCCAGATCATAGCCCTTGTATGAAAAACCAGTGTATCCATCATCGAAGATGTAGGACGCTCCAAGAGAACCTCCTTGACTGTCATTATATGAATTATTGAGTGTATTTTTGCCATTAGCTGACCTGGCAAGGGGTTCGCCCTCTGCTGCCCTTGATTTGCTGAGCTTGGATGATACCGAGTCGCCAGGTATCTTTAGGTTCTTGCTGTCACGTTTAAATCCATCAAAATGCAGCATGATGTTTTCAAAACCATAATCTGCTGAAAGCGAGTTTGTGGTTTCTCTAAGAGAACCGCCATGATTTAAATCATAGGTGCCATGAAGTCCTTTACTGATTTCAGTATGAATAGCATGGTCGATAATATTAATAGTTCCACCAACAGAGCCACCTCCATAAATCACAGATGTAGGACCTTTTATGATCTCAATTTGATCTGCAGGTAAAGCATCTATGCCTACAGGATGATCGCCTGACATGGCAGAAACATCATTCACCTCCATGCCATTATTAAGGATTTTGATTCGATTGCCATCCATTCCACGGATAACTGGTCGACCAATGGCATCACCCCACCCGCTATTGCTTATACCTGGTATGTTTTTTAAATTTCTCCCAAGAGAAGCAGAGCTATTTTTTCTTAAGTCGCTGTTACTGATTATCTTTACCGGGGTAACCATCTCGCTAGAAGATAAATTAAGCGGATTCGCTGTTACTGGTATTTCTTGTATATTAATTTTGACGTTCTCAGCATGTGCTGAAAAGCACACCGCAAGAATGCACAACATAAAATGACGCATAGTAATATTCCTATAAAGAATTTAGCTAAAAAATAATTAAACTAAGTTTTACTTCTAGGAATTGCTTATGGGGCTTGGGGTTGCTTTGTCAGCAATAGTCTGCGAAAAATTTGACTGTCTTCGTAGATATCACTTTTGGGGGCTGAAAAAACTAATAGGCTAAAATCAGAAAATTCTAGAGGATTAAGTAGCTTGGCTGTTTGTTGTCTTAGGTTGCAATCTTGGCATTCAGCGGAACCGCTATGATCATAACCAAAATGCTCAATACTGTGCGCTGTACTTGAATGAACATTAAAAGAAAAACTAAAAAAAAATGCAGCTAATAATAAAATTTTCTTACTTATCATGACGACTTAACTAATTCACTTGTACCATGAAGGGACTGCATGCTATAGCAATACCGCTACCTCTTCAAGAAAAAATACAAGCCAAAAATCCATATTATTTTTTTAATGAACAATGATAATGATAACTGTTCTCATTTGCATTTAGATAGGTTATGATTATCAAAATGGCGATACAGTTTATGCGATTCTTTACTTGCGCCAACTCTACTTCTCTCACTTAACATAAAAATTGATTAAAAAAGGAGGATCTATGTTGCGAGGCATAATGACAGTCGGACTAGTTTTATTTGCTGTTCTTTCAGCAGAGGCTAACTCAAGACCCAGTTTGGATGAAATGTGGGAGCTGATCCAAAAACAACAAGCAGAAATAAATAGCTTAAAAAAAGGTCTGTCTGAGAATGACGCCAAAACTGAATCTGCATTTGTTGCTGTAGAAGAAGTCACATCAGGTCCAGCAGCAAAGCTAGCTGAGTGGGCCAGCAAGACAAGTATAGGTGGCTATGGCGAGCTTCATTACAATAATCATAGCTCTGACAACTCAGCAGACTCAAAAAATGAGTTTGACCTCCATAGATTTGTATTATTTGCAGGCCATCAATACAACGATAAGTTAAGATTTTTTTCAGAATTTGAGATCGAACACAGTGTTGCTGGTGAAGGACAGTCTGGTGAAGTTGAGGTAGAACAGGCTTATGTCGAATACGACTACGCTGACAACCATAGGGCCAAGGCAGGTGTATTCTTGATACCTGTTGGCATGCTCAACGAAACACATGAGCCTGAAACTTTCTATGGTACAGAGCGCAACCCTATCGAGAAAAATATTATCCCGTCTACATGGTGGGAAGGTGGTGCAATGTTCAGCGGCGAAATCAGTGAAGGCCTTAGCTATGATGCGGGCGCTCATTCGGGCCTGTATATCAGTCCGAGTGCTGGCAACTATAAAATTCGCGATGGTCGTCAGAAGGTCAGCAAAGCCAAAGGTGATGATCTTGCATATACAGCTCGTCTAAAATACACCGGTGCACCAGGTCTTGAGTTAGCAACCACCGTTCAGCATCAAGGGGATATCTGGCAGGGTGAAAAGCTATCTGGAAAAGAAGGTATTAGCGCCCTCCTAATTGAAGCGCATGTGGCGTATAAAAACGGTCCATTCGGTTTTAGGGCGCTATATGCTCACTGGGATCTCGATAGCGATATCGAAATCATCCAAGCGGGCGCAGATGAACAAGAAGGTTGGTATGTTGAGCCATCTTACCAAATCACTGACAAGCTAGGAGTCTTTGCTCGCTTCAACCAGTATGATAATACTGCTGGCGGCAACCAGAGATCAGAGAAAAAACAAGCTGATCTTGGTTTCAATTACTGGATACATGAGCAAGTCGTGCTTAAAGTAGACTACTTTGATCAAAACAATGACAGCGGGGCAGAATACAAGGGTTATAATGTTGGCGTTGGCTGGAGTTTCTAAAATTAATATTATCTCTAAAGTTGTAGGCCTGTTGTCCCTCAAAAAAAAGGGTACTCAAAAGAAAGCTACATATGTAGCTTTCTTTTTTCTACATATGGTCCTCTCCGCTTTGATCTCAAGCAATGTATACAGTAAAACCTATCAAACGACCCCTGATTTTTTATCTGAAAATTTCAACTCGCCAATACTTGAAGCTAAATCACTTTGGCTGACTCCGGAGCTAAAAAAGCAATCAAGTGACATTCTTGGTCGCAATGTCAGAGGAATGCGTGTTAGGTACTATCAGGAAGGCGAAAAAACTGCTTGGATATTAGAGGAAATTGGAAAAGAGAAGCCCATCACTATTGGTATCTTGGTAAACGGCACTCTGGAGAATTTTCACATACAGCATGTGAAGGTTTTAGCTTTTAGAGAAACACGCGGATGGGAAGTCCGCTATCCATCATTTACGAATCAGTATAAGAATGTAAAAATGACGACTGATTATAAATTAGACCAATATATCGATGGTATTACAGGGGCAACATTATCGGTTAGGGCGCTCAACAAGACGGCTAGACTTGCCCTCTTTTACCATCAACAAGTATTGACCCTAAAGAAATAACGATAAGAAATACCCATACCCCACCATAGGAAGTCCCTACTTGATGCAAAGTAAACCAAAAAATATTTCTTTTAACCTGCGGTGGCATCGACGAGTTGGCTTATCGGTAACGCTAATGCTAGTTCTTCTCGCTATCACAGGGGTATTGTTAAATCATTCGCCAGCTGCAGGGCTCAATAAAAAAATCTTAAGCTCAGCATGGCTGCTTGATTGGTATGGGTTTGAAACAGCCTCGTTGTCAGGTTTTTTAGTTGGCGAAAAATGGTTACATCATCCTGGGGAGAGGACATTATTTCTGGATACTGAGCCTGTTGCTAGCTGCAACCCTCCCCTTCTTAGTGGTGTGGTAACGCCTGAATTTTTATTAGCGTTATGTACTGATGAGCTAGTTATCCTTACCTCTAGTGGAGAGCTTGTAGAAAAAATTAATCTGTCAAACGGCTTACCTAAAGACACAACCAATCTCGGATACTTTTATAATACAACCTTCATCAAATCTAATTCACAAATATTATCGTTAGATCTTGAAACACTTGAGATTCTGCCTAGCAAGACTGAAATTAAACAGTGGCAAACATCAAGATCTCTCCCGTCAGAGATTAGACTGAAACTCAATCAAGACTCGCAACTACCTGGCATTTCTCTAGAGACGCTTATTTTAGATTTACATAGTGGACGTTTTTTTGGCAACATAGGTGTTCTATTTTTCGACTTTATTGGTTTGTTAACCTGCTTTTTAGCTATAACGGGCCTATGGTCTTGGCTTGGGCGCCGCAAGGTGAAAATTAAGCCCCCGAAAGAGGACTATTAATCAGTCCTTCTAGCCATTGCCAATTCAAGAAAATCCTTATAGTATTCTGATTGTGGGCAGCAGCAGCTGCCTTTTTTCGTTCTTAAGTTAGCGCAGCGGCTTAATCCTTATTTCTCATAGATAGCAGAGTAACAAGTATGACCAGCAGTGCATTAATGAATAATTACGGTACAAGAAAACTTACCCTGTGCAAAGGCGAAGGTTCCTGGGTATGGGATGATCTCGGCAAGCGGTATCTAGATGCGCTATCAGGGATTGCGGTTTGTGGCCTAGGGCATGCACACTCTGCCGTGACAGAAGCTATATCGACTCAAGCTGCATCTATTATCCACTGCTCTAATCTCTACAACATTCAGACACAAGAGCGGCTAGCAGAAAAACTAAGAGCTATCTCTGGTATGGAGAAATTATTCTTTAGCAACTCTGGGGCTGAAGCTAACGAGGCTGCGATCAAGCTGGCAAGATTATTTGGAAGTGGAAAAAATATTTCTGCACCCACTATTATTGTGATGGAAAATTCTTTTCATGGTAGAACATTAGCGACATTGTCAGCTACGGGGAGCAAAAGCTACCAAACTGGGTTTGGGCCGCTGCTAGAGGGATTTATTCGGGCTCCCTACAATAATATTGATGCAATCAATGCAATTGCTAAAAATAACAAGAATATAGTCGCGATTCTAGTTGAGCCAATACAAGGCGAAGGGGGAGTTATAGTTCCTGATGCAGACTATCTGCCGCAAATACGTCAAATTTGCGATGAACATGACTGGTTGATGATAGTAGATGAAATTCAGGCAGGTAACGGCCGTACCGGGTCTTATTTTAACTACCAGCAATATAACCTTCTTCCCGATATTGTAACTACAGCCAAGGGCTTGGCCAACGGTGTCCCTATTGGGGCCTGTCTTGCCGGTAAAAAAGCAGCTGATTTAATGCATCCTGGTAGTCATGGATCCACCTTTGGCGGAAATCCATTAGCATGCGCTGCGGCGCTTGCTACTGTAGAAACCATCATCAATGAAGAGCTTTGCTCAAGGGCTAAAGAGCAAGGAAACTATATCAAGGAGCAACTTCAACACAAGCTTTTAAATTGCTCGAAATTGATCGATATACGGGGCCAAGGTCTCATGATTGGGGTTCAGCTCGACTTTCCTTGCAAAGATTTAGTTGATAGTGCAGCCGAGCAGGGACTGTTAATTAACGTTACCGCTGGATCAGTCATTCGACTACTTCCCCCTCTTAATATCACGAATGAACAAACTGAACTTTTAGTCAATATTCTCACTGATGTGATCGAACAAGGATAATAGAGAAATGACACCTAGACATTTTTTAACACTCAAAGATTTATCAAAAAAAGAATTTAAAAAAATTTTAGAGAGAGCCGCTGAACTCAAGCAAGCCCAACATAAAGGGGTTATCTATCAGCCTTTCATAGGCAAGGTTATGGCGATGATCTTTGAAAAATCTTCGACACGAACTAGGGTGTCTTTTGAAACAGGCATGGCTCAACTAGGTGGCAATGCACTTTTTCTCTCCCCTAACGATACGCAACTTGGCCGCGGCGAACCCATAGAAGATTCGGCAAGAGTAATCTCAAGCATGGTAGACATCGTCATGATGAGGACATTCAGCCAGCAATCAATTGAAAATTTTGCAGCGTACTCCTCAGTCCCTGTGATTAATGCTCTAACCGATGATCATCATCCATGTCAGCTGCTTGCAGATATGCAAACATATATTGAGCACAGAGGTAGCATTCAAGGGAAACGAGTCGTTTGGGTGGGGGATGGTAATAACATGTGTCAATCCTATATGCATGCAGCAGAAATGCTTGACTTTGAACTTCTGATTGCCTGTCCAAAAGGATTCGAACCCTGCTCCACACTGCTCAATCAATTAAGTAGTCACGTCACATTAGTGCGTGATCCAACTGTAGCCATCTCTGGAGCCAACTTAGTGGCAACTGATGCCTGGGCTTCTATGGGGCAAGAATCAGAAAGTGAGCTACGAAAAAAAGCTTTTTCTGGGTTTCAGGTGAACGAAGCGGCAATGGGTTTAGCTGCCGCTGACGCTTTGTTTATGCATTGCCTTCCTGCATATCGCGGGCTAGAAATAAGCGAGACCATCATGGAGTCTCAGTGGTCTGTAGTATGGAGTGAGGCTGAAAACAGACTTCACTCACAGAAGGCCTTGATAGAATTGCTTCTTAAATAGATAAAACCTGTCAGCCAACAGTGCTAGATTCCTACTTGACTGATTGCCGATCACATAAATCTTGGGCGGCGGCAACATCTAAAGTTCCTTCATAGATTGCCCTTCCGGTAATAGCACCGTAAATACCAGGCTTAACCACGCCATTGAGCGCCACAATGTCTTCCATATTAGTGATTCCACCTGAGGCAATAACGGGAATAGAAGAGGCCTTTGCCATTAATACAGTAGCTTCAACATTAACGCCCTGCATCATTCCATCGCGATCAATATCAGTATAAACAATGGCGCTAACGCCATCATGCTCAAATCTTTTAGCCAAGTCTGTAGCTTTAACATCTGTCACTTCAGCCCAGCCATCAGTTGCTACGAGACCTTTTTTTGCATCAATACCAACAATAATATGACCAGGAAATTGCTTACACATGTCTGTCACGAAACTCGGATCTTTTACAGCCTTGGTCCCTATGATTACATGCATCACGCCTGCGGCAAGATAGGTCTCGATAATATCGCCGCTACGGATACCACCACCAATCTGAATAGGTAGTTCAGGATATGCTTGAGAGATAGCAGCAACTACGTCACTATTTACCGGCTTGCCGGCAAAAGCACCGTTTAGATCAACCAAATGCAATCGGCGAGCTCCAGCATCAACCCAGCGTCCCGCTATATCTACAGGATTTCCATCAAATACTGTAGAGTCCTCCATGCGACCCTGCCTTAAGCGCACACACTGTCCGTCTTTTAAATCAATAGCCGGTATAATTAGCAAAAATTTATTCCTATAGGTTAACTACACACCACACAAAATATATGCATGCCTTGGTGCACACATGCTCAGCAAAATATTCTGACTCATATAAAAAAATAAGTGCTCTTTGAGGTCCTCAGATACCCTTCCAGGTCACAAAATTCTCGAGCAACTGCAACCCAGACGAATGACTTTTTTCCGGATGAAACTGCACAGCAAATAAATTTTTTGTCGTGAGTGCTGCTGCAAATTTAAATGCATAATCAGTGGTTCCAGCTACAATTTCTGTAAAGTTATTCTCGACAAAATAACTATGCACGAAGTAAAAACGCGCATCTTGCTCAATACCTTGCCACATAGGGTGGTCCATTTCTTGGTGAACACGATTCCAGCCCATATGGGGTACTTTTAGCTTTTCTCCACTGGTATCACGCATATTATGGCCGAAGAACTTAGAGCTGCCCGAAAAGACATCCAGACACTCAACTCCATTATTTTCTTCGCTATGCCCCAGCAATGCCTGCATTCCCAGACAAATACCCAAAACTGGCTTTTCAGTTATCGCTTTGAGTATTAGCTTGTCAAACCCAAGACGCCGAATATTTAACATGCAGTCGCGCATGGCGCCTACGCCAGGGAAAACTAAGCGATCAGCACTATCAATTTCTACAGGATCTTCCGTCACAATCACTTCCGCTCGAGGAGCTATATACTCCAAAGCTTTAGAAACAGAATGAAGGTTCCCCATACCATAATCTAGTACGGCAATCTTTGTACGAAAATCTGTCATATCCCTTGATACCAGTGGGGTTTTTAATTACGCAATTTTTACCTAATGAAGCCGGGAGGCAAATTTTAGCCTAAAGGTAAACTTAAAATTATTCTCCATAATATTACTATTCATTATTAGATTTTGTGGCAAACGCAATCTTGCTCAGCATAGCTTTTCGAGCAGCCTCCATGAGGTTAATGATAGACTGATGGCGAGCGTTTGCATCAGCGCTTATAATGACTTGTGTGTCTTGCTTGTCTTGCGCAAGTTCTCTCAAAACGTTCGCGATACTTTCAATTTCAGTGGAGACCAGGGGCTCGTTATTGATGAAATAATGGCCATCTTCGGTGATTTCGACCCTAATGGGTGCCGTTTCTTCATTTACTTGATTTTTTTCAGCGATAGGTAAATTAATTTTAACTTCGCTCAACTTCGCAAACGTCGTCGTTACCATTAGAAAGATAATCACTACTAATAAAACATCTATTAACGGAATAAAGTTAAGTTCTATATCGTCATCGTGATTTCTTCTTTTTGAGCGCATGCTTATTTACCCTCAACACTGCAAAAATTAATTATTCGCTGCGCATTATTTTCCATAACATGAATCTGATGATCTATCTTTGCACGAAAAATTTTATAACCAATCATAGCTGGGATTGCTACAACAATACCACCGCCAGTATTATACAGTGCAACAGAAATTCCACGTGCAAACTGTTCCACATCTTGACCATTACTTGTAAAAGAACTAAATAGTTCCACCATTCCCACAATTGTGCCAAACAGTCCCAGCAAGGGTGCTACTGTTGAAATCATTGCCAAAATAAAAAGATATTTTTCTAATTGATGACTAATAGAGTCACCTGTCTTCACGATAGCATCATTAAGAATTTCCGGTGACTCGCCTTGATTTTCAATAGCAGTAGCTAGCATTAAGCCTGATAAAGAGCTTTTACTGAGCCGCTCTAACACCTCTTTATCTAGCGGGCCATCCTGTAACTGTAATTCTAGATCGCTAACTAAATTTTCTGGAATTACGACGCTATCTCGCAAAGCAACTAGCCGGTCCATGATAACTGCGAAAGCCACTATGGAAGTGAAAATTAATGGCCATATTGGCCAACCTGCAGCCTGAATTACTTCCCACATAATTTTTTCCTGATAAAGTTAAAGCAATGTAAATTTAATTGGCACTAAAATTGTAAATATTTTTCCACTTAAAATACTTGGCGGCGCTGGAAAGGGTGCTGCCCTATCGATCATATCTAAGCCTTCCTTATCTAAAGCTTTAAACCCACTTGATTTTTTTAGCTCTTTTGTGATCAATTTCCCTTGATGTGTCAATTTAACCTGCAGGACGACTTCTCCTTGCCATCCTCGACGTTGGGCAATTCTGGGGTATTTTTTATATTGTGCAACATGCATTGCAAATTGCCGACTAAAGTCATCTAATGCTGCCAATCCAGCATTTCTTGCATCATCCTCTCCTACTTCTGGAGTTTCGACCGGCTCTGGAGCGGATACTGCTGATTCTTGCTGCTGTTGAACTGATTCGGGTTCAACAGGAGTTATCTCTTCCTGTATAGATGCAATATTATCTTTCGTAATTTCTGGTTCGAATTCTTCTACTATTTTTGAGTCAGCCTCCTCAGAGGCTTTTTCTGCCAAAGGAGGAGAAGGCTCTAGAACACTTTTTGATAACAGAATAGCCTCAAAGTTCATCAATTCTTTGCTACTTTCAGCTTTATCAAATTTTAAAATCAATAGATCTGTTATCAGTATCCCATGAATGAGCATTGACAAAAAAAGCGCGTCTTTTATGTTAAATCGGCTTAAACAATCTTTAAGTTTGGCTAACATAAGTAATTATCAGTAACTAGGTAAAATTTCATTGCCGAATAATCGACAAACTAATTTAGCGGAGGTTACGGCACAAAAAATAGCTGCATAAAGCCTCTATTCAGTAATTTTTCAATGAGATGATCAAATTTAAGTATTTCAGAGTGACCCCTTTGTTGAGGGCATCACTCCTGCCATTCTTGGATCAAACTCTGCGGCCATACGCAAAGCGCGGCCAAATGCCTTAAAAATTGTTTCAA
>Ga0302136_1000669_pt1 | contig 16352 bp, 18 predicted proteins | sample CBN3_20m_MG_FD_203116 | JGI IMG/M metagenome (GOLD analysis project Ga0302136, IMG submission 203116) | Marine microbial communities from Western Arctic Ocean, Canada - CBN3_20m | ecosystem: Environmental > Aquatic > Marine > Oceanic | place: Canada: Western Arctic Ocean | collected 2017-09-15
CCATTGCCACCAGCATCAAGACAGAACCCAGGAAGGTATAGAGGAAGAACTTAAACGAGGCGTAAATCCGTGCCTTGCCACCCCAGATCCCGATAATCAGGAACATAGGGATCAAGCCGGCCTCAAAGAACATGTAAAACAGCACCAAATCCAGAGCGCAGAACACGCCAATCATCAAAGTTTCCAGCACCAAAAAGGCGATCATGTACTCTTTCAGACGGTGGTTCACATTCCAAGAGGCTGCAATCACCAAAGGCATGGTGAAGGTGGTCAGCATAACAAACAAAATGCTGATGCCATCGACACCCATTTTATATTGCATGCCAAGTAACCAGCTGTGCTCTTCCACAAACTGAAAGCCAGTGTCACTTGCATCAAAACCAAATAACAACATGAGCGAGGCTATAAATGTGAACACAGTTGCCGCAAGTGCCAGATATTTTACATTCTGCTGTGCAGGTTGACTATCTCCACGCGCAAGCAGCGCCAGAATGACCGCTGCGACAAGGGGGATGAAGGTGATTAAGCTAAGAAGGTTACTCATTACTTACCCCCCGCAATGGTCATCCACGTAACCAAAACTGCGATACCTATAACCATTCCAAAGACATAGGTGAAGATGTAGCCAGATTGCATACGGCCTGCCCATTTTGTAAAGAATGGGATAATCTTCATTGCCAATCCGTTGATGCCACCGTCGATGATCTTACCGTCGCCAAATTTCCAGAGGGTGCGACCCAACCATTGCGCAGGGCCCACAAAAATCACATCGTAAATTTCATCGAAATACCACTTATTGAGTAGAAAACGGTAAAGCACAGGATTGCTCTCAGCCACGCGGCGCGGCAGGTCCAGTTTGGTCATGTAAAACAACCAAGCGGCGATAAAGCCCAAGGTCATAGCAATGAAAGGTGCTATTTTCACCAGCCAATGTACATGATGCGCGTCATCCAGAACCGTATTGGTTGGCGCCATGTAAATTGCGCCCTTGCCCAATTTATCGCCAACTACTTTTATTTTTTCGCTTTCCCACACCGGTGCGTGTGCCTCAGGCTCAGTCGTTCCTGACGCATAGGCCGGAGCTATAAAAGAGAAGCTCGTGCTGGCATGATCTGCATCATGAGTCTTGCTGTCTTCAACAATGCCAAAAAACACTTCCACTTTGTGGTGATCACCAAAGAAGGGCTTGTAAAACACCATGCCAGAGAAAATCGCGCCCACAGCCAAGACCGCAAGCGGAACCAGCATCACAGCTGGACTTTCATGGCTATGATCGTGGGTGTGTTTGTCACCTCGTGAAGTTCCAAAGAAGGTGAGGAACATCAAACGCCAGCTATAAAAGCTGGTGAACAGCGCGGCAATCACCAGCATCCAAAAGGCGTAACCGCCCATTGTACCAGCGTAAGCGCTCTCAATCACAGCATCCTTAGACAAAAATCCCGCGAAGCCGTAATGGGTCAATGGGATTCCCACCCCAGTGATTGCCAAAGTACCGATCATCATCGCCCAGAATGTATAGGGCATTTTTTTACGCAACCCACCATAGTTGCGCATATCTTGCTCATGATGCATGCCATGGATCACAGAGCCAGCACCCAAAAACAACATCGCTTTAAAGAAAGCATGGGTTAAAAGGTGGAACATCGCAACCGAGTAGACACCCAGACCAGCCGCCACAAACATATAACCCAGCTGCGAACAGGTGGAATAGGCAATGACCCGTTTGATGTCGTTTTGAACCAACCCAACGGTGGCCGCAAAGAACGCCGTAGAGGCGCCCAAAAACACAATAAAGCTCATCGTATCAGGGGCAAATTCCATGATTGGTGACATTCGACAGATCAAAAAGACCCCAGCAGTAACCATTGTGGCCGCATGGATCAAAGCTGAGACAGGCGTTGGTCCCTCCATCGCATCTGGTAACCAAGTGTGCAGGATCAGTTGCGCCGATTTACCCATGGCGCCTACGAAGAGCAAAAATGCAATTAAATTGGCCGCATTCCAATCACGCCAAAGAAAATGCAACTCCATCACCGCCAGTTCCGGACCAATCAGAAAGATGTCCTCAAATTTGATACTATCTGCCACCAGATAGAGCGCAAAAATCCCCAGCAGAAAACCAAAGTCACCCACACGGTTGACCACAAAAGCCTTAATCGCCGCGGCACCGGCGCTTTGTTTGCGAATGTAAAAGCCAATTAGCAAATAGGAGGCCACGCCAACCCCTTCCCAGCCAAAAAACAGCTGCAGCAGGTTGTCTGAGGTTACCAGCATCAGCATGGCGAATGTGAAGAAGGACAGATAAGCAAAGAAGCGTGGGCGATAGCTTTCACCCTCTTGGAAATGCCCGTCATCGGCCATGTAACCTATGGAATAGAGATGCACCAAAGCCGATACAGTGGTAATCACGATCAACATGATCGTGGTCAGGCGGTCAATGCGAATAGCCCAATCCGTAGCAAGGGTGCCGCTTTCAATCCAACGCAGAATTTGAATGCTTTCTGTTTGCCCGTCGAAGCTTAAAAATAGCACCCAAGACAAAAGGGCAGAAAGAAACAGCAATCCAGTGGTTGAGATCTGCGCAGCTTTATCACCAATCACACCATGGCCAAAACCTGCAATCACAGCCCCCACCAAAGGGGCGAATAGAAGTATCGTTTCCATAACGCCTTACCCTTTCATTACGTTGACATCTTCAACGTCAATCGAGCCTTTATTACGGAAGAAACATACCAAAATTGCCAGACCAATCGCAGCTTCTGCAGCGGCTACGGTCAGAACAAAAAGGGTGAATATTTGGCCCACATAATCGTTCAGATAGGCAGAGAAGGCCACAAAGTTTATATTTACGCTGAGCAGCATCAATTCAATGCTCATCAGCAAAATGATGATGTTTTTGCGATTTAGAAACAGTCCAAAGATGCCTATCACAAACAGCGCCGCCGCGACGGCCAGATAATGTTCAAGTCCGATCATAGTCCCTGCCCCGGTTTAACGTTTTTCAACTCCATCGCCTTGGCGGGATCACGCATCATCTGCGCAACCACATCTTGGCGTTTGACATCTGTACGATGGCGTAGAGTCAGAGCAATGGCCCCAATCATCGCCACCAACAAAATCAACCCAGACAGTTGAAATATCAAAATATATTCGTCATAGATTATAGCGCCCAGCTCAGCAGTATTAGTGCCGCTTCCAATTGCAGCCGCGACCCTATCTTCATAGCCTGAGGAATAATCCCAAACCCCTAAGGCGAACATCAGCTGCATCAAAACGACCACGCCTATCAACAGGCCAAGAGGTAAATATTTTGCCATCTCAGCCTTGAGTTCAGCAAAATCCACATCCAGCATCATCACCACAAACAAAAATAACACCGCAACGGCGCCAACATAGACGATGATCAGCAGCATGGCTACAAATTCAGCACCCAAGAGCACGAACAAACCCGCGGCCGATAAAAAAGCTAAGATCAGCCATAGGACCGAATGGACCGGGTTGCGTGAAACAACCGTGAAAATGCCACCTATCAAAGTGGACATTGAAAATGTGTAAAACGCGAGCTCCGCGATACCCATTGTGTTTCCTTCCCCTATGCCGCTTAGCGATATGGCGCGTCGAGTTCGAGATTGCGTGCAATCTCAGCCTCCCAACGGTCACCATTTTCTAGCAATTTAGATTTGTCGTAAAATAGTTCTTCACGTGTCTCAGTTGAAAACTCAAAATTGGGCCCTTCAACGATAGCATCTACTGGGCAGGCCTCTTCGCAGAAACCGCAATAGATGCATTTAGTCATATCGATGTCATAACGGGTGGTACGCCGGCTGCCATCATCGCGTGGCTCTGCGTCAATTGTGATGGCCTGTGCGGGGCAAATAGCCTCACAAAGCTTACAAGCAATACAACGCTCTTCTCCATTTGGGTAACGCCGCAGTGCATGTTCACCTCGAAATCTAGGGCTCAAGGGGCCTTTTTCATGAGGGTAGTTCAACGTCGCCTTAGGGCGGAAAAAATATTTCATGCCCAATTTAAACGCGGCCCAGAAATCCTGTAGTAAGAAATATTTCACGGCGCGTGTGTAATCGATATTTGCCATTTGTTTAGCCTCCCACAGTCCAGCGAGCGAACAGCCCCCAGAACCAACCGAATTTCGCTGCAAAGGCTACAAAAACCACCCAACCCAAGGAGAAAGGCAAAAATACCTTCCAGCCCAAGCGCATCAACTGGTCATAACGATAGCGCGGCACAATAGCCTTCACCATTGCAATGAGGAAAAAGAAGATGGCCATTTTGCCAACCATCCAGACTGGCCCATCGGCGATAAAGGGCAAAGGAGATGTCCAGCCTCCAAAAAATAACAAGGTAATCAAGGCGCACATCAAAAAGATGGCAATGTATTCGCCCGCCATGAACAACAAAAATGGCGTGGATGAATATTCAACCTGATATCCCGCTACCAACTCTGATTCCGCTTCTGGCAAATCAAAGGGTGGGCGATTTGTTTCCGCCAACGCGCTGATAAAAAACAAAAACACCATTGGAAAATGAGGGATAAAATACCAGTTGAAAAAGCCAAGATCGCCATTTTGTGCTGCAACTATATCACCGAAGTTCATTGAACCTGTGGATATAATCACCCCGATTATGATTAACCCCATCGATACTTCGTAGGAAATCATTTGAGCCGCAGACCGCAGCGATCCCAAAAATGGATATTTTGAGTTGGAGGCCCAGCCCCCCATAATCACGCCATAGACTTCAAGTGATGACACCGCAAAAACAAACAACAACGCCACATTTATATCCGCTAAAACCCAAGTGCTGTTGAACGGGATCACCGCCCAGGCCAGCATGGCCAAAACAAAGGAGACCAGCGGCGCAAGAATGAACACCGGACGATCGGCCCCCGCAGGGATAATAATCTCTTTGAAGACATATTTCAGCGCATCAGCCACAGTTTGCAACATGCCAAACAGGCCCACCACATTCGGACCCCGCCGCATCTGAACCGCAGCCCAGATTTTACGGTCGCCATAGACCAAAAACAGCAGGCTGATCATTACGAAACCAACAACAGCGAGGGTTTGAGCTAGAAGGATCACAGCAATCCCAAGGTTTGTGGAAAAGAATTCGTTCATACCTTAGGTATCCCCCGTTCCTTGCGGCCAGCCACAATGACTTGCACTTCAATTATTGACTGCCAAAGTGGCCCACTTTTCAATTTGGTGTAAAACGCATCGGTGCAGCAAATACTAGCCTCAACGCTCAAGTTTATAAACGAATTACACGCTATTTCTCCCGCATGTGAACATTCTCGATCCATCGTCTTATTCAGCCGCCATCGGCGTGGTAGCGCGCGCTTTGGCATTGGCCGATAGCTCCGCCATCAGCGTACTGGCCCGCGCAATTGGATTGCTCAGGTAGTAATCAGAAATTGCGACGCCAAAGTCACCCTTGCCAAGTTTTCCAGCGGTTACAGCAACCCATTCATTGCTGGGAACTTGGTCAATCTGCGCAAAATGCGGAACGTCAGTCACCAAAGCCTGACGCAATTGCGCCAATGAGTCGTAAGGCAATGTAGCCCCCAATTCGGCAGACAATGCCCGCAGGATAGCCCAATTCTCTTTGGCCTGGCCTGGTGCAAAGCCCGCACGTTGCGCCAATTGAGGCCTACCTTCGGTGTTCACAAATAAACCATTTTCTTCCGTGTAGGTAGCCCCTGGCAAAATTACATCAGCGCGATGCGCGCCGCGATCTCCATGGCTACCTTGGTAGATCACAAATGCACCAGGTGCGATGTCCATTTCATCAACACCAAGATTATAGACCACATCTGCACCCGTAACAGCAGCATCAACCCCACCTTCGGTCGTACAACCCAGATCCATGAGTCCCACGCGAGAGGCTGCAGAGTGCAAAACTAAAAGCTTGCTTTCTGTTTTAGTGCACAGCTCCATGACAGCGCCCAAAACAGAAGCACCATCTTCCCCCTGTAGCGCCGCCTGCCCCACGATCATCAACGAGGGCAAGGTCAGCATATCAGTGAATTTTTGCTTCAACAAAGACTGCAAATCTGCGCGGCCATTGCCCATGTGCGTGTATTCATAAGTTAGATCAACAGCCTCACCGATCAGGCCAATATTGGCACCCCGGCTCCAAGCTTTGCGAATGCGCGCATTCAAAACCGGCGCTTCCACTTTGGGGTTGGTGCCAATCAGCTGAATCATTTTAGCATTGTCGATGTCTTCCACCGTAGCCGTGCCAACATAACCGCTACGATTGCCCGCAGGCAGCTTTGCGCCATCCGTGCGGCACTCCAATGTACCGCCCAGTCCCAACACCAATTGCTTCAGCGCAAAAGCGGGTTCAACTGAGACCAAATCACCTATCAAGCCCGCTATCTTTTTGCCAGTCATGGCCGATGCAGCTTTTTCAAGCGCTTCTGGCCATGTGGCTGGGCGCAGCTTGCCTGCTTCGCGGATATAGGGCTGATCCAACCGTTGGCGGCGCAGACCATCCCAGACAAAGCGGGATTTATCAGCAAGCCATTCTTCATTCACACCATCATGATTACGGGGCAAAAACCGCATCACTTCTCGACCTTTGGTGTCGACTCGGATATTGGACCCAAGCGCGTCCATCACGTCAATTGAATCGGTCTTGCTTAGCTCCCAAGGGCGGGCCGTAAAGGCGTAAGGCTTTGATACCAAAGCACCCACAGGACAAAGGTCGATGATATTGCCTTGCAGATTACTATCAAGGGTTTGACCCAAATAGCTTGTAATTTCAGAGTCTTCTCCGCGACCTGTCTGGCCCATCTGCGTAAGACCAGCCACTTCCGAGGTAAACCGCACGCAGCGGGTGCAAGAGATGCAACGCGTCATATGGGTTTCGACCAATGGGCCTAGATCCAAATCCTCATTTGCTCGCTTTGGCTCCCTAAACCGGCTGAAATCGACGCCGTAAGCCATGGCTTGATCTTGCAAATCACATTCACCGCCCTGATCACATATTGGGCAATCAAGCGGGTGGTTGATGAGTAAAAATTCCATTACACCCTCACGGGCTTTTTTGACCATTGGAGAATTGGTTTTAACAACCGGCAGTTGGCCCTCGGGTCCCAGACGCAAATCACGCACCTGCATCGCACAGGAAGCTGCAGGCTTAGACGGGCCACCAACCACTTCGACCAAACACATCCGGCAATTGCCCGCGATGGTCAGACGTTCGTGGTAACAAAACCGTGGCACCTCTACCCCGACCTGTTCACAGGCCTGGATCAGCGTCATTGCGCCGTCTACTTCGATCTCTTGATCGTCGATGATTATTTTACGCAGGTCAGACATATTTACTTCGCTTTCAGCAATTTTCCGATTGCGGAGCCTGCCTGAATTTCAGCAAACCCCACGTTACAATAGGTCGCGGGTTGGTCGAGCAAAACCCCAATGTTAGTCAAACGAGTTTGGGCAAGGTCCAAAACCCGATCTTTTTCCTCTGCGTCGTTTATAAACTCTTTAATTTCAGAGCTATCATAACCCAGTGTGAGCGCTTGGCTTTCCAATGACTTCAGAAAGATAAAGGCCTCAACAAAACGAGCTGAGATATCAGGACAAGCGTTTCGGATTGTATCGGCCATGCTGATCGTGATGAGCCCGTTGTTGATCTCAACTTCTTTATCTAAGCCCTGTTTAGCCATGCCCTGCGACGGCATCATGAAGGCTACCATAAGTAAGGCTTTAATAGGTGCAAAAGTCCGCGTGCAATATGGGTTGGTCAAAATCATATCTTACTCCGCCGCAAATCCACGACCCGATTTGCGTTTATGGGCAATCCGCTCTTCAATGTCGTCCCTAAAATGCCGGATCAATCCTTGGATAGGCCAAGCAGCCGCATCCCCAAGCGCGCAGATGGTGTGCCCTTCAACCTGCTTGGTCACATCCAACAGCATATCAATTTCTTCCGGCTCCGCATCGCCTGTCACTAAACGTTCCATAACCCTCATCATCCAGCCCGTGCCCTCACGGCAAGGCGTACACTGGCCACAGCTTTCATGCTTGTAAAACTTTGCCAAACGCCAAATGGCTTTCACCACATCAGTGGATTGGTCCATAACAATCACAGCCGCAGTGCCAAGCCCCGAGCGCTGTGCGCGCAACCAGTCAAAATCCATAATTGCATCTTTGCGCATTACAGAGCCGGGCAACATTGGCACAGAAGATCCGCCTGGTATCACAGCTTTCAAATTATCCCAGCCACCACGAATGCCACCGCAATGTTTGTCAATCAGCTCATCAAAGGTGATCGACATCTCCTCCTCAACCACACAAGGACTGTTCACATGACCAGAAATTGCAAATAATTTGGTGCCAGCATTGTTTGGGCGACCGAAGCCCGAGAACCAATCGCCACCACGCCGTAGTATGGTGGGCACAACGGCAATAGATTCCACATTGTTTACGGTTGTCGGACAGCCATAAAGACCCGCCCCCGCAGGAAACGGCGGCTTCATTCGTGGCATGCCTTTTTTGCCCTCAAGGCTTTCAAGCAAAGCAGTTTCTTCGCCACAAATATAAGCGCCTGCCCCATGGTGAAGGTAAATATCAAAGTCCCAGCCAGATTTAACTGCATTCTTGCCAACCAAACCCGCGCAATATGCCTCATCAATCGCAGCCTGTAGAGCTTCACGCTCGCGAACATACTCACCGCGGATGTAGATATAACAAGCATTGGCATTCATCGCAAAGGAGGCAATCAAGCAACCCTCAATCAATGTATGCGGATCATGGCGCATTATCTCGCGGTCTTTACATGTTCCAGGCTCAGATTCATCGGCATTGATCACCAAATACGAAGGCCTACCATCACTTTCCTTCGGCATGAAAGACCACTTCAAACCGGTTGGAAAACCAGCGCCACCACGGCCACGCAGACCAGATTTTTTCATCTCTTCGATGATCCAATCGCGGCCCTTTTTAATCAGAGCAGCAGTGCCGTCCCAATGGCCCCGCGTCTTAGCACCTTTCAGGGTGCGCTCATGCATCCCATAAAGATTTGTAAAGATACGATCTTGATCTTTCAGCATGTCATTTAGCCTTTACCTGCATCGCGGCGCGTGCGCCAAATTTGAAAAGTCACCACAAGTGACCAAGCCATTACGGCCATCACGGCCAAATCCAACAACAGCATGTAACGGCTCGATATGTGAAGCTCCACCGCCGCCCACTGCATGCCGAGCCAGATCAACATTGATCCAGCAATCACAATGCTCGCAGTGCGGCCCTTCTGTGCTTGGATATGATCTTGTTGCGTGGGCATTTTGGATTAGTTCCCTTGGTTGTTAGTGTGAGCCAAACAAATGGCTAAAATTTTTATGCTTCTTTTTTCGACGCCTTGGCCTTTGCTTTTACTTTTACTTTTACTTTTAGTTTGGCAGCTTTGCCAAGCCAAGGAGTTAACAAAGGCACCTCAGTACCATCAATTCGCTTGACCGTGTCACCTAAATCCACAGCCAATTTCACAGAAGCATTATAGGTGGCTTTTCCAGTTTCATAGTCCTTCAAACTGGTTAAGCCGCCCGCCGGCTCGGCTGCGTAACGACCACTTTGAGATCCCGGTATAGGCACCTTACCTGCGGCCAGATCATCAATTAGAGCTGCAAATCTATCAGAAGTGAGATCTTCGTAGTAGTCTTTGCCAATTTGCACCATTGGCGCATTGGCGCAGGCACCTAAGCACTCAACTTCTTCCCAGCTGAACATGCCATCTTCAGAGACTGCATGTGGTTTGGCAGCAATCTTATCTTGGCACACAGAGATCAGATCTTCCGCTCCACAAATCATACATGTCGTGGTCCCACAGATTTGGAAATGCGCAACTTGGCCCACCGGCTGAAGCTGGAACATGAAGTAGAAGGTCGCCACCTCCAAAACTCGGATATAAGCCATGCCCAACATGTCAGCGATTGCTTCCAAGGCAGGGCGAGACAACCAACCTTCTTGCTCCTGCGCACGCCACAACAGTGGTATCACAGCACTGGCCTGACGGCCTTCAGGAAATTTAGTTTTCTGCGCCTCCGCCCAGGCCAAATTGGCAGGCGTGAAGGCAAAGGAGGCGGGTTGGTCTGAGTGCAGACGACGAAGCATGTGTGGCCCCTATTACTAAGCGTTCAAAAACACAAAAAAGATGAAAGATGCGAGTGTGGTTAAAATCACCTGTCGATCTCTCCAAACACGACATCCATCGTGCCAATGATTGCGGCTACATCTGCAAGTTGGTGGCCCTTGCAAATATGGTCCATCGCTTGCAGGTGCAAAAATCCTGGCGCGCGTATTTTGATACGATAAGGTTTGTTGCTTCCATCGGCAACGAGATAAACACCAAATTCACCCTTGGGCGCTTCAACAGCGGCATAAACCTCTCCAGCCGGAACGTGAAAACCTTCTGTATATAACTTAAAGTGATGGATCAACGCCTCCATAGACTGCTTCATCTCACCGCGCTTTGGTGGGCTCAATTTTCCGCGAGCCATAACATCCCCCGGAGCATCACGAAGTTTGCTGATGCTTTGTTTTATAATAGAAACAGATTGGCGCATCTCTTCCATCCTGCACAAATAACGATCATAGCAATCACCATTTTTACCCACCGGTATTTGAAAATCAAATTCGTCGTAACACTCATAAGACTGTGAACGCCGGAGATCCCACGCAAAACCAGAGCCACGAACCATCACACCACTGAAACCGAACTTTTGAATATCATCTTCAGTTACAACACCAATATCGGCATTTCGCTGTTTGAAAATCCGATTTTCAGTTAGAATTGTCTCGATATCATCCAAAACGGCAGGGAATTTATGGCTCCATTCTTCAATATCATCTAGCAAGTTATCCGGCAGGTCTTGGTGCACACCACCGGGGCGGAAGTAGGCTGCGTGTAAACGTGCGCCGCAGGCCCTCTCGTAAAAAATCATCAACTTTTCACGTTCTTCAAAGCCCCAAGTTAGTGGCGTCATAGCACCCACGTCCATGGCCTGTGTAGTCACGTTCAACAGGTGGCTCAACACGCGGCCGATCTCAGAGTACAAAACCCGGATCAGACTGGCACGACGCGGGACTTTGGTCCCAGTTAGCTTTTCGATCGCAAGGCACCAAGCATGTTCTTGGTTCATAGGAGCCACATAGTCCAACCTGTCAAAGTAGGGCAAGTTTTGCAGATACGTACGGCTTTCCATCAGCTTTTCGGTACCACGATGCAACAGGCCAATATGTGGATCACATCGCTCGACAATTTCACCATCGAGCTCCAACACAAGCCTTAGGACACCGTGCGCCGCAGGGTGTTGAGGACCAAAGTTGATATTAAAATTACGTATTTTTTGCTCACCAGTCAAAGCATCATCAAAATTGGAGCCCCCCATTAAGCACCCCCTTTTGAGCCGTTTGGATGGCCTATTATATCTTGTTCATTAATGTAAAAAATACCCTGATATTCTGACCCACCTTTTGGACATAAAAAAGACGGTTTTACTTTGGTCTCAGAAAAACAGATCATACGATTGAGATAAGCCATCTGTTAACCCTTTGCCTCATCAGGCTTTTCGTCGCCTGGGAGGACATATTTAGCGCCCTCCCAAGGAGACATAAAATCAAACTGTCTATATTCTTGAACAAGTGACACTGGTTCATAGACCACCCGTTTTTCAACTTCGTCATAACGTAATTCTGTATAGCCTGTAGTTGGAAAATCTTTACGAAGTGGATGACCACGAAACCCATAATCAGTCAGTAAGCGCCGCAAGTCTGGATGCCCAGAAAACAAAATACCAAACATATCAAAAACTTCACGCTCAAACCAATTGGCCGAAGGGTGAACGTCTGTGATTGAGGCAACAATATCGTGCTCACGCACCGACATCCGCAGACGCACACGATGGTTTTGGTACATGCTAAGCAGGTGGTACACCACTTCAAATCGTTTATCACGCCCAGGATAGTCCACCGCAGTGATATCGACTAAGCTCGAAAATCGACAACTACGATCAGATTTCAGAAAATCAACAAGTCCTAACATCCTTGATGGGGTCACATCCATGTTCAATTCACCAAAAGCGATATCATAAGCCCAAATACAATCAGGCCGTTTAGCCGCAATCAACGTTCCAAGTTCCTCTAACGCCTGTGTCATTTAACAACTTCCTTAGAGCAACGAGATGTACCCTCGTTGGCCATATCTTGGGAATGCAGCACGTCCAACGCAAACACCCCCAGCTCAACTACGAGATCAACAAAACGTACGCAATTATTATATAAATGCTCGCACATCTCTCCAATCACGACCAAAGGATCAACACTCATAGGAGATACAACTGAACTAAGTGCAATACCCATACCTCACCTAACAATTGTTCCAGTTCTACGGATTTTGCGCTGAAGCTGCAAAATCCCATAAAGAAGCGCCTCTGCCGTCGGGGGGCAACCTGGCACATAGATATCGACAGGAACAATCCTATCACATCCGCGCACAACAGAATAACTGTAATGATAGTAGCCACCGCCATTAGCACATGATCCCATTGAAATCACATAACGTGGTTCTGGCATTTGATCGTAGACTTTGCGTAGAGCCGGCGCCATCTTATTAGTCAAAGTGCCTGCAACTATCATTAGATCTGATTGCCTAGGGCTGGCACGCGGCGCGGTTCCAAAACGTTCGAGGTCATACCGAGGTGTTGATGCATGCATCATTTCAACCGCACAACAGGCCAAACCAAAAGTCATCCAATGCAAACTGCCGGTACGAGCCCAGTTGATAATATCTTCTGTAGAGGTAACTAAAAAGCCTTTGTCCTGCAGCTCAGCGTTCAGATTTTGCGTGGCCACTTCTTGGTCAACACCGGCGGTATTTGCCCCCGTCATCACTCCCATTCCAACGCCCCCTTTTTCCATTCGTAAGCAAACCCAATAGTCAGCACAGTCAAGAATACCATCATCGACCAAAAAGATAACATACTGATATCTTTAAAGGCCACTGCCCAAGGGAATAAAAATGCAATCTCAAGATCAAAGATAATGAACAAAATCGCAACCAGGTAAAAACGCACGTCAAATTTCATCCGAGCATCGTCAAATGCGTTAAAGCCACATTCATAAGCCGATACTTTTTCAGGGTCAGGGTTTCTAACGGCGAGTATTGCTGCTGCCAAAAGCAGCACAATACCCAATCCAATTGCCACAGCCAGCAGCATCAAAATTGGTAGGTAATCCTGTGCAATATTTTCCAACTAGGCTCCTTACTTGTGCCACCTTTGGCACTACTTGGGGCATGTAATACGCCTAGCGTTCAAAAGGGTCAACGCCCCGATTAACTAATCAAGAGGCCGGATTGCAAAATTTTAGCACTCATTGATCTCCACCCACCCACTGTGGTGGAGATTTTGCAAAAAAGGCGGCAACGACCTGCCCTGCCTCATCACCTTCCCATTGGGTCACAAGGGCAGAAATTGTCATTTCAATTATCTGTGAGCCGAACTTGGGGCCCAAGGCGCGCGCCAAAGGTTTTGCCGCAGCAACCACGCCCGGCGCACAGCTCAAATAGGAGTCAACTTCCGCCGTAACGGCAGCATCAAGATTCTCTTGTTAAACCACAGGGATCAAAACACCCAACTTTTCGGCCTCTTGCGCCAAAAAAGGTCGAGACAACATAAACACACAACGCGCAGAGGCCTCTCGCGGCAGGAATCAAACCAAGCTTGGTCTCCGCCAACCCCATCAAAGCCCCTTCAACGCCAAAGCCCGCGCTGCGGCTGCCCGTGTTGGGGCGTCAACGATCATTTGCGCCTGCATCCATTTCAGGCACCGCCCGCACAAAAGCTCCGGCCTTGGGCCGCCAGCACAACCACCTGCACGGCGCTTTCGCGTAAGTCAGCAGCCAAGGCGCTCAGCTCGGCAATCATCTGCTCAGACATTGTATTGTGCATGTCTGGACGGTTCAACCAAACGGTACCGTGCCGCGCTCATCGGTTTCACTGTGAACTGTGTCAAACTGCGTGCCTTGCCGCCCAACGGTTTTGCGCGCCAATTGCGCCACATCCGCCAAGGCCGCACGGTCTGGAGTTCCTAAAATATCATAGCCCTGCGCGATCAGATGATCATAGACCTTTTCAGTGTCCACATTCCCCTTCGCTCCCGGCGCATAGGGACAGCCCCCCAACCCGGCAATCGAGGCGTCAAAGATCCGCAAGCCATAGTCCAGCGAAACATCAATATTTTCCAAGGCTCGACCAGCCGTATCGTGATAATGACCCGCCAACAAGTCTGTGGGCAGCACTTGCACCACCGCATCAAGCATTTTGGCCACTTGTTCAGGATGCGCCGTACCAATGGTATCGCCCAAAGAGACCTCATCGCAGCCTGCCCGATGGAGCATTTCCGCCAAACGCGCAACTTCGGAGGGATCAACCGCCCCACCATAGGGGCATTCCGTCACGCAAGATATATACCCGCGCAATCTGACTGCGCCAGATCTGTTGTTTTTGAACTCGGTGATCAAGGCTTGTACCCGCTCCACTGCTCCAGCCAGAGATATATTCGTATTGGCCCGGCTAAAGCCCTCTGTAGCAGCAATAAATACGCAGATGCCGTGAACTGGGGTTTGCAGAGCGTCCTGCAATCCGCGCGCATTGGGGGCCAAAGCATAGAGCTGTGCCAAACCCGGCGTTGTGCCCGCGACAACCGCCGCACCATCGGCCATTTGGGGCACCCATTTTGGGCTGACAAAACTGGCGCACTCAATTCTTGGAAGGCCCGTGCGCGCCAAAGCGTCAGTCAGAGCAATCTTATCGGCCGCTGCAATAAACACCGGCTCATTTTGTAAGCCATCACGGGGCCCAACTTCAAAAATCTCAACTGTTTTGGACATCATTCACCCTTTTCGGACGGTATAATCACCGCCATAACCTTCCCCGCATCCACTTGCGTATTTTCTCGGACTGTCAACTGCTGCACTTGGCCCGCCTCCGCGGCCCGCAAAGTATGCTGCATCTTCATCGCTTCCAGCACCATAATAGGATCCCCCTCCACAACATCTTGGCCATTGCTCACCAAAACCTGTTTCACCAATCCCGGCATTGGCGAAAAAATTGCCCCATCGCTTTTGACCAAAGCAGTGCGATCCAGCGGGTTGAGGCACTCAAATACGAATGTTTGCGCCGCGAAAACATATGCTTTGCGCGCGGCAAAAATCGCTGTGGTCTGTGGCGACCCTACAACGCACCATCCTTTAGCACCCCGCAGCAAAGACACGGCTTCCGCCTCAACCACTGCTGAAGCATGCGGGCCATTTAGGCTTACTTGAATATGGTTTGTCTCATCTTGGCAGCTCAAGATCACCTGCTGGCGCAGCGGCGTGAACAGAGCGAACCCCTGCAAAGCCACCTCAGGGCCTGGCGCAGGCAGGTCCATGGCGGCAAGGGCTGCTAAGGCCCAGTCCTCCGGGCTTGGGGCCATTACGTCAGTCAAGCTCAACAAATCGCGGCCAATAAGGCCAGTGTCAAAATGACCCGACACAAATTCAGGATGCTGCAGCAGGGCCAACAAAAAATCACGGTTGGTTTTGACACCAACGATTTGCGTCAATCTCAACCCGCGCAGCAAGCGCTGCAAAGCCGTGGCGCGATCTGGCCCAGTGGCGATCAGCTTGGCGATCATCGGATCATAAAATGGGCTGACCACACCACCGGTTTCAACACCAGCCTCCACCCGCAGCCCCGGCCCAAAGGCCAATTGATGTAGCCGCCCAATTGAGGGCAGAAATTCCACCTGTGGGTCTTCCGCGTAGAGGCGTACTTCAATGGAATGCCCCTGCGCCACAATCTCAGACTGCTGTTTTGGCAAAAGTTCTCCAGCGGCCACACGCAGCTGCCAAGCCACCAAGTCCAGCCCCAAAATTTCTTCAGTCACAGGATGTTCGACCTGCAACCTTGTGTTCATTTCCATGAAGAAAAAGCTGTCAGCGGTCAAAGGTTCGCTGCCGTCGACAATGAATTCGACCGTGCCAGCACTGCTATATCCAATCGCCTCCGCCGCCCGCACCGCAGCACGGCCCATCGCGTCACGCACCGCATCCGGCATATAGGGCGCGGGTGCCTCTTCCACAATTTTTTGATGGCGGCGCTGCAAGGAGCAATCGCGCTCATAGAGATGCACCGAGGTTTCGCCATCGCCAAAAACTTGGATTTCAATGTGGCGGGGGTTTGATATGAACTTCTCCACCAACACGTGGTCATTGCCAAAGGCGTTGCGGGCTTCAGATTGCGCTGAGGCCAAATGCGCCGCAAAGTCATGGGCCTGCTC
>Ga0302136_1000672_pt1 | contig 16310 bp, 20 predicted proteins | sample CBN3_20m_MG_FD_203116 | JGI IMG/M metagenome (GOLD analysis project Ga0302136, IMG submission 203116) | Marine microbial communities from Western Arctic Ocean, Canada - CBN3_20m | ecosystem: Environmental > Aquatic > Marine > Oceanic | place: Canada: Western Arctic Ocean | collected 2017-09-15
AACAATATCTATTATTCTATTCCATTCATTTGGGGATATTTTTTCTAATGGACATAAAAAATTTCCAGCAGCATTATTAATAATAACATCGGGTAGCATATTCTTTTTTAATAATTCATTCTTAACATGTAAAACATCACTATATTTTGATACATCTACACTAAAATATTTATTATCTAATCCATTTAATATATTTAATTTGCTGTCTAAATTTTTCATTTTATCTATATTTCTTGATAAATTTATTATACGTCCTTGTTTATTAGCATAAGCTAATGCTAAATATTTGCCTAATCCGGATGATGCGCCCGTGATTAATATATTTTTTCCTTTATACATTTATTATAGTTATTATTCTCTCTCTTTAATAAATTTTAAAAATATTATCAATTTTTTATTATTCTCTCTTTAATAAATTTTAAAAATTGATAATATTTTTTTATTTTATATCTTATTGTTATCTTATTGTTATCTTATTGTTATTTATAAATATGAAAATTATTCTAATAATACTCATTCTATTATCAATGAGCACAGCATTTCAATTTCAATCTTCTTCACAAAAACAATTTCCAAAAATTTCTTATACAAAAATACATAATATTTCATACAATAAACCAATTTTTATTCGACGAAAACGACCATATACATTTGTAATGATTAAAAAAATTGGAGATTATTTTACTAATTATATTGATGAAGTATATGCAATGGGAAGTTATCCGTTATCGTATAACTTTTCAAATGAACTAGATAAAATTAAGAAAAATGAAATTAAGAAAAATGAAATTAAGAAAAATGAAATTAAGAAAAATGAAATTAAGAAAAATGAAATTAAGAAAAATAAAATGAGTTATATATAAGATATATAATCAATAAATTAGTAAATATAATACAGCCATAAAACATAAGAACTGTGTCTTCGTTAAATCTATAATTTTTTATTTTGTCAAACATTTTAATATAATATTAAAATTGATATTATTTTATACTATTTTATATTAAGTTATACGGTTTAAATTATAAAATGGATGACATCGAAGATTTTTTGAAAATTAAAAATTCACACGGTAATGATAATTATAATAATATGGATGATGATTTTATTAAAAAAAACTTATCAGAATATTATAAAATAGTATTAGCATTTTTAAAATGGATAAAAGAACATGATTATTTAACAGCATTAGAATATAATAATGAATTATATGAATTATTTAAAGTAGAATTTACAAATGTTTTGCGCAAATATAAAAGTCTTAAACCTAATAATACAAGAAAATCAATGATTCTTTACATAATAAAACATTATCTTAAAAAAGAAGAGTTTGCAGAAGATTTTCACAAATATTTTGAACTTCTTAGGTTACTACTTAGAAAAAAACCATTCAGAAATATTTCAGGTGTAACTATTATTACTATAGTTACAGATCCTTTTCCGGAATATATTGATGATCGCGGCAATAAAAAAACTCAACGATTTAGTTGCAAACATGATTGTTTTTATTGCCCAAATGAACCGGCGCATGAAGGGAATAATTGGCAAGCACAACCTAGAAGCTATTTATATTTAGAACCAGCTGTACAAAGAGCTAATGAACATAAATTTGCTGTAATTGGTCAAATGTTTTCTCGACTTGATAATTATTATACGATGGGACATGTTTGTGATAAATTAGAAATTATTATTGAAGGTGGTACTTATACTGAATATCCAGCTAATTATCTTGAAGAATCTCATTGTCTAATATTCTTTGCAGCTAATATTTATCTAGAAATGAGAAACTTATTTTCGAATTATGATATATATAGTGGGAAAAACTTTGATCTAGATTTATTATTTAAAATTCGAAAGCCACTTAGTATTCGCAAAGAAATTGAGATTAATAAAACAGCAGATATTCATATCATTGGTATTTGTATTGAAACTAGACCAGATGCATTAGATGATATTTGGTTGCAAAGATTTCGCGATTGGGGGGTAACCCGTATTCAACTTGGAGCTCAACATGTAGATAATGCAATTTTGAAAAAAATTAATAGAGGACACACAATTGAACAATTATTATGGGCTATGCAATATTTACAAGATAATTGTTTTAAGATTGATATTCATATTATGCCTGATCTTCCGGGTGCAACGCCTGAAATTGATAAAGCTATGTTTGATTATGTTTATACTATTGTATGTCCAGACCAAATGAAAGTATATCCGTGTGAAGTAGTACCTTGGACTGTTATTGAAAAATGGTATAAATCCGGGAAATATATTCCATATTTTGAAAATAATCCACAAGATTTAATTAATGTTGTAAGATATGCTATGGAAATTTGTCCCAACTGGTGCAGACTTCCTAGAATTGTAAGGGATATTCCATCTAATTATATAGAATGTGGAAATACAAGCGCTAATTTGAGACAAATTATAGATAATCAATTAGATAAAGAAGGCATTATTAGTATGGATATTAGATCGCGCGAAATTGGTCGCCATACAAGATACTATAGTAAACCAGCTGAATATAATTCAACTTATTATTATGCTAATAATGGACACAATTATCATATAGAATATGTTAGTTATGATAAACAAGCATTATTTGGATTTATTAGACTTCGTTTTGTTGAAAAAGAAAATATGATTATATTTAATGTATTAAAAAATAGAGGTCTTATTCGTGAATTACATGTATATGGTGATACTACAGCTGTAAATACTTATAATAAACGAGGATCTCAACATAAAGGAATTGGAAAAAAGCTTGTTTGGAAAGCAGAAAAAAAAACAATGGAACATGGATTATATGGAATAGTTGTTATTAGCGGCGAAGGAGTAAAGGGATATTATGAAAAATGCGGATATAGAGAGGTAGATACTTTTATGATTAAAGACTTTCCGGTTTGGAAAGTATGGTTTTATATTATTATTAAATTTATTATGAAATGTATATTCTAAATTATCCAATAATATTAGATATAATATTAGATATATATATATGCCAGAATTATTAAATAATCCGATCATTCAATTTATAATTGGTGGATCTATTTTATCCGGAGGAGCTTATGTTGCAAATAATTTTAATCCATTTTTAGCTGCATTATTTGGTTCTTTTCCTTTAGAATTATTAATGTTATTTTTAATTCATAAAAGTAATAATAGACGCGAATACGCAAAATCGTTAGCATTTATTAATCTATCATTAGTTTTAGCAGGCACATTTTATTACTTTTTAGAACCTACCAAAATATTAAGTAAAAATTTTGAAATATTATTAGCCTTTTTAGTTTGGATTCTTATATCTATCTTTTTTTTATTTTATTTAAATAATTAGCCAATCGTTGTTAATACTATTATATCTCTATACCCCTCTTTTTCTTTATCTATTAATTCAATATTTGTTACATCATGAAAATATTTTGAATCATTTATAATTATCATTTGTCCTTCGTTTAATTTCTTATCATACTCTATTTTTTTATTTTTATCATAAATTCTATTAATACCGCCTTTAATATTATGTCGTTTTACGCAACAGATTGCGATCATATTAAACCCGTCCTGATGAATACCTTCAGGAATAAGATTTGTTGGTTCTTTATTGGCATATACTCTTATTTTATGTATTTGAATATATTTATTATATTTTTTATATTGATTTATTACAATATTATTAAATAAAAATATAATATCGCAAAAAGTTGAGTTATCTAATATAGCATTATCAATATTATCATATTTTCTTAATTTATTACCATTAAAATTATTATATGATGATGATTGATAAAAATTTAAATTACCAATTACCTGAATATCTTTATCTACTTTTAATAATGAAAATGCTCTATTTCTTTTATTTTTATAATAATCATCTTTACATAAATAATTAAATGATTCTTGAAGTAATTCTAACTGTTCAATATTTGCGTTATATTCACCAAAAAGATATTTTAAATCATGTTTTTGAAATAAATTCAGATATTCTGTAATCTTATTAATTTCACTTATTGTATTATAATGCATTAATGAAATTCTTAATAAGCCTTCCGCTTTTGATAATTTATAATTTTCAAAAAAACGATCACAATAAAATGTTCCATTTTTACATATTAAACCGAGTTCATTTAATATAAGAGATACATTATTAATATTATAATTTTTAAATTTAAGAGAGAAAATAGGAATTTTTTTTGTTAAATTACATTCAATTACATCAATTTCATTATTACTTTTTAATCGAGAACTCATTATTTTAATCATTGCATCTTCATATTTTTTAAATCTTTCCATTACATTACAAAATATCGCTCTAGTAAATTTTTGACTATTATCTACATCCAAAATATAATCTTTTATTCCTAATATACTATAAGCTGTTTCAAAATTCATTCCTCCAATTTCTAACCATTTATTTGAATTATCATTTAAAAAATAATGATTTTGATTTTCTAAAATATTTTCTAAGGATTTTTTACAATAAAGAGCGCTTATTCTTAATCCACAAAATTTATAAAATGATACCATATAAAAATCTATATTCCAATTATGTACATCTACAATATCATGCGGCATATAGGCAACTCCATCGACTAAAATTAGTGTATTTGGATTAATCGTCTTAATTAATTTTGAAACATATTCCAAATCAATTTGATTTCCTAATATATTACTTGCATGCGGCAAGACAACTAGCGTTGTATTTTTATTAATTAATTTAAATAAACTATTATAATTAATATCATAATTACCATCTACATTATCTAATTTCCAATATTTTAAAACTAAATTATTATTTTGACCAATTCTTTCAAATGGTGTCAAGCACGATTCATGATTAAAATCATTTAATATTATTTCATTCGTTTTATTTTTACAAATAAATTTGTCCAAACTATTCGCTAAATTATAAGATAACTGACTAGTAGATGAACCAAAATAAATTTGTCCATCTACATTATTTAAAATAATATTGGTTATCTTATGAATTTCATTAATATCATTAGATAATTTACTTGAAATAAAATTATTTGGACCTGGTTGTAAATAATTTGATGTTAAAAAATTAGTACATCTATTTATTACTTGATAAGGAACCTGACTACCACCAGCATTTTCACAAAAAATATGAGAATATTTATTTAAACTGGGAAAAAAACGTTTCATACTATTTATATAAATAATAAATTTTTATATTCTTTAATTATATTAGTAGTTAAAGAATATAATAATAATAATAATAATAATAATAATAATAATTGAAATTTATAATATCATAATATTATAATATTAATAATATATTAATATGGATACATCCGATAATAATGATAATATTTTTGATCAATTTCTTTATATGGTTGATATTGCGGTTGAACAAGGTAATCCCAATATGTTATTGAGTGCTATAAAAGAATACAATGATAAGATTCCTTTAATATATATAAATATGGCAAAAAACATGTATCAAGAATTAATTCTTGAAAAAATAGATAATATGACAATTTAAATATATTTCATAATAAATATAAATATAATATATAAATATTTATTATGAAATATATTTTTCTATTTTTATTAGTAAATTTAACAGGAATAATTGGTTATAAAATATTAAATCAAAATAAAAATCTGAATAAAAATCTGAATGAAAATCTGAATAAAAATCTGAATAAAAATCTGAATGAAAATCTGAATAAAAATCTGAATGAAAATCTGAATAAAAATCTGAATGAAAATAAAAATCTGAATGAAAATCTGAATATATTAAACAAGTTAAAATCTAATATACTTACAAATTCAAGTTCAACCCAAACTGAAATATCAAACAAAGATATGTTAACTTTATTAGAATATAAAAAATCTTTAGAAAATATTTATAATGATGATAAAAAATATGAATGGAAATTTGTTTAAAGATAATTATAGAAAGTTTATAATATGAAGATTGAAACCGAAATTAAAGTTACGTTTGATGATGTAATGATTAAACCAAAGCGCAGTACATTAAAATCTAGAAGTGATGTATCTTTGCTACGAGATTTTAAATTTAAATATTCTCCATTTACTTGGCATGGTGTGCCAATAATTGCAGCAAATATGGATACGGTTGGTACTATTGAAATGGCTAAGGTATTATCTAAAGAAAATATGTTAACCGCATTACATAAATTTTATAAACCAGAAGATCTATATAAGCTCGATTTTACTAATATAATTTTAACAATTGGAGAAGGAAAAATTCCTGATTTTTTATTAGATAAAGAATTTTATGATAAATTTAATTTTTTACTGGTTGATGTTGCCAATGGATATAGAGAATGTTTTCTTGAGTTTATTAAAGAGTTAAGAAGTAAGTTTCCAAATAAAATTATTATTGCCGGAAATGTTGCAACGAGAGAAATGACAGAGGCATTAATTCTTGCGGGCGCGGATATTGTTAAAATTGGAATTGGGCCTGGCGCCGTTTGCACAACTAGAAAAGTAGCAGGTGTTGGATATCCTCAACTATCTGCAATATCAGAATGCGCTGATGCGGCGCATGGTTTAAATGGCCACGTTATTGCAGATGGAGGATGTAAATCGCCTGGTGATGTTGCAAAAGCATTTGGTGCGGGTGCCGATTTTGTTATGTTAGGTGGGATGTTAGCAGCACATGATGAATGTAGTGGAGAAGTTATTGAAGACGCCGGTGAAAAATATAAAGTATTTTATGGTATGTCAAGTAGATCTGCCCAAGAAAAGTATTATGATAAAGTAGCAGATTATAGGGCATCAGAAGGAAAACGTGTTAAATTAAAATGTAAAGGTCCAGTTGAATTAACAATTAAAGAAATTTTAGGAGGGTTACGTAGTTCTCATTCATATATTGGCGCCACTACTATTAAAAATTTTTCAAAATGTTGTACATTTGTTAGATGTACACAAACAACAAATGAAGTATTTTCTTAAATTATGGATATTAATGCTCCGGCAGCTCTAGTAGTTTTGGCTATAATAGTGGTATCAAGTTGCTTCATTTTGGCCTTTAATGCAAAGAACACACAAGAATGTCGCGGCTTACGTTTAAGAAATAAAAAAGGTAAATTAGGAATAGTTGGTTTAGTAATCATGCTTTTTGGAATATTAGGACTAAGTAAATATATTAAAAATTACATGTAATAAATTATAAAAAAAGTTATTTTTATTATTAATTAATATTTTTATTTACACCCTTGAAGATTTAAATCCGCACCCCTAATAATTTGTCTTAATTTAATATAGGATAATGACTAAACATAAAACAGATGATTATAAAAATTCTGCGGTTAAATATTATTTGAATAATGAAAATGGCGATGGATATAATAAAACCTGTAAAATTTTTGGTTGTAAAAAAAGCACACTTCGTGATTGGATTTACAAATATAAAACAACTAAAAATCTTACAAGAAGAAACCGAAAATCAATATCTTACAAAATAACTAAACAACAAGTTAAAACTGCATTAGAATTATTGAAACAAAACGAACAACTTACAATGAATGAATTAGTAATTGATATGAAAAATAAATATCCTGATTTTGATATAACACCTCAACATTTAGGACAGATTGTAAGAGATAACAACAAAACAAGAAAAAGAACAAGACATGAACATTTCCCAAAAGAAAGATATAAGAAACCAATTGAAAAACAAACTGAATTAAATAAATTTTATAGTAAAGTTAAACAATATCCATTAGACAAAATTATTTGTTTAGATGAAACAAGCGTTGGTTCAGCGTTGAAACCAACATATAGCAGATGTAATTTAGGTAGGCGTTGTATAATAAAAACCAGCAATCAATTTGTATTTCGTAAATTCACTTTATTAGTTGCTATAAGTAATTCAAAATGCGTTGGTAAAGAATTATATGAGAAGGGAGGAATGAATACAGAAAGATTGTTAGAATTTTTGGAAAAGTATGTTTTTCCAAAATATAAAAATCATTTAATTATTTTAGATAATGCAAAAAGTCATAATAATGAAACAATTAAAAGTGCTATTACTAAAAGTGGTAATGACTATTTATTTTGCGTCCCTTATACACCAAAAACGGATGCAATAGAAGCATACTTTAATCAAATAAAAACATATATGAAAAAGAACCGAAATGTAAATAATTACGAACAATTAGAAAAGAATGTAGATAATGCTATTGATAAAGTTAAACCACAAAATTATAAGAACTATTTTGAATATGCTTATAATTTGAATGATGATTATGAATTAAAAAAGAAACCTTCAACAAGACAACGAAAATTAAAAATTTATAAATAATATACTTAAAATTAATTTATGATTTTAAGTATATTAACGATGCCGATGCGATTAAAAAGTGAATTATATAAAAAAGAACAAGAAGATATTGTAGATAAAATAATTCTTATTTTAGATTTGAAAAATAAGAATACATATACACTTTATGAATTAGATAATAATGAAAATATACAAAAGCAAATAATGGATTTAATACCAGAAATAAGAAAATGGTTTTCATTTAATGGAATAAAAGCAGTAGGAGAACCAAGTAAAATAAAAAGACCTTGGTTGTCAATAATAAAACATTTAACCAAGACCAAATATAATATAGAAAGTAAGGATTTTCAATTTACCGAAGATGGAAAATATATTAGAACACATATTTATAGTTTTATTTTAATCAAATAATGTTAACATATTTGTAGTTGAATTATGTGTGTTTAAACATTCTTTTAATGAATTGTCCTTGATTATTTTTTTATATTCATTACAAACTCCAATGTAATTATTCATATTAGACCAAGGTTTGTTTCCATCCTTAAACAAATATCTTAGTCCCCCTCTCGAATAATCAATAGAATGACAATTTAATCCAATATATTCATAATCACGATTAACAATATAATAGTTATTGTTAATATCCCACTGAATGACATAAGGTATATATTTTCGTAAGCATGTTTCGTAATCATAATATTTTGAATTTATTTTATACAATTGTATTGGTTTATAATCGTACAATCCTACATCTATTGTAAAATTATCAAACAGATTTTTAATATTTTTAATTTTTTTAATTTTTTTAAAGATATTATATGTTTTGTCTTTTGCTGCCATAGTAGAATATAAACAATTATTAATGATAGTGTTGCAGTGAAATAATTGCCAAATTTTTTCTCCTATTTTACTATAAACATTATTATTTGTTAGATGGATTTCTAAATCATCATAATTTTCAATTTTTATATCGAATTTAGTTTTATTGATTTTAGTTATAAAATCGGTTGATAAAATATCATATATTTTATCAAGACTTACTAATTTTGTACTAATTAAATGATTAAAATATTGTAAATCGTCAGCAACATATTTAGATATTTCATAATGATTAAAAATATAATTACCAAGCATTATTTCACATTCAGTTTCATAATAATGATCCAGATAATCCATTAATTTCGGGTTTATATACAATACAACATATTCATCATCAATTATACTAATTTTTATATATTTTTTATTTCCTCCAAAGCTTACGTCATCTTTATAATCAGGAAATGTTTTACATATTTTTTCACATAATAAATTAAATTTTATTTTATTTTCTTTCTCTTCCTCATCATCTTCATCTTTATCTTCATCTTCATCATCATCTTTCTCACCATCTTCCTCATTAGTTATTGTTTTTTCTTCATCATTTATAGTTAAATAAATTATATCAATCATGCTTTTATATTCACCTTCAAAATACTCATTACCAATATCTTTTCTTTGTTTGAAAGTTTCTTTAAATTTTGTAAGAACAAGTTTTTCCATATTTTTACAATTATTGCAAATCATTTGAAATAACAGAACCGAACCTTTTGGGTATTGGTTAAATCTTTCATGGTTTTCTTTTTTAGTCATTCCAACTTTATAAATATGCTCTTTTGTCTTTATAAACTCTCGTTCTTTTAATAAATAAATATATTGTGACATCATAATATCGTTCATTTATAGTTATTGTTAAATAGATTTATATTATTTTGTTTCAATTTTATATATTATTCGTTAAAATACTTAAATATAAAATATTTAGGAATATTATAATGGATGGAAATGAAAAACATCCTACCGATTATTTCAAAGGAATTAAACTTTCTTTGAAAAGTGTCTTGAAACATCCAGACATTAACTTACCTAAAATTACAAATGCAGTTATTAAGTGCAACAAAATAGTTATTCAAACATTAATGTTTATGAAACTTTTTTTATTAGACCATTATGATAAGCATTCTTCTTTACCAGATATTAATGGTGAATTGATTAATTCGTGTATGAAAATACTTTGTAATGAAAAAGCACAAGGCAGACCACCAAAACCAGAAATTAAAGCACTAAAAGACAATTTAACATCCTTTTATAAAACAGATTTTCAACCGCTTATTCAAAATGATAATTTGGATTATACGCATATGAATACTATTTTAGATTATCTTACAATTGATATTCTTACGATGTATGAGAATAATATTAAATTACATTATGTAGAATATGTTGAACGATATGTAAATGTTATTTGGAAAAAAGCATTTTTAATAAAGAAAATTAGAAAAATGCATATTACCAAGAAGGAAAAAGATGAACGAATAAATAAACTTTGTAACCAATTAAGAAAAATCAAAAATGATTTATTAAATGTAGAAACAACAAAATATAAATCTCATATTTCTTATCATAATTGGATTAATAAACAAAAACAAATAATTATACCTGTAAAAACTTTCAAGAAGAATTTATATTATGATTTACAATGTAGTCCATTTGATTATTTTCCATGTATGATTTTTATCATGAAACAAGTAGAAACTGAAAATCAAACTATAAGTAATGTATTCCCTACGAGAAGTGAAATTATTCCAAAACATATAAGATTGGATACTACAACATTAGTACATTTATTAATGACAAAGAAACAAGGAATTAAAAGTGATTATTTAACAAAGGGGAATTTGAAGAGAAATGAAGATAAAATATGGGATTTCTTTTTTAGAACAGAAATAAAGAGTTTTCATAAAAAGTATTACGAATTTCATCATATGATAGAAACAGATGGCATTAGTTGCTCTTTATTATTATTGCGAAAAGGTTTAATTGGTAAGCGATTACCTATGATGAAAAAAGGATTAAACCAAGAAACCTATATTGATGAACTAACCGATTATACACAATTACAAAATAAAAAATTAGTTGCAATAGACCCTGGTTTGTGTGATTTGATTTATTGCGTTGATAATGATAATAAAGAAGCAAATACATTTAGATATTCACAAGACCAACGAAGAAAAGAAACCAAGAAAAAGAAGTATTCAAAAATACAATTAGAATTGAAACAAGAAAAAATAGAAGGGAATAGAACAATTATAGAATTGGAAACTGAATTATCTAAACTAAATAAGAAATCACTTAACCTAACAAAATTCAAAGAATATATACAAAAGAAGAGTGAAATAAATGGGTTATTGTTTTCATTTTATGAAAAATACATTTTTAGAAAATTAAGATTGCAAAGTTATAGGAATACCCAAAAAAGCGAACAGAAAATGATGAACCGCTTTAAAAAGATTTTTGGTAATGAAAATGAAGTGATTGTTTGTTTTGGAGATTATGAGCAAAAAAACCATATGAAATTCAAAGAACCAACCAAAGGTAAAGGAATGAGAACATTGTTTAGAAAATCAGGGTTTCAAACTTATTTGGTTGATGAGTTTAGAACAAGTTGTAGATGTTCTAAATGCGAAATAGGTATTTGTAGTAAGATGATGGTAAGGGAAAACCCCAAACCATTTAGAAACGGAAGTATTATGGTTCATGGACTGATTTGTTGTAAAAACGGATGCGGTTATTGGAACAGAGATACTAACGGAGCGACAAATATTTATAAAATTGCTTCAAATGCGATACATAACAAGGAAAGACCGAGTTATTTATCAAGAAGCAAAACTACTTCAACTGGTTTAGACGAACCAGTAAACCCAAAATTTACACAATCCAGAAAAGGATAAACCTTTTAGCTTTTATTTTTTCACCGAAAGGTGCGGAATTAAATCTTCAAGGGTGTAAAATATAATAATATTAATTATTCTTGTTTAAATAAAGATTTAATGTCTTCATTTGGATATTTGTAACTAAGATCTGGTTGATCTTCATGACCTTCTTTAATAATATTATAATCTCCTGTATTGGTGCATAATTGATATATGTTAAAATTATCTTTTAAATCAAAATTTGCATTTCTAGTTGCAAAATTAACACTAATACTACCCTCAACCCCGGTAATTATGCGATGAAAAATACCTGCCGGCCATACAACCATTGCCGGCCCATCATAATATAATTTATCATTTTTATATACCTTTTCAGGTGTAATAATAAATGAGGCTTTTGAAATTGTTTTGGGGTCAAAGATATCAATATATCTAGTACCTTGAAGAACTAATAAATTATCATCTTGTCCTGGATGCATATACCAAGGTCTTTTTACTGGTATAGGCGAATCTTCAACAGAACCTGGCGAAATTGAGTTAGGACCATGAATAACTCTGTCAATTCCGCTAATTTTTGGAATATCAGAAGGCACCATTTCATCAAATAATACACCAGTTGTTCTTCTTAACACTCTTAATGGAATGATTCTATACATCGATTTATATAAATTTATATAAATTTATATTTTTAAATTAATTTGCAAATGTTTTAAAATTATGTTAAAATATTATATTGTTTTAGTATAGTTAAATATGAAAATAAAAGAATGCTATATTAGCCATAATGGTATTTCATGTTTTACAGATGTTAATACATTAATTAATATAAATAATATAAATATTAACGAAAAAATAGACATTAATAAAAATAATATTTTTTTATATCTTATAATAAGAACTTGTGAATTTATAATAAAAGATTTAATATCTAATAAAAGTTATTTATTGGACTGTGATAATGGTATTTTTGAATATATTTCATTTAATTAATTAATTTTTATATATTTACTTACTATATTTATACTTACTATATTTTATATATTTACTTACTAATTAAAATAATGATTTAATTATATCAACTATTATTGTATGATTACTATCATTTGCTGCATTATATTCAACTACATCTAATCCACATAATTTATCAGATTTTTTAATTAGTTTAAAAACATTTTTAATTTCTTCATCTGTTTTGCCATTTTGAACGGGAGTATTAACACAATTTGTTATAGATGGGTCAAGACTATCTATATCAAAACTTACATGAATATAATCAAAATTATCAATCCAATCAGTAATATCATTTGCATTTTCTAAAATACACATGTTATATTCTTGTACCCTGAAAAATTCTAATGAATCAATATCTCTTACTCCATAGTACGCAAATTGATTTGGATCTAATATATCACTAAGTTTAAGTGCCGGAAGAGTATGACCGCATAAAACAGAAATTGGCATTCCGTGTAAATTTTTAGAAGGAGATGTTTCCATCGTATTAAAATCGGCATGAGCATCAACCCATAAAATACCTAATGTTTTATTACATAAATTACAAAATTCATTTATGGCAAAAATACTTGAAATTGCTACGGTATGATCACCACCAATAGTTAATGGAAACCTTCCTTCACGCATTGTATGAAAAACTTCATTATATCCATCTTGCAAAACATTAAAAATAAAATTATTTGTATTAATATTAATTTTTTTATCAATATTTAAAAAATTAAAATAAGATTCTAATATTTTTGGTGTATTTTTTGATCCTAATTTATTAGCGCCATTATCAAATGGAATATTAATTGTATTTACTACTAATCCAAATAAAAAATAATTATACCACATATAATTAGTATTATAATATTTTTTTAATTATTATTTTTATTATTATACATTTTTATTACAGCCACATATTTTTAATAGCATTTCTAAAAAATTTATTTCAGGATCTGGATATTTAAAGTGCGATAATTCGAAATCCGGCTCTTTAAATTCATCGTCATCAAATGGTTCTTCTTTAAATTCATCATCTTTAAACTCTTCATCTTTAAGCTGTTTGTGTTTTTTTTTTAAATTATTCATTTCAAACAAAACATCTTCAACTAATTTAACTTTACTTGGTCGTTTTAACATTTTACTACATTCATAATGTAATTTATTTTCTTCTTTTCCCATTAATTTATAATAAATTTTAACTATAAGTTATTTATTATAATATATTTATTTTGCAATTCCAATAACACCGCATGCTAATCTAGCGCCAGCATTACCGGTTTTAAGTGATTCGGGATTTTTTCCTTTTCCTAAATCATCTCTATCTTTATGTACTATTATACTTCTCCCAATTATACAATTTTTATTTGATTTATCTAAATTTAAAACATTAGCAGATATTATTTTTTTTCCTACTATATTTGAGTATTTATTGTAAATATTTCCCAAATCGCCATTATGTTTTATTTTATAATTTGGACCACCATGTATATTTTTTTTATATGTTGTAAAATGGGGTCCGGCAGTTTTGCATCCTTCTGTTAAATCACCATATTTATGGATATGAAATCCATGATAACCTTTTGGTAAATGTTTTATTTTGTATTTAATATAGAGTTTTTTATTTTTTTGAGTAAAACGCACAGTCCCTTCAACGCGATTTTTCTTTGAATAATGTTTGTCAGGATATAATATTGCTACTGCATGTTTTTTATTTTTTTTTGTCTTTTTAGATTTTTTAGTTTTCATTATAATATATTAATATTATTTAACTCGTTTCTCAAATCTAAAGAATATGATTTCTCTCTAGATTGTCATTTAGAGTTTAAAAAACTTAAAAACTTAAAATTATTTTATTAAAAGAGTCACCCACTGCCTTTCATTTTTTTAGTTTTTTTACAAATATTTTTAGTAGTGCCTAAATTATATTTTTTATCCATATATTTCATATCCTTTGTTAATATTTCGCATTCTTTTGGACTTTTATATCTACGATAAATTCTTAAAACATTAAATCTTGCTTTTTTAGCTGCCGCAGCATCCTTCATATTTTTTTTAGTTTTATTCTTTTCACTTTTAATACCTTCATTAATTGCTTTTCTTCTTTTTTTTGCAGAATCTTTTATTTGATATCTATGTTTTTTATTCTTATAAGTTACCTCTTTTAACTTGGGCATATTTTTTAACGTCATATATAAATAATAAATATAATAATAATAATATTTATTATTATATTTATTATTATTATTATATTAATAATTTATATATGTCAATATACGAATTTAATAGTAATAATTTATTAAATTGGGTAACAGCATTTGCTCTATTTGAGATACCTATGGCACTATTTTACTTATCTATATCATCAAAAAATGATATAATTACTAATTGGTATTCAGGCAAAGACATAAATATTTGGAATGTTATTTTACAAGATTCATTATATGTACTATCATTTGGTATTATAATTGCTTTAAGAATATTTAAATATCTTACTAATAAAAAAATTGTTAATAAAAACTTTTTAATCTTTATGTTAGTATTTATTGGGGTTCAATTAGTAGGTGATTTATTATTTAGTTTAATAATAACTAATTGGCCTAAACAGTATAAAACTTATTGGATTAATTATTTTCAAAACTATATTAAAGAATATGGTTTATATGCTTTATTTGGTGATACCTCATATGTTATTGCTTGGGCTTTAACATTTTATTTTGTAGCAAATTATATAAAATCTTTTGATATACGAATATTTATAATATCATTATTTTTCTTTTTAGTTTCTGCATATAGCGTGCGACAAAGATAATTTTAAGAAGAAATTTGCAAATATATATAATAAGTTAGAGAGAAAAGAATACCACCCCAAATAGTGTCAACTGTTCCAATTAAAGGATCCCATTTTTTAAATATTGCTAAATTAGTTGTTTCATAAACACCATATACTCCAAGCCCTAATAAAAATGCATCAATTATAGATGCCTTTTTATTAACAATAAAATAGTATAACAAGAATATTAAAAAGAGATAACAAAAAAATGTTGGAATTAAACTCATTGTTAAGTCGCTACCTTGAATTAATTTTATCATTTTTTTAAATTTATTGCTCATTAAATATAAATACAGAAAATCCACAAGTATAAAAATTATAGACAGCTTTATCACATTAAAAAACATATTATATATTAAAAATATATTAAAAATTATATGTAATAATTATAAAAAAGTTATTTTTTTTTTATTTGATCTTGTTCTATATCTTATAGATTAGGTCGTCCTCGTATTA
>Ga0302136_1000682_pt1 | contig 16127 bp, 17 predicted proteins | sample CBN3_20m_MG_FD_203116 | JGI IMG/M metagenome (GOLD analysis project Ga0302136, IMG submission 203116) | Marine microbial communities from Western Arctic Ocean, Canada - CBN3_20m | ecosystem: Environmental > Aquatic > Marine > Oceanic | place: Canada: Western Arctic Ocean | collected 2017-09-15
ATGTTTCCATCGACAAGTCGATTCCGGCATAGTGCTTCATGGCTGTTTCCTTCCTTCAGGTCCGACAACCAGAAGGTGCGCCACTCAGCCGGCCCGGGGAAGCAGCCACAAATTACACGATGACTCGGGTTCATAGAGCTGGCGGAAGAGCATGGCTGGCGCTCACCCGACCCTTGCTACGCCGAAGCGATTTTCGGGCGGCGAGGCGCATTCCCCGTGGCGGCCCTCAGCGAGATCCTTGAGGATTGGGCAATCGGGCCGATCGTCGTCGGTGCAGTTCTCAGCGAGGTGCTTCAGCGTGGCGATCATCGCCTCCATCTCCGCTACTTTGGCGCAGAGCTGCTCGACATGCTCCATGGCGAGTACCTTGACGTCGTGGCTTGCCCGCTCTCGGTTGTTCCAGAGGGTCAGGAGATCTTCGATTTGTGCCACGGAGAAGCCGAGGTCGCGTGCGCGACGGATGAACTGGAGCGTGTGAACGTCGCTCTTGGTGTAGACGCGGTAGCCCGCTGCGGATCGATCGGCGGATTTGATGAGGCCGGTCCGCTCATAGTAGCGGATCATCTTCGTTGAGACGCCCGAAGCGGCTGAGGCCTGGCCGATGTTCACGAGGATCTCCTGAGATTGGTTGTAACGACATCCCACGGCAAAACCGGGAGGATGGCTTTACTCCTTCCCACCGTGGCAAGGTCAAGCCGAGATCGGGGTGTTTGGCTGACGAGCGAATCGACGGCTCGGCTTGAATGGTTCCGGGTCAGAAGGAAGGGGGCGCGGGGAACGGTTGCAAGCCTGCGCGAGCTCACGACCAGAGTCGATGACGCGGAGGATCTCTTCGAAGTTGCGGCCGGTGCTCGCCGGGTAGGTGAGGGTGAGCTTCAGCTTCTTGTCAGGGCCGATGACATAGACCGACCGGACCGTCAGCGTGTCGTTGGCGTTCGGGTGGATCATTCCATAAAGGCCGGCGATCTTACGCTCAGGATCAGCGATAAGCGGGAAGTTGAGCGCAGTCCCTTGCGTCTCCTCGATGTCGCCCGCCCAGGCCCGGTGATCATCGACGGGATCAACGGAGAGCCCGATCACCTTCGTGCCTCGGCGATCGAATTCGGGCTTGAGCTTGGCCACCGCGCCAAGCTCAGTGGTGCAGACCGGAGTGAAGTCCTTCGGGTGAGAGAAGAGGACCGCCCAGGAGCCTTCGATCCAATCATGAAAGCGGATCCGGCCCTCTGTGGTGTCAGCTTCGAAGTCGGGGGCGATGTCGCCGAGCTGGATGGTCATGTTGTGTCTCCTTGGTTGTTGAGAGGGAGGGGGAAGGGGATCAATCTGGAGGGACGATGCTCAAAGCGCTGGCGGCGCCGCTTGCGGTGCCCAGCACCGGCTCAGGGCTTGGTGGACGAGCGGATTGGAACCCTCGATCCACTGGGGCACGGGCAGGCCCTTCGAACGCAGGAAGTCTGGATTGAAGAGCTTGGACTGATACCGAGTGCCGTAGTCGCAGAGGACGGTCACGATCGTGTGGCCGGGTCCGAGCTGCCCCGCGAGCCGCGCCGCGCCGGCGACATTGACGCCAGAAGAGGGGCCGACACAGAGACCCTCGTGCTCCAGGAGGTCGAAGACCATAGGGATGGCTTCGTCGTCCGCTATGTGGAACGAGAAATCGGGCGTGAAGCCGTCAAGGTTAGCAGTCACCCGGCCCTGACCGATTCCTTCTGTGATGGACGATCCTTCGGACCGAAGTTCTCCGCTCGTATAGTAGCTGAAGAGGGCAGCGCCGGGTGGGTCAGCTAGTGCGATGGCGATGTGCGGGTTCCGCTCTTTGAGAGCGATGCTGACGCCGGCAAGAGTGCCGCCCGTGCCGACGGCGCTGACGAAACCGTCTACCTTGCCGCCGGTCTGCTGCCAGATTTCTGGTCCGGTGGTCTCGACGTGAGCTTGCCGATTGGCGACATTGTCGAACTGGTTCTCCGTGACGGCATTCTTCTGAGTAGCGGGCCCCGCTTGCCCCGGGGTTGCTGAACGTCGTGGGTGACGGTCCGCAGAGCCCCGGAGCCGAGAGGCCGCGAGTAGGTCCGCCCTATTCAACCGAGTAGACGGCTGACCGGCCCGCCTTGTTGAAGGCGAAAACTTTGAATGGCTTGGTCTTCGGGCCCATCATCCCAGGGGAGCCGGTCGGCATGCCGGGCAGCGAGATGCCAGTGATCTTGGGCCGTTGAGCGAGAAGCTTGTTCAAGCTTTTCACGGGAACATGGCCCTCGACGACGTAGCCGCCTACCAAGGTGGTGTGGCAGCCTTCGAGGGCGGAGGGGATCCCGTGCTTCTTTTTGATCAGCGGCAGGTCATGGGTGGCTTGGACCTTCACCTGATACCCGTGGACCCGGAGATATTTGGCGTACGTCTCGCAGCAGTCGCATTGCGGATTCTTGTAAAGGACCGCCACGGGCTTCGCGGCGCCGGCTGCCACGGCTGGGGCGGTCAGCGCAAGGCCGAGCCCGAACATGACGGATTTGATGATCTTACGCATACGAGTTCTCCTTTGATGTGGTTCAGGCGACGCGCAGGTTCGCCATCATGCCGGCGGCCTGGTGTTCCAGGACGTGGCAGTGGAACATCCAGTCGCCAGGGTTGTCGGCGACGAATGCGATTTCCGCCGTCTCGCGCGGCGGCATGAGCACGGTGTCTTGCCACTCGCGGTGAGCCGTAGGTTTTCCATTCCGCGAGATGACGCGGAAGCTGTGGCCGTGGAGGTGGATCGGGTGCCACCAGGCCGTGTCATTGTTGAGGTTGAGAACGACGGTTTTCCCCCTGGCGAACGTGAGCATCGGCTCATGAGTATGGCTCGTCGGCGAGACGCCGTTGATGGCCCAGCTCATGCCTCCCATCATGCCCATGCCGCCGCCCATCATTCTGCCGCCCATCATTCCCATTCCGCCGCCCATGCCGCCGCTGAAGGTGATCTCGTGGCGCGTTGCCGCTCTCAGGTGCGGCTCGGCGATGCGATTGGGAGGCAATGCGACGGGCGTCGGGAGTAGGGCCTGCCGCAGCGGCGTCCCGCCGTACTCTAGGGTCGTAAGAGCGTACTCGAGGCCCTTGTAGAAGGTGTCTTCCACGGTGAAGTTCGAGCTTGGGTCGCCGACCATGTCGATGATCAGATCGACCCGCATGGCTGGACCGACGAGAACCGCTCCGCTCGGCTCATGAGGGGTGACTGGTTGCCCGTCGAGAGCGATGATCTTGGGGCTGTGGCCGGCAAACTTGAGGCCGAAGATACGTGCGTTCGCTACGTTGATCAGCCGCAGCCTGACGCGCTCGCCGGTTCGGACGGCGAGAGGCTGCGGAGCGAGGCCATTGATTGTAATCGTATTGCCAACGCGGCCGGCGTGCATGCTGTCATGCATGTTGCCGAAGTCATCGCTGATCTGCCCATCCTCGTGAAGGCGCCAGTCACCCAGGAGCCAGGTGATATCCCGGTCCACCTTGATGGGCTCGGCTTCCTCTACGATGAGAGGTCCATAGAGGCCGCGCCCGACTTGCTGTGAGCTGTTATGGTGAGGGTGGTACCAATAAGTGCCAGCATCGGGCGCAACAAAGTCGTAGAGGAAGGTCTCCCCCGGCTTGATCGGCTTCTGAGTAAGGTGGGGAACTCCGTCCATTGCGTTTGGCAGGCGAATGCCGTGCCAGTGGACGGTCGTTTCCTCCTGGAGCTCGTTTTTCACGCTGACCCTTAGCCGATCGCCTTGGCGAAGCCGGAGCTCTCGCCCGGGTACCTGACCGCCGTAGCCGAATACGGCGGTGCTCACGGTCGAGTCGGACAGCAAGCGAGCGCGACCCGCCTTGGCGGTCAGCTGAATATCGCTCGCCTGAGCAGCGACCCGGGAGCAGCCAGTGACGGCCGCTGCTGCGGTAGCGGTCGCGCCGAGCATGAAGCCTCGGCGGCTGACCTGCCATTTTTTGTCTAAGTTGGAGAGGCGCTCAAATTGCATCGTCTGATAAGCGACGACCGAAAACTACACGTAGTCCAGCAGCGGCCCTGGGGTCGTTCAAGCTGGTGCTGAGGTCGGTCGGCGAATCTCCTTTGTGAATGATTCGCTGAGCTTATCCGGCTTCCAATCGTGGGAAGGTCAAGCCGAAAAGAGGCGCGTCTTGGCTGGCGAAACCGCTGATGCAGCGCCGTGGCGATGTAGCCGTCGGCCGAGTCCGATAGCTCTTGACCCTCCAACGGTGGCAAGCCGCATCAAGTCGTCCTCATCAAAAGAGAGAGGACAGCTGCGGCGGGCGTCGCCCCGAGCTCGTGGGCTTGTGGCGACGCCTCTCCGTCGCACAGGCGCTAGACTATTCGATTTGGGAGACGTCAATCTCCTCAGCGCCTTCCTCGACCGAGGCTCGCCGGCTCTCCACCTGCAGGGTGGAGAAGTAGATGTCATGATCTCGCTTCAGCAGCTCCCCGGCTTGTTTCAGAACTCGCTCTCCATCGGAGCTGAAGTCTCGAACGATGATGTGGCCCGACAGCACGTTCTTGCCTGAGGCGAGGCTCCAAGCATGGACGTGGTGGACGTCGCTGACGCCGTCGATGCCTCGCAGCGCTCGGATGGTCGCATCGAGGTCGAAACCTTCGGGGGTGCTTTGAAGCAGAATCCGGAGCGAGGCGCTCATGATCCGCCACGAAGCCCAGAAAAGAACAAAGCCGAATAGGATTCCGAGCAGTGGATCGATCTCCAGAAAGCCGGTGAAGCGGATCACCAGCGCCGAAATGACCACGATGAGGCTGCCGACGAATGTCTGAAGGATGTGCCAGAAGGCACACTTCATGTTGAGGTTGCCCTTCTGGCGTCGATATAGAAGCCAAAACGAGATCACCTCCGTCACGATCCCGCCGCTGGCGGCCAGGAGCATGGGTGTCGTCTCGAGCTCGATGGGATCCTGAAGGCGCGTTGCGCCCATCCAGATGACGTAGCCCGCCATGACGAACAGGAAGATTCCGTTGAACAGGGCTCCGAGGATTTCGGCGCGGCCCCATCCGAAGGTGTGCGTCGGTGTTGCGCCTCGCTCACCGAGCCGCTGCGCAACGAGCGCGATCAGGACGCCTCCGACAGCCGAGAAGGTGTGAAAAGCATCTGAGGTGACTGCGACAGAGCCGGTCCAGATGCCGATGCCGAGTTCGACGACGAAGTAGATGCCGGTGAGGACTCCGGAGATCACCAGGGCTTTGCGATCCCCGCTGACGGCCATGTGTCCTGCGTGGCTTGAATGATCAGCCATTAGAGGCTCCTCGGATCATTGGTGGTGAAAAAGTGGACCGCCGCTGCCGCTCATGCCCACCAGGAGGAGAACCAAAGCTTCAGCCTCTCCCAAAGGGTGAGCGCCTCCGGCCCGTGGGGGTGCGGGGTATGCGCCTTGTTGACGAGCGCGTTCGCAAAGATCGTGACGTTGACGGGAGAGAACCGCAGGCTGTGGAAGCGCGCGCGCAGCCTGCCTTCCTGGTCGATCAGGTGTGTCACGGCGCCATGCATCTGCATGCCGTCGGGCATGGTGGTGAACTTGAGGCCGTAGGCGGCGGCCAACTGGCGCGTTGTGCCGATCGGCTGCGAGGGCAGCGTGGTGAGAAAGGTCCAGTTAGCAGAATCCAGACCATGCTGGCTCCCGAAGGCTGAGGCGTGCGCTTCGTGAGGCCGCCGAGCGCCGTGCGGCCAAGCCCGGCGGCATGGACGGAGGGTTGGTATGCACCCGAATCGGAGCTTTCAGGAACGTACGTGTTTTCAGCGGCATCATCGAGATTCTCGTCCGCAGGTTTCGTATGGAGGTCGGGCCCGTACCGCTTGCCACGGTGGCAAGGTCAAGCGGCCGAACAGAGCTTCCTCAGAAGCGTCTAGAGACAGCCGCTTTTAATGCCCTTCCTGATCCGCCGAGCCCCTTTGGCGCCGCTATTTGGATGAGGTGAACGGCAGCGCAAAGAACCGCGAAACGGTGCTTGACCTTGCCACCGTGGCAAACGGTAGCCTGCTCGCATGAAGACCGAAGAACGATGGTTCGGACGAGCGAAGGAGGGGTGGTGGCGCTCGCCTCAGGTGGAGAATCCAATGACGAAGAGCTTCGGTTTTTTGCTGGGTGGTCCGGTGGAAGCCGGCGAAGCAGACAAGCGTCTGTTGTATTCCGAGGACGGGGCGGCCGCGCCGCTAAACAGACCGCTGGGCGCTCAGCTGGATGACATGGAATACTTTCAGGCACGGGCCGAGCAAGAGCTCGCGTGGGCTCAACGCGCCAACCACGCTGCAGTGGTGGCGGCGCATTACGAGCTTGCTGAGCGGTACCTGGAGCGGGTGAGCCGCTGCGACGAGGAGAAGCCGTAAAGGCACTGGCCACAGACCTGCTGATCCTGAGCTGCCTCCCGCCTGTTTCACGGGAGCAGGGCCGTCCCATGACCTCTCTGGGATAGCCAAGTCCCCGCCGCCGCCCCAAGCGGCGGGGACTTTCGGCCCTTCGGGCCATCAGCGGGACGTCCCCATGCGGAGAAGGTATGTTGCACATGGAAACGGAGGTGGAGATCGCGGCTTCCCCGAGCAGAGTGTGGCATGCTCTTGTGAATTTTACGGCTTATCCGGAGTGGAACCCGTTCATCGCCGTGCGGGGAACACCAGGCGCGGGGCTAGAGGTCGACTGGTCTTTCGGAGGCTACGGTCAAAAGCAGATATGGACGCGGGCCGTGATCACTGCGCACGAGGAGCCCCGCCGGCTGGCGTGGGAGTTCGGTGTTGGAAGGCTCTTCGACTTGGAAGAGGCTTATACAGTTGAGGCGGTGCACGGCGGGACGTTGCTGCGACATTCGTTCAAGTGTGAAGGCCTTATCGCATCCCTGGGGAAGCCGCTCCTGAGGAGGAGGCTGCAAGCGGTGCTTTCCGCAGCCGACAGCGGGCTGAAGCGTTATTTGTCCGTTCCCCCGAGAGCTGCAGTCGCTTCGAAATCTCTGTCCCGCAGGTCATCCACTCGGGCTGCACCAACGAACAGGACGCGGCGCAGGCGTCGGTGACCGGCGGTCGTCCTTGGCGGTGGTCTCCGACAGCGAGTGAGATTTATTAGGTGCAGCAAAATAGCGCTTGACCTTCCAACGGTGGGAAGGATCATATGAGGGGGAGAATTCGCGAAAGTGGAAATCTCTTTCATGGTTCTGAGTCTACAAAGGGGGATGCTTCAGGCAGCAGATGAACGTGTCCTCCCGATGGGTGCTCGCCGATTTCGGCGGTCACACGGGGTGCGGCCTTCCTTGATGCCCAGCATACGTGTACTAGGATCGAAATGAAGCTCATCGTGGCCATTCTTATCGCGCTGTCGCTGATCGGCAGCCCCGGTGCGGCGAGAGCCGCGCCGTCGGTAAGCTGTACGATGGCCGGTGCGGACGAAGGGATGGCCCCTGACCACGAGAAGATGGGCTGCTGCACGCCTGATTGTGCAACTCCTGCACCGGCAGCCGTCTTGCCGGGAGCAGATGTTGATGAGGACGCGGTAGAACCCGTTACGCTCGTCAACGCGCAGCCGGAGCCTGGCAGCCTGCCGTCGATCATCCTGTCGACGGACGATCCCCCTCCACGAGCTTTTTTCGCCTGATCAAGTGTCTGCGCGGCCGACGCTGCGCGGCGATCAGTGCCTCTGGCGCTGTATCGAAGATCAATACGTAGAGCGCGTACTGCGGCCGAGCAATCATGCTCGGACCTGCCGACGCGAACTGCGTAGAATGCGAAGAAAGTACGAGCATGAACATGATTATGAAGGCGGGCATGCTTGCCACGCTTGTTACCCTTGCTGCCTGCGGCGCCGAAAACGCGACCAAGAGCGGCACCAGCGAAAATGCTGCGACCGCTGAAGCAGCTCCGGCGGCGAGCGCCGGCGAGTCGCACTCCGGCACCGGCACTGTGAAAAGCATCTCCGGAAGCGACGTGACGATCGCCCATGAGGAGATCAAGTCGATCGGCTGGCCGGCTATGGAGATGACCTTCACGGCCGCCGATCCGGCGCTGGCGAATGGCATCAAGCCCGGTGACCGTGTGTCATTCGCTTTCACCAAGGGTGATGGCGCGACGACGCTGACGTCGATCTCAAAGCAGTGACGGATGAGGTGCGGTCGCGTCCGTGCGACCGCACCCGCCTGATCCTAGGAATTCACATATGTTCAGCACCATCACGGGGCGCGGGGAGCGGGCGCACGATCAGGGCGCACGCCCCGCTAACCGGCGAGCAAATGTCGCTCGGCATCTCACAGCGGCGAGCGTCGTTGCTCTTACGCTGCTAGCGGCGCCGGTGCCCGCCTTAGCGCAGGCACATCATGCCTCCGGGACGGAACAGCCCGCGACTTCTCCTGCTGCCGGACCGACGCTTAGTCTCAAGGAGGCTGCAGCACTGGCGAGTGGTGATCAGCCGACCCTGGCCGCGTTCGAGCGCGAAGCGGTAGCTTCGGAACAGGCTGCGATCGCGGCAGGGACATTGCCTGATCCGACGATCACCGCCGGAATCCAGAATTTCCCGGTGACGGGAAACATGGCGTTCAACCCAACTGGCGACGACATGACGATGTACACGATCGGGATCATGCGCGAGCAGGTTCGCAGCTCCAGGCGCCAAGCTGAGGCTGCGAGGCTAACCGCAGAGGCAGTGGTTAGTCGGACGCAGGCGACCGCGCAGGAGCGGCGCATTCAACGGGATGTGATGATCGCTTGGATCAACGCTGTTGAAGCACACGCTAAGCAACGCCTGCTCAATCGCCTCATCGGAGATCTGACGGTTGGGCGCCAGATCATGGAAGCTGGCATCCCAACCGGGGCCTCTACGCCCGCGTTGGCGCTGGAGGCCCAGGCGGAGATCGCGTTAGCACAAGCTCAGCAAGAGGATGCGCGAGGGCAGGAGGCAAGGGCCCGCGCGGAAATGGCGCGCTGGATTGGTGTTGCTGCGCAGCGGCCGTTGCCGGATGTAGTTCCAGCTCTTGAAGCACCGGAAGCGAGCCAAGCGCTGCTTTCCCAGCACCCGGCGGTGGCTGCCGCCGAGGCGCAGGAGCGGGCAGCCCAAAGGGCTGTTGATGTGGCCAGGCAGGACCGGAAGCCGAATATCAGTTGGTCCGTGATGTACGGCTATCGTCCAGAATATGGTGACATGGTGTCCGGCACGGTCAGCATCCCGCTCCAGATCAACAAGCGACGCCTACAAAACCGACGTATTGCTGAAGCATCTGCCCGCGCTGACGCGGCGCGGCTCCGGGCGCAGGATGCGGTGCGCGAACTGAGCGGCACCTATGGTGCCGCATTGGCCGACTACAAGAGCGCTAAGGCGCAGCTGTCGATCATCACCAGCCAGGCGATTCCTTCTCTCGAAGCTTCCTTCGAGGCGGCCGAAGCTCGCTACAGCACGGGGCAAGGGACTCTCGAGCTGCCGTTGGTGATCGTGCGCCGGTACGTCGAGACCACAATTCAATCGATCGAGCAGCAGGGTCGGCGCGCCCGCGCAGCCGCCGAGCTCATCTACCTCACGCAGGATGTCGCGCGATGACCATCAAGGAAAGACTGCTCGTTGTCCGCACGGGGCTGGGAACATCCAGGAACAAGAAAATCCTCGCCGGCAGTGTCGCGCTTGCTCTCGCCGGGGCGGGCGTTGGCTATGCTGTTCTATCAGGAGATGGCGACGCAGGAGCGGGCGCCGCGAAGGGCGAGCTCGTCAACGGCGTCGTGCAGGACGGCTCCGGCAAAACCGTTCTCTACTGGTTCGATCCGATGCTGCCGATGGAGCGCTACAACGCGCCCGGCAAGTCGTCGATGAACATGGACCTTCAGCCGAAATATGCTGAGGAGGGCGGCGGCGCCGGCATTCAGATCTCGCCACAGGTGCAACAGAACCTCGGCGTCCGCACTGCGCGAGTAACCTTCGACAATCTGGCGGCGGCGATTGCGGTGGTCGGGCGCGTTGAGACTGACGAGCGCCGCATTGTCGAGGTCCAGACCCTAACCCCCGGCTTCGTCGAGCAGCTCAGCGTCCGCGCTGTCGGGGAACAGGTCGGCAGAGGGACTCGGGTCGCGAGCGTCTATTCGCCGGAGCTGCTTGGCGCTCAGCATGAGTATGCCGCCCTTTTGAAGATACGCCGTTCGACGATTACGCCGGGCCTGCGCAGTGCAGCGCGCCAGAGGTTGCAGCTGCTTGGCCTGCCGGAGGCGGCCATTCGCAACCTGGATCGGGGCGGGCGCCCTCAGCGCACGTACGGAGTGTTCGCTCCTCGGTCCGGGATCGTGACCGCCATAGGCGCGCGGCCGGGTGCGCGGGTGGAGCCCGGACAGTCGATCATCACCTTGGCGGATCTCTCGCAAGTGTGGGTTGTGGCCGAGGTTCCGGAAGTGTCGCTGGGCCAGATCCGCATCGGACAGCCGGCGGAGATCTCGTTTCCTGCCTATGGCGGCGAGACGGTTCAGGGCCGGATCGACTACATCTTCCCGACGCTCGATCCCGAAGCGCGTACTGCTCGAGTTCGTGTCACGCTGCCCAACCCGGGCGGCCGGCTGAAGATCGGCATGTTCGCCAACCTCACCATCGGTGGTGCGGCAACAGGCGGTCTCGTCGTGCCGTCCGAGGCCGTTATCTCCACCGGAAGGCGCAACGTTGTTATCGTGCAGCGGAATGGCGGCTTCATTCCGGTCGAAGTTGAGCTTGGGCGCACGGTTGGCGACCGAACCGAGATCCGCAGGGGGCTCAACCTCAACGACATTGTCGTTGTTTCTGGTCAGTTCCTGATCGACTCCGAGGCCTCACTCGCCGGCATTGTCGAACGTCTATCGCGAGGCCAATCGCCTGCCGCGCAACAGCAGCGGCAAGACGAGCTTATCCAGGGTCGCGGAGTCGTGAAGACGGTGGACGCGGCAGGTGGCCGTATCACTCTCGCTCACGAGCCGTTGGCGGCGATCAACTGGCCGGCCATGACGATGACCTTCCCCGTGAAGGACCGTTCGCTGCTGCGCGGCCGTAAGGCTGGCGAACGAGTGATGTTCGCCTTTCAGAGGCCACAGCAGGGTCAAACGCCCGTGATCGAGCGCATCGCTCCGGAGGCGGCGCAATGATCGAGCGGATCATTCGATGGTCGGCGGCGAACCGGCTGCTCGTTCTTCTTGCGGCCGCCTTCATCACGGCTGCCGGGTTGTACACGGTGAGCCGGACTCCGCTCGATGCTATCCCCGACCTCTCCGACGTCCAGGTCATCATCCGTACGCCCTATCCAGGGCAGGCGCCCCAGATTGTGGAGGCGCAGGTTACCTACCCGATCGCGACTACGATGCTGTCGGCGCCCAAAGTGAAGGCAGTCCGCGCCTTTTCCATGTTCGGAGACTCGTTTGTCACAATCATCTTCGAGGACGGGACCGACCTCTACTGGGCTCGCTCGAGGGTTCTCGAATATTTGAACCAGGCGGCGGGCCGGCTGCCGCCGGGGGTTACACCGGCACTTGGCCCTGATGCGACGGGCGTCGGCTGGGCTTACCAGTACGCGCTCGTCGACCGCACCGGTGGCAACGATCTTGGTCAGCTTCGTGCGCTGCAGGATTGGTTTCTGCGATACCAACTCAAGGAAGTCCCCGGCGTTGCCGAGGTCGCCAGCGTTGGCGGCATGGTCCGCGCGTTCCAGGTCGAGGTCAATCCCGAGAAGCTTCAGCTATATCGAGTGTCCGTCAGCGACGTGATGGAAGCGCTGCAAACGGCAAATAACGAGACTGGCGGCTCGGTTATTGAGCGTGCGGAAGCCGAGTACATGATCCGTGTCGGTGGCTATCTGCAGAGCCTCGACGATTTCCGAAACATACCTCTGAAGGTGAGCGCCGGCGGCGTTCCGGTCACGATCGGTGACGTTGCGCGCGTCCAGATCGTTCCCGAATTCCGGCGCGGCATCGCCGAACTCAATGGCCAGGGAGAAGTCGCCGGCGGTGTGATCGTCGTTCGTGCAGGAGCCGACACGAGGTCGGTAATCGAGGCGGTCAAGGAGAAGCTCGAGGAACTCAAGATGGCTCTTCCCAAGGGCGTTGAGGTGGTGACGGTCTACGACCGGTCATCGCTCATCGAACGCGCGATCGAGAACCTTTCTCATAAGCTTGTCGAAGAGTTCATCGTCGTTGCGCTCGTGTGCGTGGTGTTCCTCTTACACCTGCGCTCGGCACTGGTGGCAATCCTGACGCTCCCCCTAGGAATCGTCGCCGCGTTCATCGTGATGTACTATCAGGGGGTTAACGCGAACATCCTTTCGCTTGGAGGTATCGCGCTGGCGATCGGCGCCATGGTCGATGCGGCCGTGGTGATGATCGAGAATGCTCACAAGAAGCTCGAGCACGCTGAGCACGAGCATGGGGGCATGACCGAGGAGTTGCGCAAGCGAACGCTGGTGGACGCGGCCGTTGAGGTCGGGCCGGCGTTGTTCTTTTCCCTCTTGATCATCACGCTCTCGTTCCTGCCGGTCTTCTCCCTGGAGGCTCAGGAGGGCAGGCTCTTCACGCCTCTTGCGCTCACCAAGACTTACTCAATGGCGGCGGCCGCTGGGCTCTCCGTCACGCTCATCCCGGTCCTGATGATCATGTTCATCAAAGGCAAGATTCGCCCCGAAGAGAAGAACCCAATCAATCGCTGGCTGATCGCGGCGTACAGGCCCGCCCTTGTCTGGGTCATGAAGTGGCCCAAGCTCGTCCTTGGTCTTGCTATCGGGGCGCTTCTTCTGACGGCGTGGCCGCTTTCTCGCCTCGGCGGGGAGTTCATGCCCGCGCTGGCGGAGGGCGACCTCCTTTACATGCCGACGGCGCTTCCAGGCCTGTCTGCGTCCAAAGCCTCTGAGCTCCTTCAGATCACAAACCGCATGATCAAGACGGTCCCGGAGGTGAAGACGGTGTTCGGCAAGGCGGGCCGCGCCGAGACCGCAACCGACCCTGCGCCGATCGAAATGTTCGAAACGGTTATCCAGCTCAAGCCTCAGAGCGAGTGGCGTGAAGGGATGACGATGGAGAAGTTGATCGCCGAGCTCGATTCACGCGTGAAGGTGCCTGGCCTGGCCAATGTCTTCGTGCCGCCGATCCGGAACAGGATCGACATGCTCGCGACGGGCATCAAGAGCCCCGTTGGCGTGAAGGTGAGCGGAGCTGATCTCGCCACGCTCGATCGGCTCGGAGCTAAAATCGCGCAGGTGGTGAAGACCGTTCCCGGCACAACCTCCGCTATCTCGGATCGGATCCTCGGCGGCCGCTACATCGACATCAAGGTCGATCGCCTGGCCGCTGCTCGATACGGGCTGTCCATTGAGGACGTGCAGAACACGGCTGCCGGTGCGGTTGGCGGCATGTCGGTGGATGAGAAGATCGAGGGGCTTGCTCGCTTCCCGATCAACGTGCGCTTCCCGCGCGAGATGCGCGGCAGCGTCGAGGCTCTGCGCAGTCTGCCGATTGTCGCTCCGACAGGCGGAATCGTGCCGCTGGGTGCCGTGGCAAGCGTGCAGATCGCCGACGGTCCGGTGATGGTAAAGAGCGAGAACGCGCGGCCCTCCGCTTGGGTCTACGTCGACGTTCGCGACCGCGACATTGTCGGGTTTGTGAATGAAGCGCGCCAGAAGGTCGCTCGAGAGGTGTCGATGCCTCCGGGCTATTCGATCACCTGGTCAGGTCAGTTCGAATATGCCGAGCGTGCTTCCAAGAGGTTGGCCGTGATCGTGCCGCTGACCATCGGCGTAATCTTCCTGCTCCTGTACCTCGCCTTCAAGCGAGTGCGTGAGCCGCTCATCGTCCTCCTCGCGCTTCCGTTCGCGCTCATTGGCGGAGTCTGGCTCATCTACCTGATGGGTCACGCGATCTCCGTGGCAACAGCGGTCGGCTTCATCGCTCTTGCCGGGCTTGCTGCGGAGTTTGGGGTTATCATGCTGGTCTACCTCGACAAGGCGATCGAGGAGCGGATTGAGGCCGGCAAGTTCTCGAAAACCGAGGATCTCGAGGACGCGCTGATGGAAGGCGCGGTCTTACGGGTGAGGCCGAAGGCGATGACGGCTGCGGTCATCCTCGCTGGTCTTTTTCCGCTGCTCATCGGCGAGGGCACCGGCTCTGAGATCATGCAGCGTCTGGCGGCTCCGATGGTGGGCGGCATGATCACGGCGCCCCTCCTGTCCCTCTTCGTTCTCCCTGCGATCTACAAGCTCCTCGGCGTGAAGCAGTTCATGCGTGAGGCCGTGGATCAAAAGCAGCCCGACGTCGCGTCGGCTGCCAAGCCGCAGATGACATAACCAGCAAGCGGGAATTTCCAGCCTCGAACGTAGGAGCTGAACATGATGATGGACGGCGGTGGAGCCGCGATGATGATCGGCATGGGAGTTGTCTGGCTCCTCGTCGTAGCCGTCCTGATCCTAGGGCTGGCAGCTCTCGTGAAATACCTGCAGACAACGCTGGGGGCTCGAGCTGGAGCGGCTCTGATCAAAGGAACGGGCGGAGCGGGGATCCAAGGAGTGAGACGTGAATGATAATGAGCCCGAGCTGGACGATCTGATCCTGGCCGCGTTCAAGCGGGCTTTTGCCGATGGCCGCATGGATGTCGCGGAGCATCTGCTTATCGCGCTGGAGACGGTCAGTGGCCGCCCGGCTGGCGATGAGGAAGCTGAGATCGGGCTTCGGGTCGGCGCAGCTTATGGTATGATCACGAAGCTGGGCGAGCGGCCAGAGAGATGAGTTCGAGAACCGCGCTGGAGCGCTGGTTGCCTCTTTTTGCGGTCACTGCCCGTAAGGGGTCAATGATGCTAGTTGAGAAAAACGTCGCGCTTCCTGGGGTGCCAAGAGAGGCGATGCCCCCGGGTGGCGCCAAAACTACGTTGATGAGCATGTTGAGCAGCGTTGGCGCGGTGCTGGCGGCGTGCTCGTGCTGCATTCTCCCGATGGCACTAGCCGGTCTCGGCCTCAGCACCGGTTTCGGAAGCGTCCTGACAGCTATAGGACCGCTCCGCTGGCCCATGGCTGGCCTATCCGTGCTCATGCTGATTATCAGCTGGCTCGTGGTCATCCGTCAGCGCCAAAAGGCCTGCGGGTGCGGAGCCCCGCACGTTGGTCTTTGGCTGCGCACTCCAAGGGTTTTGATGCTGATGATGGCAACCGTGCTCACGCTCATTGCGGTTTCTTGGGGTGCCTTTGAGCCGGCGCTGATGAGGGCGATGCTCTAGCCGCACGATTGTACCAAGCCGAGTCGCACCTCCATCGCTGCGAGGATCGGTGTAGGTGCCTGCCAGCGCGTTTGGCGACGATCTGCCTAGCAAGCACCTTTTCGTCATAATTCCGAGCGGGTCATCCACCCACAGCTGGGATCTTTGGGGTGACTACACGAAAGTGACGTTTCTGCACGCTAAGGGCGAACAAATCCGGTACAATGCCAGCAGAGGCTAGCGATATGCGTTCAACGGCATGTTCAACCTTGCGGGCGCCGATATGGGAGGGCCGCAAGCCGGCTCACCAACGATCGAGGGAGAGCCCTGCTCGCCAAATATGTGAGCCGGTTGCTGATCCCGGGTATGGCGAAGGATCGCCGATGAACCAGAGCGTGGACTGCATGGGCCGCGCATCGATCAACGTCCATCAAACCCAACTTTCCCACTTCAAATCGCTTGAGGTCGCCATGTCGGGGCGATCGGCGCGAGCCGCCTGTCGGGGAAGTCGCGCAGGCGCGGGCAGAAGCGAAATCCCAGCATCGCGCACAGGGCGAAGACATGATCGGTCGCCCCGCCGGTGTCGGTGTAATGCTCGACGATCCTGAGACCGGTGCCGTGGCTGGTGAGGCCGTCGAGGACATAGGGCGCCTCATGCGTCGCGGCCGAGATCACTTTGACGTGGTAGGGCGCGCGCTGATCAGAATTATGGGTGTAGAAGCTGAAGCCATGATCGACGCCATAGCGGGCGTTGATATCGCCGCCCGACGCGCCGCGCTTCGCGGCCCTGAAGAACTGGCCATCGGAACTGGACGTGGTGCCGTCGCCCCATACTCGTGAGAATGGCAGGCGGTGGTGCGCGTTGATGAGGAGGGCCAGCGCCGCGCGGTAGCTGTCGTCGCGGATATAGGCGTCATGGGTCCAGAGGAGCTGATCGCGCGTGACGCCCTGACTCGCCGCCGCCATGCGC